>MDSY01119398.1_pt1 | contig 10903 bp, 8 predicted proteins | sample 811131 | NCBI WGS metagenome assembly MDSY01 (sample SAMN05326643, study PRJNA326480) | marine metagenome | isolation source: seawater | place: Atlantic Ocean: South West | collected 2010
TAAAGAAGTTTTTAAAAAAATATCTTACTTTCCGATTGCTTTATTTGGTTATTTTCTAATTAAAAACATTTACAACGCTCTAATTAATGGAATACCTGAAATGTTCGATATGAGTATTCGTAGCTATATTTATTCGTCGACATTATTCATAGCCATTGCCTTTTTGCTTCTTTTTCTTAAAGCACTATTAAACAAGAAGGAGAACATTATAGATTGAAATAATCCTTCGTAATATTCTTCTCAAGAATTAACAAAGTTGACCTATTGCTTATTCTGGGTGTGAGGAGGATTATTCGTCCTGCGTCCTCATGAACTCGTTACGAACCCTTTTGGTTCTCATCCCCTTTCAAGTTGGTGCAAACAAAAAACCCCTTCAGTTTATGTACTGAAGAGGTTTATTTAATCTGCGGTGTGAGGGGGATTCGAACCCCCGGTACGAATTGCTCCGTACGCCAGTTTAGCAAACTGGTGGTTTCAGCCACTCACCCATCGCACCAAATTAAAGAACTGCCCTTAAACAGGAGAACAAATTTAATACTTAGATTTCATTTGAACAATAAATAACTTGACTATAATTGTTGTTTTTATGAATTTAATTTTTACTCCTTGAAATTATATTTATAATTGAAACTAATTGACTGACTTTAACCAGCTTTTGTAGTCTATCAATTCTTCATCACTTCCTTCAACCGAACAAAAAGAATTTATTTCATCCTTAAGATTATAGATGGTTTTTTGATTTTTACCCAATCCTTCTAAAATTTTAATAAATTTTAAATCTCTTTTATTTTCTACTAAATTTAATAACTCGCTATACTCTAATTTAAATTCCTTTAATTTCATCTTAAAAGCTGCTATATTATTTGAAGAATACCTCACAATTAACTCCCCTATTGCCCATTTAAACCTTAAACTTTCAGAAGTATTTTTGTATTGATCTTGAATTTTCAAGGCTTGAAAGTTTTTTAACGAAGCTTTGTAATTAAATTTATCAAACCAATTAAGAGCCAAATTAACGTAAACAAAAATCCCGAAATACGAATCAGATTTCATCCAATCACTGTTTTTAATTTCTTCTAAGATGGCTATACTTTTATCTTTATCAATGACATTATAATTATTTACTAAAGCATTATAGTAGTAAATTTGATATTTAGCTTTTAATTTTCCATTGTACTCATTGATTGATTCATTTAAAGATTTAATCCAATTTAAAGAATCTTTAATTTTTTTATTTTTAAACAGTGTGTTCACCAAATAAGTCAACATTTGAAGTTTTGTATCATGATTGCTTTCCGAAAATAGATTCTCCTCAGAAAACTGTTTATAAACGTCAATTAAATAAACTTCCAAAGATTTGAAATCTTGCTTAGAAAGTAATATTTGAGAAACTGCACGATAAACTTTTGTTCTAAACTTCAAAGTCAAGAGTGTCTTATCATCAACTAGTTGGGAAACAACATCTTCTAAATAAGGTATGATGTCAAATTTTTCAGATGTGAAATTTTGGGTTTTTCTAAGTTTATAGTTTAAAATTGAGATAGCATTCTCAAGAGTTCTTAATTTCTCTAGACGTTTACTATTAATTAGTCTTTTATCAATATATAATTGTGGGTTTACATCAAGCAATTCTTGACTTACTTTTATAAAATCAGAATAAATAACCTCAAGAAGTTCATAATATTCAAATTTTAAAGCCTTTTCTTCCGCTTTTTTCAAACAATTCAGCACCAAATTAAAGGAACGTTTTTTGTTGAACAAGTTGGCTAGTCCTAATAAATGATAAATATGGTTCACCTCATTATCAAAATGATGGACTGATAAACTTTTAAAAATATTGTTAGTTAGTCTATTCTTTAGTCTATAAAAAGGGTTTTTACTTCCTGGACCGTACATATTTAATGCTATCAAGTCCTCTTTGAAAGAACTACCTTCTTTTTTAATTGCATCAAACAATAAAATATCTTTTCTCTCTTTAAAAGAGTTTTTACGATTAGTATAAAGTTTATAAGCTTGGATCTCCTCCTTACTCATAATTAAAATCAATTCCTCTAGAAGCCCCATAAGATTAATTTGAACAAGTAAGGAAGTTAATGAAATTAAATCTCTTACTCAATTAACATTCATTATATTTATATCTTACTTAATTACTATGAAAAAACCATTCGTTGTATACCTTATTGTCTTAATTTCTTTCAATGCAAAATCTCAAGACACTTTAAGTATAGGAAACAAAGAATTGTTATTTAATAATCAAAACGCCTTCAGTTACAATGATACTCTAACATTTAATTATGAGATTGATTATTTTGGAACAAAAGAAAACTTACAACTTAAAGAGCGTGCAAACGTTAAAAACTCGGAAGGATGGGAGTACAATGTAGAGGATAGTATATTGGTAGACACTAATAAATTTACAATTGACGCAGGTACTCCAGCCTTAAGACAAAGTCAAGTAATACTTTCTCCATCTACATTCAAAAACGGAAATAACACAGTTGTGATTTGGCCAGATAATATCTATGAAAATGCTGATTCTGAAGACTCGATTATATTTGACATCAACATAATAGGCGAATCTAGTAAAGGATACGCCAAATTATCAATTAACAATTACCAAATTATAAATCAAACTTTTATTATTTCAAATAATTCTGATGTTGATCAAATCATATTAATTAACAATATTAGTGGTCAAATTGTCAGTAAGTTTAAACTAAGGTCTAAATCAAATAAAAACATAAAACTATCAAAAGGAATCTTTTCTGTTTTTGTAATAGAAAACTCTAAACGTAGAACAACCAAAATAATGGTGAAGTAAGAAAAAAATGAATTTACTGAATGAAATTTTTAATCCTTAAAAAATTAAAATCGTTAAATCAGCTTAAATTTTATATTTCCAAAAAATAATCAACTTGACAATTCAAAAACGGTTATTTCAGGACTTATGCCTACTCTACCTGGATATCCTATAAAACCAAGACCTCTATTAACATATAGTTGTTGTGAGTCTTTTTTATAGAGACCAGCCCATTGTTTATATTTCCATTGAACTGGACTGAACTTTATACCAAAAGCCTCTATACCAAATTGCATACCATGAGTATGCCCTGCAAACATTACATTAATATCAGGATATTTTTCACGAACTTCTAAATCCCAATGACTTGGATCGTGAGACATCAATAATTTAATATCGGCATCTTCAGATCCTTTGTACGCTTTTTCTAAGTCTCCATATTTGGAAAAACTACCACCCCAATTCTCAATTCCTATTATGGCTAATTTTTTGCCATTTTTTTCAATAATTCTATTTTCATTCAGCAACAAATCAAAATCCATTTTTTCTTGAATCTCCCGCATTAAATCAAAATTATGTTGTCGCATTTTATAATCATCTTCAGCATAAACATATTCTGGATAATCGTGATTACCCAATACACTGTAAACCTTATGTTTTATGTTTTTGAATACCTCTATAAAATCAATTGCCTCTTCAGCTCTATCATTAACTAAATCTCCTGTAAAGAAAAGCATGTCAACATCAATTTCATTGATTTTATTTACAGCTTCCCTCATGGGTTCTAAGCTCATAAAACTTCCAACGTGCAAATCAGATATTTGAGCTATTTTTAGTCCTTTAAATTCATCGGGTAAGTTTGGAATTGTAATTTTCTGATTTTTTATAGTATACCTATACCCCCCTTTAATTACTCCATAGGTTAAAAAACCAAGCAATACACCAAATGACCCTAAAGCGGATATTTGTAAAAACTTTAATCGACTAATACCATCTGCCCCCTCTTTTTTAGAAGAATAAGTATCTGTAAATAAGCCAATAAGTCCTTTAAATAATCTAATTAAATCATCAAAAATCAAAAAAGAGGAGGCTAATATTTTAGGTACGAAAAGAACAAAGAAAATTATTTGACCAAACATCTTAACACCTCTATTAGCTTCCAGTCCAAGAAAAAGAAAAATTATAGTGATTAAAGCAAACAAATAATAAAAACCGCTGACGCTCCAATAAATCACCTTAAAATTAGAGAAGGTTTTGTTAGAGTTAAATAAACCTTTTACACCAAAATAAAAATAAAGATCAAACACAGAACCAATAAAAGTTAATGTCATTAAAAATATGGCCACTCGTATCATACTATAAAGTTAAATTGTATTGCCTGTAAAAGCTTAAAAACTTGTTAAAAGAAAATCTCACCTTACAAAAGGTAGACATTAATCCTAAATGGCTATTTAAACTGGTTTAAATCAGGATTGTTCTTAATCAAGTAAACACCATCTAAATCGATGAAATCGGCAAGGACAGATAAGGATTTTGCAGAATTTATAGAAACAGAAGAACCTGACATACACCCTAAAATTGTTTTCATTTTAAGGGATTTAGCTTTTAATAAGCAATCTTTTGCCTCAAGAACTCCACCTGTCTTAATTATTTTAATGTTGACGCCATCAAAGGCTTTAGATACTTTTTCAAAATCGGTCATTCGTTGAAATGACTCATCAGCAATAATGGGTATGTTGACTTTATTTTTAAGCCATTTATGGGATTCGTAATCTTTTTTATTAAAAGGTTGCTCAAAATAAGCAACCTCTTTTTCACTTAATTCAGAAGCCCAAAACAAAGCTTTTTCTCTACTTTTAAAACCTTGGTTAGCGTCAACAGCAAATGGTTTTTGGGTAATTGAAGTATATTTATTAATTATTCTTTCTATTTCCTCTTCATTTACTTTAAGCTTAAAGTAAGTTGCCTCAGGAGTATTTCTAACAGCCTCTTCAATTTCATTATTGGGACATATACCTATCGTATAAGATGTTTCTTTTTTAAGGTAATCCAATTGTAGGATTTTATTTAAAGAAGTTTTTTTTGATGCCGCCAACCAATTCAGCAGACAGGTTTCCATAGCACAAGCCAAAGATGGTTCGTTATTTAAAATAGTTTTATTTTCTTTAATTATTTGAAATAACGTTGTGTCATTTGTAAATCTCCAATTTAAATCAGCCAAACGTTTAATCGCTTCTTTTTGATTTTCATTTATATAGGGAGGGAAAACTGCTTCTCCCCAACCTTCAAAACCGTCTTTTGAGTACTTTAGGTATAAAGTATCTGTACCTAATCGCTCTACAGAAGCTATTTTAAAGGATTTTTTAAATTCTAGATGGTATGGGAAATAATTAAGATTCACACCTGAAAAAATAAATTTAGCTCAGCTCAGCTAATGACTTTTCTAAAATTTCAATTCTTGCCAATGCATCTGCTTGCTTTTTCTTCTCTGAAGTAACAACAGCTTCTGGGGCATTTGCTACAAATCTCTCGTTGCCTAGCTTCTTAGCCACCCCTACTAAAAATCCTTTCTGCCTTGCCAACTCTTTTTCCATTTCAGCCTTTTCTTTTTCAATATCAAACTCGATAGGAATGAAAACTTCATCAGTTCCTAAAATGAATGATTTTGAATTAGTGATACTTTCTGTTGTATATTCAAGTTTCGATACGTTTACAAGCTTTTTAATCAATCCCGCATATTCCTTGTAGGAGTCATCTTTTGAAGCTATATAAACTTCAACAGGCTCCTTGGGACTCATTTCCTCCTTAACTCTAATGTTTCTTATCCCTGTAACAATACCTTCAAGCTTTTCGCTAAAATCGATAACACTTTGATTTTGCCCCTCTTTTGTCGGCCAGACTTGAGTCATAATACTTTCTCCGTCTTTTCTTTCTTTAACCGATTGCCAGACTTCCTCTGTTATAAAAGGAACCATTGGATGAAGTAAAACCATAAGCTCTTCAATAAATTTTACTGTAGCCTCATAGAGCTTTCGACCAATGGGTTGTTCAAACCCAGGTTTTATCATTTCCAAATAAAGTGAACAGAAGTCATCCCAGACTAATTTGTACAATTCCATTGCAGCTTCTGATAATCGATATTTCTTATACGATTCATCAACCTTCGCAATAGAAGCTCTTAACTTAGCGTCAAACCATTTAATTGATGACTCCAATTCTAGCTGTTTTAAGTTTTCATCAACCGTCCAACCTTTTACTAATCTTAGGGAATTCCAAATTTTATTTACGAAGTTTCTTCCTTGTAAACTTAAATCATGTTTGTATAACAAATCATTGCCTGCAGGCGCACACAATAATACACCAAGCCTTACACCATCAGCAGAATATTTATCAAACGTTTCAAACAAGTCTGGAGAATTACCCAAACTCTTACTCATCTTTCTACGCTTTTCATCACGAACTAACCCAGTGAAATAAACATCTTTAAACGGATACTTATCTTTATATTCTAAACCAGCCATAATCATTCTTGCAATCCAGAAGAAAATAATATCCTGACCTGTTACAACAACGTTAGTTGGGTAGTAGTAATTAAACTCATCATTATCTGGCTCTAGTACACCATTAAAAACAGACATTGGCCATAACCAGGACGAAAACCAAGTATCAACAACATCAGTCTCTTGCGTTAGGTCATCTTTTTTTAAATCAGTTTCCCCTGTTTTATCTTGAGCTAATTTTAGTGCTTCCTCAATGGTTTCTGCTACTACAAAATCGTTTTGCCCTCTGCCGTAGAAATAAGCCGGAATTTGTTGTCCCCACCACAATTGACGGGAAACACACCAATCATTGATATTTTCCAACCAATGCTTATATGTATTTACTGCATTCTTCGGGAAAAACTCAATAGTATTGTCCATAACCTTATCTAGTGCAGGCTTAGCAATTTCTTCCATTTTACAAAACCACTGGGTTGAAAGTTTAGGCTCAATAATAACCTTACTTCTTTCTGAACGTGCAACCTTATTACGGATATCTTCAATTTTATCTAATTGCCCTTTTTCTTCCAGGTCTTTTGCAATTTTCTTTCTTGCTTCAAAACGATCAACACCAATATACAATTCAGCAGATTCGTTTAGAGTTCCATCATCATTTAAAATCTCAATCGATTCCAAACCATGTTTTGAACCTAAATTATAGTCATTAATATCATGCGCTGGAGTCACTTTTAAAGCTCCTGTACCAAATTCCATGTCAACATACTCATCAAAAATCACAGGGATTTCTCTATTTATTAAAGGAACAATTGCTTTGGCTCCTTTTAAATGAGTAAACCTTGCATCATTTGGGTTAACACAAATAGCTGTATCTCCTAAAAGAGTCTCAGGACGAGTTGTAGCGATCGTTAAAAACTCATCACTTCCACTAATTTTATATTTTATATAAAACAATCTTGAATTTTCCTCAGTGTGATAAACTTCTTCATCAGATAAAGCAGTCTGACGCATTGGATCCCAATTTACCATTCTTGCACCACGATATATGTAACCTTTATTGAATAAATCAACAAAAACCTTGATTACGGAATCATGTAGATTTTTGTCCATTGTAAAAGAGGTCCTATCCCAATCGCAAGAAGCTCCAAGCTTTCTTAATTGCTTTAAAATTATTCCTCCATATTTATCAGTCCAATCCCAAGCATGCTTTAAAAACTCATCTCTCGAAAGGTCTTCTTTTTTAATCCCTTGCTCAGCAAGTAAATCTAGCACTTTGTTTTCAGTAGCAATAGATGCATGATCTGTTCCAGGAACCCAACAAGCGTTCTTCCCTTCTAACCTTGCTTTTCTTATTAAGGCATCCTGAAGGGTGTTATTTAGTGTATGTCCTAAATGAAGTTGACCTGTTACGTTTGGTGGAGGTATTACTATTGAATAAGCTTCTCTATCATCTGGCTTACTACTGAATAGATCATTCTTCATCCAGTACTCATACCATTTATCTTCAACCGTTGAAGGATCATAGGTTTTTGCTAAACTTTTCATAAGTTGAAATTTAATGTAAATATACAATGTTTGATGGAGAGAATCCTAAAGGGAACTTTGTATTTAACACTTTAATTTTAAAAGTGTTTTTTTTAAAAAAAAGTAAAAAAATAAAATAAAAAAAGCACCCAGGCACGGGTGCTTCATGGTCTAGTATTAAAGGTAGTTAAATGCTCAACTACTGTTATAATGAACAAGTCACGAAAAAGATACAGTTTAAATTAAACATCAAAATATTCTAGCTCCTTAACAGAGCCAGACTTTAAATCATTCAAGGTGATATTACCAATACGATATCTAACAAGTCTTAAAGTAGGGAAGCCTACTGCCGCTGTCATTTTTCTCACTTGTCGAAATTTCCCTTCAGTAATAACGATGGAAACCCATGAAGTTGGACCATGCCTATCATCTCTTACCTTTAAACCTTTTTGGTTGTATGGTATTTTTGAAAATAGTTTCACATTACAAGGTTTCGTTTGATATTTAATACCCTCAAATCCAATTTCAACACCTTTTCTTAATTCTTTTGCAGCTTGTTCAGTAATTAAACCATCAACTTGAGCAAAATATTCTTTCTCTATTCCTTTGCTACATATTCTATAGCTTTCTTGTCCGTTTGTAGTTAGTAGCAAAAGACCTTCTGAATTCTCATCTAATCTTCCAACAGGCATAGTTCCAATAGGAAAGTCATAAAGGTCACCCAACAATTTTTTTAATCTCTTTTGAGTTCTCTTTTGTTCACGAACAAACTGAGAAAGATATTTTGGTGGTTTATTAATTTTAAAAAACCGATGCTTCATAAGTTTAAAAATACATAAACGTCACAAATTCTAAAAAAAGGATTTTAACTTAATAATAAGATTAGTTAATTCTCTTTTTAGAAAAATTTCTAAATGACAATGTTAATTAACATTGTTTATAAAAATACCTAGTGACCTTATTGGAGCTCTTACTCTAAATGTCATATCTTTGCACCACTAAATTTTCGCTAATGAAGGTTATTACGAAGAGATACGAATTAGAAAAGAAAACATACATTGGTATTGCGACAATGGCACTCCTAAAAAAGGAGTGGCTTTATAGTGTTCCTTGTATCGCTTTCATCATTTTAAGTTTTGTTATTTCAAGTTGGTTCTGGACATTTTTTTTGATTGGTTTATTAGTTCCAATATTATATGTTGGTTTCTGGATGATTCAGTTCGCAGGTTTTACACAACATGAAATGGGGAAAATGTTTTTTTACAAAATGAACTACGAAATTGATGGTCGTCAATTTCTACTTAAAATTGACGCAAAACATGGTATGCCTATGGAATGGAAGAACTTCAAAAAAGCATATAAAACCAAAAAAGGATTTGTTTTAACCATGAGTAAAGCGCAGTTTATTTTTCTTCCTTTTTCGATATTTAAAAAAGAAAATGATTTAAAACTTACACAAACTATACTACAAAGAAAAAATCTATTATAATGAAATTCAGAATACTACCTTTAATCGCCTTAACAATAGGTTTAGCTAGCTGCGGAGAGTCTAATGACTCATATAACGATTATGACTCAGAGGAGGATTATAATGCTGTTGACACTATCAAACCTTTTAGAGACTCATTAACTTATGGAGTTACAGGAATTACAACACCTGATGCTCACGACCCAGAAGTTCTCTCAAACATATTTGGATCATTATTAGCAAATCAATTTAAAAAACAAGGTTTAATTTTCCTTGACCCAGATCAATTTGTCGAAGATTTTAAAAAATATAGAACCAAAGAGGATACTGTTATTCCTATGGATCAAATTAGTCAAAGACTTAGCGCACTAGCTGATTCTACAGGAAGATTTAAACACATGAATGGCGAACAAAAAACAGAGGGTAGATATTTATTCCCTCAATTATTTTATTCTGATTTTGGATCTAGTCCATTATTCCCAAAATTAATTCTTGAAACTTTTGAGCAATCATTCTTAAAAAGTTGGAAAGAGAATCTGGCAGCTTCAGAAGCTGAAATTGCCGCATTTGAAGTTATTAGTAAAGAAATGCAAGCTGTTATGAATGCTGAAAAAGAAAAAATGAATGCAGCTAAATTTAGACAGGTGAAAATTGATGGTGAAAATTTCTTAAAGAATAACGCCGTTAAATCGGGAGTTAAAACAACAACATCGGGCCTTCAATACAAGATCATTAAGAAAGGTAGCGGAACTAAACCAATTGCAACAAATAAGGTTTTAGCGCATTACGAAGGAACCTTAATTGACGGTACAAAATTTGACTCTTCATTTGATCGCGGTGAACCAGCAGAATTCCCCTTGAATAGAGTCATACCAGGTTGGACTGAAGGATTACAATTAATGAGTCCAGGTGCGACTTACGAGTTTTACATCCCATATGGATTAGGTTATGGATCAAGAGGTTCTCTGCCAAAAATCCCTCCTTACTCTACCCTAATTTTTAAGGTGGAATTAAAAAGTTTTAAATAACCAAATAGTTACATAATTATGTCAGAAGTTGCAACAGTAGATATTAGTATAGTTTCATTTGTACATGGCGTTTCATTTGCTAGCCAATTAAAGCAGCAAAAATTAACTTTTTTCAACGCCGAAAATTTAGTTAGTTTATTTGCTGAATACAGAGAAAATGGAATTGGAGATTTTCAACAGCAAACAGCTGTTAAGGAATTACAAGAAATTGCGGCTAGATCCGAAAACTTCGTAAAAGTTGAAGGGGAAGACAAAATTAAAGCTGTAAATATCTTTTCCAAACTTTTCTTTTTAGATATTGACAAATCACCCTTAGGGAGTGACTTAGTTGCTGAAAAGTTTGAAGATGGTTTTATTGATTTTTGGAATAATGATAAAATGCCTGATGAAGAAGATGTGAAAACATACTCCGAATTTATGGCTACTATTGCTGCTAAAGAGGGCGAAGATTTCTTAACTGAAAATGCAAAAAGAAACGAAATTCATGTAACTGATACTGGTTTACAATACGAAATATTAGAAGATGCTGAAGGTTTAAAGCCAAGCCCTGAGCAAACTGTTGTAGCGCATTACGAAGGAACTTTAA
>MDSY01114943.1_pt1 | contig 10902 bp, 7 predicted proteins | sample 811131 | NCBI WGS metagenome assembly MDSY01 (sample SAMN05326643, study PRJNA326480) | marine metagenome | isolation source: seawater | place: Atlantic Ocean: South West | collected 2010
GCAGCGGGCCAATAACCATATCGGCTCCCCGTTCAACAGCCTGATTATAGACTTCGGTTACCGATACTGAGGAGGTGTCATAAATGGATATTTTGGGTAGGGTCCGGCCCTGCGCCAAGTTTTCATAGTAAGCACTGACAAACCCGTTGAGTACTGTATTGCTTGGGGTTTCATAATCACCCTGTAGGGGCAATAGCAGTGCGATGTTTTTCGGTGCGGCGCCGGTACGGAAGCGTTCTTTTAATACCGAGGGGGGTGTTTTGGCTCCTGGGTGTTCCCGCCAGCTCTGTTTCCACACCGTGAAAAAGCTTTTCTGTGCGCTGGGGTCCGCCTGTCGATAGCGCATGGCGGCAGCCAGTTCGAACCAGCCTGCCAGCTCTCCGCGGTCGCCGATATCGGACTGCTGTAGTTGGTTAAAGGGCAGCTCATTGAGTTGCAGCCAAATCTGATCCTGCAGTTGTGCGATCAATCGTTGATCGCTGCTCTTGCGGGGATTGTATAGCCGGCCCAGCTGAATATTGTTTTCGATGCTGCCCTTGATATCTCCGCTGGCGTAGTTAAGCGCGCTTTCAAGGCCGAGTATGCGGCGCTGAAAATTCATTTCCAGCCCCTGACGCAGAGCGATAAAGCGCTTGCCGGCGAATATCTGTGCGGCGCTGGCAAGTTGCTTTTCAGCTAGATTCAGTTCCAGACCGAGCAGACTGTACTCAATAAAAAAACTGTCGTTTAAGAGATCGGTATCAATCAGTTGCAATGTGGTGTTGCTCTGCTCGAGATCACCGCCCTGAGCAAAGAGGATGGCAATATCCAGCAACATATTGTCTCGGCGATAGGGCTCTACGCTGTCTATGCGAGCCAGAGCCAGTTCCGCCTGACTCACCAGGGATTGATTGATCTCGGGAACTTCAGAACTGACCGTAACCCGGGCAATTGGACCGGAATCTTGCGTTGTTGTTGGCGTACAGCCCCCGATAAAGGCTAAGATGGCCAGCGCATAAATCATCGAGAGAAAAAGTCGTTTAGTCATGAACTCAAATCAATCCGGTACGTTGTATGTAGTCGCCACACCCATTGGCAATCTGGGTGATATGGTACCCCGAGCAGTAGAGATCCTTCAATCAGTGACGGCGATTGCCTGTGAGGATACCCGTCACAGCAAAAAATTGTTGGATCATTTTCGCATCGATACCCCGCTGATGGCGTATCACGACCACAGCGATAAAAAAAGCAGCCACAAGATTCTAGTGCAGCTCAATGGAGGCAATGATGTAGCGTTAATTTCCGATGCCGGTACCCCGCTGATTTCGGACCCTGGATATCGCTTGGTGTTGGCAGCGCGGCAGCAGGGTATCAGCGTGATTCCAATCCCCGGGGCCTGTGCGGCAATCGCTGCACTGAGCGTAGCAGGTCTGCCAACAGATCGGTTTAGATTTGTCGGCTTCTTGCCGGCCAAGAGCACCCAGCGCAAAAAGGTTTTGCAGGAACTCGCTGCAGTGCCGGAAACTATGGTGTTTTATGAGGCACCGCACCGCATCTTGGATACCTTAAAAGATAGCGTTGAAGTGTTTGGCTCGGAGCACAGCGGCTTTATCGCCCGTGAACTGAGCAAAACCTTTGAGACCTACTTGCATGGCACCCTCGAGGAGTTGGTCAATATAGTTGCCGCGGACAGCAACCAGCAGCGGGGTGAAATCGTTTTGGTATTGGCCGGCAGGGAAGAGACTGAGAGCACTGTGACCGTGGATGGTGAGCGAGTTTTACGTCTACTGTTAGCTGAATTGCCAACTGCCAAGGCCGCAGCGCTCACGGCGAAAATTACCGGCGGTGATAAAAAGCAGTTTTATCAAATGGCACTGGCGCTAAAAGATTAGGTCAGCGCCCAACAGCAAAAAGGGCCAGTTCATTCGAACTAGCCCTCTGTGACACCAGCACTCTGTTACTTGCTGTGCTGAATATCGGCAACGGTTAGGGCCGTCATATTAAAGATACCCCGGGAAGAAACCGAGGGGATCACAATATGGGCTGGCTTGTTAAAGCCATTGATGAAGGGTCCGATCAACAGAGCATCGGTGAGTGACCGAATCAGCCCCATGGCAATATTCGCCGCGTCTAAATTAGGCATAACCAAGACATTGGCACGACCCTGGAGAGTAGATTGCGAGTAGATGGTTTTGCGCAATTTGGGGTTTAGCGCGCTGAGCACATGCATCTCACCATCGATCTGCAAATCCGGATGAGCCTCACGCAACAGCTCGCCGGCACTGCGCATTTTCCGTGCCGAGGCGGTATTCGAGGTGCCAAAGTTTGAATGGGATAACAGAGCCACTTTGGGTTCAATGCCAAAGCGCTTAACCAGATCAATACTGGCTTCAGTAATCTGCACTAACTCTTCGGCAGTAGGGTCCACATTCATCGCCGTGTCCGCCAAAAATAGCGGGCCATCTGGCATCAGTAGCACTGCAGCGGAGGAGACCAACTGCTCTTTATGGGCAGGGCCGAGCAGATGCATAATTTCTCGCAGGTGGAAGTCAAAGCGACCCACCTTGCCGCAGATAAGGCCATCGGCTTCTCCGCGGGCTACCATCACTGCAGCGATAGCGGTTTGATCATCGCGCATAATCTTCCGCGCAGCATCCACAGAGACACCGTGGCGACCCACAGTCTCGTGGTAGAAAGCCGCGTATTGTTCGTGGCGATCGTTATCGCTGGGATTAAATATCTCTACATCTTTGTCGAGATCGATACGCAGGCCGAGACGATCAATCTTTTGCTCCATACCGGCGCGGCGGCCGATCAGGATCGGCATGGCGATCTGTTCATCAAGCACCGCTTGCACGGCTAACAGCACATCGTCATTTTCGCCCTCGGCATAGACAATACGCGCCGGGGCTTTTTTCGCCATTTCAATAATCGGCTGCATAAACAGACCGGCCTGATTAACAAACTCATTGAGAGTCTGACGATAGGCTTCCAGGTCTTCGATGGGGCGCGTTGCCACGCCACTCTCCATCGCCGCTTTAACCACTGCCATAGGCACCACTTCAATAAGGCGTGGATCAAAGGCTTTAGGGATCAGATATTCGGGGCCAAATTTAAGTGCTTCGTCGGCGTAGGCTGCGGCCACTACATCTGATGTTTCCATGGTGGCTAGATCGGCAATAGCACGCACTGCGGCCATTTTCATCTCTTCGTTAATTGTCGAAGCGCCGCAGTCTAAGGCGCCGCGGAAAATAAACGGGAAGCAGAGAACATTGTTCACCTGATTGGGATAGTCAGAGCGACCTGTGGCTAAAATTGCATCGGGGCGGGCGGCCATCGCGTCTTCTGGCATGATCTCTGGGATCGGGTTAGACATGGCGAGAATAATTGGTTTGTCGCCCATTTTCTTCAGCAGGTCGCCATTTAATACGCCGGGTCCAGAGAGACCCATAAACAGATCGGCACCTTCAATAGCATCGTCAATGGTGCGGTCGCTGGTCTCAACGGCATAATCTTCTTTCCAGGGATTCATACCCTCTTTGCGACCGGCATAAATTACTCCGGTGCGGTCAATCATGCGTACATTTTTCTTTTGCAGACCCATGCTGACCAGCAGATCAACACAGGCGATACTGGCAGCGCCAGCACCTGAAACCACTAGTTTTACATCTTCAAATTTTTTCTCGACTATGCGCAGGCCGTTATAGATAGCCGCGGCAGCAACAATGGCAGTGCCGTGTTGGTCGTCATGAAAGACGGGGATCTTCATGCGCTCGCGGAGTTTCTTTTCCACCATAAAGCACTCTGGAGCCTTGATATCTTCAAGGTTAATACCACCAAAGGTGGGCTCCAGAGCAGCGATAATATCCACTAGCTTATCGACGTCGGTTTCGTCCACTTCAATATCGAAGACATCGATATTGGCAAATTTCTTAAACAGCACCGCCTTGCCTTCCATTACCGGTTTCGAGGCCAGTGGGCCAATATTGCCCAGACCCAGCACAGCGGTGCCATTAGTAATCACTGCCACCAGATTGCCGCGGGATGTAACCGAGGCCACCTCGGTAGGATTCTCTACGATCAACTCACAGGCGTGTGCCACACCGGGAGAATAGGCCAGGGACAAATCACGTTTATTGGCCAGCGGTTTAGTCGGACGAATTTCCAATTTACCGGGCGTTGGGTGAGTGTGATATTTAAGCGCACTATCTTTAAATGAATCGGTCATCTTCGGCTATTTCCTGTTACGGTAATGGGGACAAACCTTTGCTAAATCGGCTACCAAGAATGGATAGGCTAGTTTAGCGAAGAGGCTCCACTTTTAAGTGGTTATATTTTAGCGCGGCGTCGAGGTAAATAGCTATGTGCCTTGACCCTACACTTGTAATACTTTGGATCACTTGAAAGAATACCTCTGCATTACAACAGGATCTAAATATTGAACATTGACCAAAATACAAACTGGCACCAGACAGTTCCACTGTTTGCTTTGCTGGGTGCACTATTGCTAATTGTTTTGTTAGTTTGCTGGCCAACATTGAGCTTTGCTCAGACCAGCAGCGCACGGGCACTGTTCGCGGACAACAAAGCCGGCATCCTGCAGATCCGTATTATCGATATTACTTCCGGGAGCAAGAGCGCCATTGGCTCGGGCTTTGTGGTCAAGGATAGCGGCTTGATCGCAACCAATTATCATGTGGTGCAAATGGCCGCCAGTAAACCTGAGCAATACCGGATTGAATATCTCAATGCCAGTGGTGCCGCCAATAGTCTGACTCTGGTCGATGTGGATGTGATCAATGACTTGGCACTGGTGCAAGCCTCTGGTGAGATCACTCCGGTGTTACCTCTAGCTATTACAGAACCGCCTATAGGTGTAACGGTCTATGCCCTCGGAAATCCTCTGGATTTGGGTTTGACCGTGGTGCCCGGCACCTACAACGGCATCAATCAGACTAGCTACCACCCGCGGGTACATTTTACCGGTTCACTTAACTCCGGTATGAGTGGTGGGCCGACCCTGAATCAAGCCGGCGAAGTAGTGGGTATCAATGTCTCCACCGCGGGCAATCAGGTAAGTTTTTTGGTGCCGGTGACCGCGCTACAAACTTTGCTCGCCGAGCATCAGCTGAGGGGAACGGGCGCGGAAAATATCCGTCAGCGAATTGGCCAACAGTTGATTGCCGATCAGGAAAATAAATTCGCCCGACTGCTGGCTCTCGAATGGCCGACTATTGCCCTTGGCAAAGCCGTGGTGGTGAATGAGCTGTCACCCTTTTTTAGATGTTGGGGCGGGTCTAATAGCAGTTCCGAAAAAGCTGAATTGCTCAATGCCGACCGCACCTGTCGCAGTGAAGATAATATTTATCTCAATGCAAAATTTGATAGCGGTGTGATTGAACATCAGTTCTTCTGGCTGGAGGCGGACAAGCTCAATCAGCTGCAGTTTTACGCTTACTATCAACGTCTATTTAGCGATTTTGCTCCTGGCAATGAAACCCGAGAGAAAGATGTTGGCGACTATCAATGTGACAGCGAATTTGTCTCGGCGAATAATATCGAGATGCGATCTGAGCGCAAAACCAAGGCGGTATTCTGCGCCCGGGCCTATAAAGATTATCCTGAGCTTTATGACGTTTTGTTTTTGCAGGGCACGGTGGATGATTCCCGTGCCGCCTTTATCAGCCACTTCACTTTGGCCGGTGTCAGTCGCGAAAATGCTAAAGCCTATGCGCGCAAATTTATGGAGGTGGCGCAATGGCGATAATTATTGAGCTGCTGGGGTGGGGCGGCAAGCGTCAGCGCTACTTCGCTGTGGAAGGTTCCAGTGTCACAATCGGCCGCAGTTATCAGAACGATGTGGTTCTCGGCGATGTCCATATCTCTCCCGAGCATCTGCGTCTCGATGCTAATGATGGTGCTGGGGGTGGTTGGCAGCTAACTGATCTGGGTAGCCTTAATGGCGTTGAGGTGATTAAAAATCCCCTGATCCCTAGCTCTCCATCTCCAAGCTCTCCATCTCCAAGCTCTCCATCCCCAAGCTCTCCATCCCCAAGCTCTCCATCCCCAAGCTCTCCATCCCCAAGCTTGGCCCCAACCATCCTGCTCGGCGAAGGTGCAGAATTAAAGATCGGTCGCACTCGATTGCGAATTCTTTCTGACTGTCATCCAGTGGGGCCCGCCAAGGAGCTCCACCATCTGGAACAGGATGTAGGTAAATTAAACCGACTGTCTATTTGGCTGCCACTTTTTCTAATCAGTCTGATTCTGGATGTAGGGTTACTCTATGCCAGCAGCTATGTTGAGTGGCAGTGGAAAAATGTGTTCTCGACAATTCTCGTCACCCAGGCGGGGCTGTTGATGCTAGCGCTGTTCTGGGGTGGGCTGGGTCGCTTCTTGCGCAATGAAAGCCATTTTATCAGCCACTACTGTTTAATCTTGATGGCTGGCTTAGCCTATTCTGCGGGCGACTGGCTGATCGGAATCCTCGGCTACAATATGGGTACTCAATTGGTGTCATTGGTTCTGTCACCGCTGATTGCTCTGATGCTTGCCGCCCTATTACTCTCAGCTAACTTTGCTCTGGCGACCAATATGTTGCCTCGCCAGCGCTGGGTTTCAGCTCTCGGCTTTGTAATGTTGATCTTTGTTGTTAGTATCACCGCCCAAGTGAGCCAGTGGGGGGAGTTTTCGCCCTACCCAGAATACTTCTCTGGCATTGAAATACCTGCGCTACAGTTCGCCGGTGCAGAATCTGCAGATAATTTTGTCGACAGTTTCGACTCAATTTTTGCCGCAGCTGATCGCCACGCGCTGGACTAGAATACAGAGAAGCCCTGCAGCAATAACCGCTTAAAAAATATAATAATAAACGCCGTGGTTACACGGCCAAAAAATAATAGGGATTAATCGTGGAAGCATTTGTTAACTATCTCAATGGCATTATCTGGAGTTCGGCGCTGATCTATCTGTGTCTTGGAACCGGCCTGTACTTTTCACTGCGCACACGTTTCCTGCAAGTCCGCCACTTTGGTCATATGTTAAGGATTATGCGCGAAGGAAAAAGCTCTGAGGCGGGAGTGTCATCCTTTCAAGCACTGACCATGTCGCTCTCTGGCCGAGTTGGTACCGGTAATATTGCCGGTGTCGCAACCGCTATCGCCATTGGTGGCCCGGGTGCAGTTTTCTGGATGTGGACTGTGGCCTTTCTGGGGGCTTCCACTGCCTATATCGAAGCTACTCTGGCACAGATTTATAAAGAGCTAGATGACAATGGCAGTTACCGCGGTGGCCCAGCCTATTACATTGAAAAAGCGATGGGCCAAAAATGGTATGCCTGGGCCTTTGCTGTAGCCACCATTATTGCTATGGGCTTCTGTCTGCCGGGTATTCAGGCAAACAGTATTGTTGCTGCCATGAACAATGCCTGGGAGATTCCGGCGCTGTTCAGTGCCTCTGCACTGGCCCTAGGTCTGGCAATGATTGTTATCGGTGGCGTCAAACGCATCGCCCACTTTGCACAGGTGGTGGTGCCGGTGATGGCCGCTGGATATATTCTTATCGCCTTTACCGTGGTCTTTCTCAATCTCGATATGGTGCCCGCAGTCACCAAGTTAATTATCAATAGTGCCTTTGGTCTCGATGCCGGATATGGCGCGATTATCGGTATGGCTGTGGCCTGGGGTGTTAAGCGCGGCGTTTACTCCAATGAAGCGGGACAGGGCAGTGGCCCGCATCCCGCGGCTGCGGCAGAGGTCTCCCACCCAGCTAAGCAGGGTCTGGTACAGGCCTTTTCGGTTTATGTGGATACCTTGCTAATCTGTTCAGCCACCGCTTTTATGATTCTGTTGACCGGCCTCTATAATGTCGAGGGTGGCGATGGCACCTACCTCTATCAGGGACTGCCCGGCGTTGAGGTAGGCCCAGCTTATGTGCAAGCGGCCTTTGATACCGTGATGCCCGGCTTTGGCAGTAGTGTGTTGGCTATTGCTCTGTTATTTTTTGCCTTTACCACCATTGTTGCCTACTACTATATTGCCGAAACCAATGTCATGTTTATTAACCGCAAGGTGCATCGCCCCTGGTTGGCTAGCCTGCTTAAGGTGCTAGTGATTACATCGGTTATGTACGGCGGCATCAAGAGCGCCGATCTGGCCTGGGCTCTGGGTGACGTGGGAGTCGGAATTATGGCTTGGTTAAATATTGTCGCGATTATTATCTTGCAGCGCCCAGCTCTAACAGCGCTTAAAGATTACGAACAGCAGTTAGATGCGGGTATCGACCCGCGTTTTGATCCCCAGGCTCTGGGGATCAAAAAGGCTGATTTCTGGGTCGATAGAAAGAATGCCGAGAATCGGTAGCCTCTGTTAGCCGCTAACTGTTAGCAGCTACTCGGACTGAGCTGGCCAACCGCCTAAGTCTTTCCAGCGATTAACAATACCGCAGAACAATTCTGCGGTTTTTACCGCGTCATAGAGGGCGCTGTGAGCGCTGCGATTGTCAAAATCCATCTTCGCCGCCTGACAGGCTTTGGCCAGTACAGTCTGACCATAGGCGAGACCGGCGAGGGTGGAGGTGTCGAAGCAGGAGAACGGATGGAATGGGTTGCGTTTAATCTGGTTTCTATTCACCGCCGCGTTGACAAAGCCAAGATCAAAATGGGCGTTATGGGCCACCATCACTGAACGAGTGCAGCCAGTTGCGCTGATTTCATGGCGGATGGGTCGAAAGATATCCCGCAGTGCCTCACCTTCTTCCTCGGGCATACGCTCCGGATCATAGATATCAATGCCGGTAAATTCCAATGCCGCTTTTTCAATAACTGCACCGGGAAAGGGATCAATATTTTTACTGTGAGTCTCTTTGATTTGGATATTGCCCTGAGCATCCATCTCCAGAATCACTGCGGCAATTTCCAATATGGCATCGGTGCGAGAGTTAAAACCGCCGGTTTCAACATCCACAACAACCGGTAAAAAACCGCGAAAGCGCTCGGCAATGTTATTCGTATACTCTTCAGTATCAGACTCGTTGATGATACGCGACATATCCATTTTTAGTCCATTTTCCAATTCAGAGTGGTGCCAGCGCCGAGAGGAATCAGTTGCGAATCATCAAAGGGAATGGCTGCGGGCAGCTGCCAGGATTGGCGTGATAAGGTAATGCTAGAGGTATTTCTCGGCAGCCCATAAAAGTCTGCACCGTAGTGGCTGGCAAAGCCCTCGAGCCTGTCCAGCGCGCCGGCCTCGTCAAATGCCTGAGCATAGAGTTCAATTGCCGCGTGATGGCTAAAGCAGCCGGCACAGCCGCAGGCACTCTCTTTTTTATCCTTGGCATGGGGCGCAGAATCGGTGCCGAGGAAAAACTTTGAGCTGCCGCTAGTGGCCGCTTTGATCAGCGCATGCTGATGAATATCGCGCTTTAAAATCGGCAGGCAAAATAGATGGGGTCGAATGCCGCCAACCAGCATATGGTTGCGATTGTAGAGCAGGTGCTGGGGCGTAATAGTCGCCGCCACATTGTCTCCTGCCGCGGCAACAAATTCAGCCGCCTGGAGAGTCGTAATATGCTCAAAAATAATTTTTAACTTGGGGTAGTGTTGTACCAAGCCGCGCAGATGGCGTTCGATAAACACCGCCTCGCGATCAAAAATATCGATCTCGCCGGCGGTGACTTCGCCGTGCAGCTGCAACACCATGCCCACTTCCTGCATGGTTTGAAGAACCTTTTGGATATTGTTGAGGTTGGTAACACCGGAATCTGAGTTAGTTGTCGCCCCTGCGGGATAATACTTGCAGCCGTGGATAAATCCACATTCCTTCGCGGCGCGAATTTCATCGGCAGTGGTGTTATCGGTAAGATAGAGAACCATTAAAGGCTCCCAGCTCGAACCAGCTGGGCGCTGGGCCAGAATCCGCTCCCGGTAAGCAGCAACCTGGGCCACTGTGGTGGCCGGTGGCACGAGGTTAGGCATAATAATGCCGCGACCGAAGCCTCTTGCGGCAGCAGGCACGGTGGATCCCAGTACGCTATTGTCCCGCAAGTGCAGGTGCCAATCGTCCGGTAATGTAAGGGTAATTTTGTTCATTGAAGCCGTATCCGCAGTTGTCGGTGAATGCTACCGGAAACAGTGGTGTCATAACAGGTTTTGTGGAAAGGTATGCGAAAAATCGAGTAACTAATGAAGATAACCATACTCACCAACCGCGATCTGCCAAGCCACTTGGCCCTCAGCCGTCTAATTGACCATTTAAGCGAGGGTTTGAGGGGCTATGGAGATGAGGCTGTTGATGAGGGATTGACGGAACACCAGCTATCGATCTTTATCTCTGAAAAGGTGGGTGCTGACAGTGTACTGCCCCAGCCGCTGATGGATCTTGCCGCCTTCGAGCGGCGGTTACTGAGCGATGGCCGTCCAAGTTTTGAACAGTTGGCGGAAAGGGCTGGTTGTCAGTTGCAGGGTTTTGCTGATCTGGAGAATCAGGTTAATAGCGCTGCAGGCATCCAGCGAATCGCCGCCACTGAGCCTGAGCTAATAATATCAGTGCGCTTTGGTTTGATTATTCGCGAGGCGATTATTGCCATCCCCAAATATGGCATTATCAATTTGCACTCTGGATTGCTGCCAGATTACCGCGGCGTTATGGCGACCTTTAGGGCAATGCAAAACAATGACCGCGAGATCGCCTCTACCCTGCATTTTATCCAAGATGGCGGCATCGATAATGGCGATATTATTTCGATCTCCGAGATTCCCCTAAATCCACGACACTCCTACCTGCTCAATGTGATCAATCTCTATGCCGGGGGCTGTCAGCAGATACTCAGTGCCGTGGCGACTCTCAGCGCCGGACTGAGCCTGGCGGCCGATCCTCAAGTAAAACCTCCGGGCTATTATAGTTTCCCCACCGAGACCGATCTCGA
>MDSY01037454.1_pt1 | contig 10899 bp, 9 predicted proteins | sample 811131 | NCBI WGS metagenome assembly MDSY01 (sample SAMN05326643, study PRJNA326480) | marine metagenome | isolation source: seawater | place: Atlantic Ocean: South West | collected 2010
ACTGGAGCCTCGGCCTTCTTTGTAGTGGTCTATCTGCATATGTTTCGCGGTTTGATGTACGGTTCATATAAAGCGCCGCGCGAGTTGGTGTGGATTTTCGGTATGACCATCTACTTGGCACTTATGGCCGAAGCCTTTATGGGCTATGTGCTGCCGTGGGGCCAAATGTCCTATTGGGGAGCACAGGTAATTGTTTCGCTGTTTGGTGCGATACCAGTTGTGGGTGCCGATCTAGTTGAGTGGATTCGTGGTGACTTCCTGATTTCAGGTGCGACACTCTCGCGTTTCTTTTCTCTGCATGTTGTTGCGGTGCCCATTGTTATTTTGGCACTGGTAGTGCTCCACATTTTGGCGCTTCACGAAGTTGGGTCTAACAATCCTGACGGCGTTGATATTAAAAAGAACAAAGATGAAAACGGTGTGCCTAAAGATGGAGTTCCTTTCCATCCTTTTTATACTGTGCACGATTTAGTTGGTGTTACTGTATTCTTGTTTGCCTTCTCCTTCGTAATGTTCTTTATGCCAGAGATGGGCGGTTTCTTCCTCGAATACGCTAATTTCGAAGAAGCTAACAACCTAAAGACTCCGGCGCATATCGCACCCGTTTGGTACTTCACGCCTTTCTATGCGATTTTGCGAGCGGTTACTTTCGAGCTCAATTCGGTATTAAATGCTAAGTTCCTTGGCCTTATCGCTATGGGAGCAGCCATCGCGATTCTGTTTGTGCTGCCTTGGTTAGATAAAAGTAAGGCTCGATCTATTCGCTACAAGGGCTTTATGCCTCGTGTTCTGTTAATGATGTTTGCAGGTATGTTTGTAATTCTTGGTTATCTAGGGATTAAGTCGCCTACAGAAGGTCGAACACTGCTGTCCCAGATTGCCACTTTGTTCTACTTTGCTTATTTTGTGACTATGCCTATATGGTCAAATCCTAATGTTGCTCAGTCAAAAAGAATAAGTAGCTGGATTGTTAGTATTGTCTTTGGTGTTTGGTTTGCATGTTTCGCTTACTGGTCTATTACCGCTAAAGAGTCTCATGTTTTCTTAGCGGTATTCTCTCTGGCATTGGGGTTAGTATTTGCCTCTCTTCCTTGGCTGACTGATCGCGATAGCGAGCTCGAAGAGCCTACTCGTACCCAGCAGAAAGGCCTGCCTGCGGTGCTGGTTTGGGGTGGGTTCTTGATCTTTGTTGCTATGACTATTGTGCCGCTTAAAGCCGTTGGTGCTGGTGGCGGCGCCTGTGGCGCTATTGAGTGCGACAGTTTTGAAGCCGATTTAGCCGATAAATCATCTTTGCAACGCGGTGCTCAGGTGTTTACTAACTACTGCATGGGCTGCCACTCGGCAAAGTTTTCGCGCTATGAACGTGTTGCCGCTGATTTGGATATCCCTGCCCAGGAGATGCAAGAAAACTTGGTTTTTACTGGCCAGCGTCTGGGTGATTTAATGACCATCGCTATGCCTGCAGATAAGTCCAAGGGCTGGTTCGGTGCCACACCGCCGGATTTGACTCTGGTGGCTCGCTCGCGGAATCCCGAGTGGCTCTACACTTATTTGCGCAGTTTCTATAAAGATGACTCGCGCTCTACCGGCGTTAATAATTTAGTTTTCGACAAGGTCGCAATGCCACACGTATTGCTAGATCTGCAAGGCTTAGCTGAGTGTGCGCCGGGCCCTAAAAAGGACCATGGTAAGATCGTTCGCGACGAACTCGGTGAGCCAGTAATGGACGAGGTATGCGGCAGTTTAAAAGTTGGTGCGACCAAGGGTTCGCTTAACGAGGAAGAATTTGATCGCGCTGTATACGACTTGGTTAACTTTCTTGAATACGTGGCTGAGCCTATGGCTTTAGAGCGAAAGCGTATAGGCACTTATGTGTTACTGTTCTTGTCGCTGCTGTTTGTTTTTGTGTATTTGCTTAACCGCGACTACTGGAGAGATATTCACTAAATTCGATTGAGTTCGAGTTTGAGGGGCGGCCCGTGATATAAATGCGGGCTGCCCTTTTGTGTCTATAAAATTGTAATTTAGAATTCTTAATTGAGGTGTTTTAATGGGTGTTCCGGCTAAACGTTCGTCAATGACTTACTTTTCCGATTCTCGGGATCATTACAGCCATCGTGTGCGCATTGTGCTTGCCGAGAAAGGCGTATCTGTCGATTTAATCGAGGTAGAGCCCGATGCCAAGCCGCAGGAGCTGGCTGATTTAAACCCGTATAATACGCTGCCAACGCTGCTCGATCGTGACTTGGTCTTGTATGAATCAAAAGTGATGATGGAGTATCTGGATGAGCGCTTCCCGCATCCGCCGTTACTGCCAGTATATCCTGTCGCTCGCGCCGAAAGCCGCTTGTGGATGCATCGCATCGAACAGGATTGGGCTCCGATGGTTAATACTATAATGTTTGGTAAATCCAAAGATTTAATCACCAAAGCGCAGAAAGAGCTTAAAGATAGCTTGTTGTCTGTGGCACCAATTTTTGCCGAAAAGCCTTACTTTATGAGCGAAGACTTTACTTTGGTTGATTGTTGCTTGGGACCTATCTTGTGGCGTTTGGAAGAGATGGGTATCTCTTTGCCAAAAACAAAACAGGCCAAACCATTGCAAGACTATATGGACCGTCTGTTTGCACGTGAAGCCTTCCAGGAAAGTTTGTCTGAAATGGAGAAAGAAATGCGCTTTTAAGCGCATTTTTGAGGCCTTATGAAACAGATCGGGAGCCCGCCAGTGTCGCCAACTATGATATCCAGTAGACCTTACATGATTCGTGCGCTTAACGAGTGGATTGTGGATAACAACTGTACGCCCTACATTGTTGTCGATGCTCACGGCACTGGTGTCGAAGTGCCGCAGCAGCACGTGAATAAAGACGGTCAGATTATTCTCAATATTGCTCCCACGGCAGTGCGCGACCTATCGATCAATAATGACTGTATTGCTTTTAATGCTCGTTTTGGTGGTTTGCCAACCGACATTATGGTGCCTTACAGCTCGGTGTTGGGTATTTACGCCCGTGAAAATGGACAGGGGATGATTTTCGATCCAGAACCTGAGACAGATGTTGAGCCAGATCCGGAACCGCCCAAGCCGACTTCAGTGGATACCGATAATAGTAAGTCAAAGACTTCTACTAAGCCTAGTGCTGGTAAGCGTCCATCGTTGAAAGTGGTTAAGTAACCGCCTCGTGGCATTAAAAAAGGCCGAAGTCGCTCAGTGACTTCGGCCTTTTTTGTTGGGTGATGTGAAAATTACTGCTTTAGTTCCTTGTCGCCAAACTCATCGGCAAACAAAATACTCGATAGGTAGCGTTCTGCGGAGTCGGGCAGGATTACAACAATCACCTTGCCCTTATTTTCCGGCTTATCAGCGACTTTTATCGCAGCAGCAACGGCAGCACCAGAAGAAATTCCGGCGAGAATACCCTCTTCCTTCATCAAGCGGTGAGCGCAGGCAATCGCGTCTTCGTTACTAACTTGTTCGCTACCATCGAGCATTGATAGGTCGAGGTTAGCAGGGATAAAACCAGCGCCAATACCCTGAATTTTATGTGGGGAAGGTGTCAATTCTTCACCAGCAAGCGCTTGACGTATTATCGGTGACGCTTCAGGCTCTACCGCGATAGATTGGATCGCTTTACCTTCTACGTTTTTGATATAGCGGCTAATACCTGAAATAGTCCCGCCGGTACCGACACCGGCAACTAAAATATCGATAGCACCATTAGTGTCTTCCCAAATCTCTGGACCGGTTGTGAGTTCGTGAATTTCGGGGTTGGCAGGATTGCTGAATTGCCCCGGCATAAAGCTATTTTCGGGGTCAGCATTGACCAGCTCATGCGCTTTAGCAATGGCCCCGGTCATACCATTTTCACCTTGGGTGAGTTCTAGTTCTGCGCCCAAAGCCTTAATTAACATTCGGCGCTCAAGGCTCATGGTGTTGGGCATGGTCAATATAAGCTTGTAACCACGGGCGGCACACACATAAGCTAAAGCAATACCGGTATTGCCGCTGGTAGGTTCAATGACGGTCATGCCCGGTTTTAGCAGACCGCGTTTTTCGGCATCCCATATCATATTGGAACCGATGCGGCACTTTACTGACGTCGCTGGGTTGCGAGACTCAAGCTTCACCAAAATATTCTTATCGGTAATATTATTCAGTTTGACCAAGGGTGTGTTCCCTATAGTCAGTGAGTTATCGGCTAAAACATGTGACATCTTCTTTATCCTCTAGTTATGAATGATTGAAATGACATAAGCGATATAGAGCAGATCTTGATTGGTATATACCAATCAAGCATTACTAATTGCTGGGTTATGTAAAAAACATATTTGTACTGCGCCTGCATCTCTTTAATAATCAGTGCATCTACTGTTAGAAAGATAAATCAACAATCCCTTAGTAGCTTTTACTAATAATCACTCAGTGGGCACAACATGACCGTATTAAAACACACGCTAGGCCTTTTTCTTCACCCTGATGAGGAGTGGAAAAAAATTCGCAACGAACGTCATTCTTTTATTCAAGTATTCATGAGTCATGTGCCAATACTGGCTCTAATACCCGTGCTAGCGGCATATTACGGTGTAACTCAAGTGGGCTGGTCAGTAACCGGTGGTGAGCCCGTTAGATTGACTCCAGAGAGTGCGTTGTTGCTATGCAGCTTTACCTACTTAGCACAGTTGGTTGCCGTTTACGTATTAGGTGAATACATCAATTGGATGGCACACAGCTTTGGCGTCAAAGAGGTAGGGTCACAGCGTCACTATGAAGGTACCGCGTTGTCGGTATACGCGGCAACGCCTCTTATGTTAGCCGGCATAGTCATGCTTTACCCCGAGCCTTGGGTCGTTGTATCGGTTTATTTTGCGGCTATTGCCTACGCTGTTTATCTGCTTTACGAAGGTACGCCAATTTTGATGAATATTCCCAAAGGGCAGGCGTTCATTTACGCTAGCTCTATAGTCACCATTGGTTTGGTGCTGTCCGTAGTCATAATGATTTCAACAGTAATCGTCTGGGGGATGGGTTTTGGCCCTGTTTATATTGACTGACGTTGAATCTAAAATTATCTGGGTATAGTAAAAAGGGTTAGAGCTTAAGTTCTAACCCTTTTTACTATAAGGCTAAATCATTGCAGGGCTTTCTGAATCTTAATGAGCCAAGGCAATGGCTGTAGGCAATGCGTTGCTGGCAGCAAATCAAGAGTCTTTGGTGGGCCGTTAATCTGTATGAGACCACCTAGTCAACGCAATTGTGGATGCCTTTACTAGAACCTGACAGTAGGCGCGGCTTGTATCTCGGCGCTGTCGGCAAACTCTAGCAGTGACGCATCTTTGCTATGGCCGAAGCTGGCAGCGAAAAAAACAGGTGGGAAGGTTTGCTTGTAGGTGTTGTAGGATGTGACCGCATCATTAAACGCCTGACGCGAGAAAGCGACTTTGTTTTCAGTGTTGCTGAGTTCTTCGGACACTTGCATCATATTGATATTAGCTTTTAAGTCTGGATAGGCCTCCATAACGATATTAAGTTTGCCCATCGCGTTACCTAACAAAGCCTCGGCCCCAGCGAGCTGGCCTATAGCGGCGGCAGAGCCAGGCTCTGCGGAAGCGGCTTTTAAACCATTTGAGGCTTGGTTACGCGCAGCAATAACAGCTTCCAGAGTTTCGCTTTCGTGTTTTAAATAGGCTTTAGCGGTCTCGACTAAATTCGGGATTAAGTCATAACGGCGCTTAAGTTGTACTTCAATGTGTGAAAAACTATTTTGATAGCCATTTTTTAGGGCGACTAACTGATTAAAAATGCCGACCACATAAAAAATCAGTGCGGCAATAATAATGAGTGAGACTATGGTTGAGATATCCATAATAATTTGGTTCCTGTAATAAAATCAAAGTGCAGTAATCTTATCGCGTTAGAATTATGAGATACAACAGAAGATTTGGAGTTGTTAATGGTGGTTGAAGTGGCTGTGGTTGGAATCGCGCGTACGCCTATTGGAGCCTTCCAGGGCGTGCTAAGCACTTTAAGTGCCACAGAGCTGGGCGCAGTGGCGATTAAAGCGGCATTGGCTAACGCCGGCATTGCGGCTAGAGATGTGAGCGAGGTGTTGATGGGCTGTGTGCTTAGCGCTGGCTTGGGACAGGCGCCGGCAAGGCAGGCGGCATTGGCGGCCGGTTTACCGGAATCGGTCCCCTGTACTACTTTGAACAAGGTTTGCGGTTCGGGTATGAAAGCGATCATGCAAGCGCGGCAGGCACTTATCTCGCGCGACGCTGATGTGGTGGTAGCCGGTGGTATGGAGAGTATGAGTGGTGCGCCTTATTTATTGCCGAAAGCGCGAGAGGGTTATCGGCTGGGGCATGGTGAACTTCTTGACAGCGTTTTTTATGACGGTCTGCAAGATGCTGCCACGGGTGAGCCGATGGGTTTTTTTGCCGAAGCTTGTGTCGATAAATACGGTTACAGTCGCGCAGAGCAAGATGCTTATGCTCTCCAGTCGTTGATGCGTGCGCAAAGCGCTATCGATCGCGGTGATTTTGTTGCTGAGATAGCACCGGTAACCGTGAGCGGGCGTCATAGTGACATCGTCGTTGATGTGGATGAATCACCCGCTTGCGCTAAACCTCGGAAAATTCCACTACTTAAGCCAGTTTTTAAAAAACAAGGTTCGGTTACTGCTGCCAATTCAAGCTCTATTGCTGATGGTGCCGCAGCGCTGGTATTAATGCGCAAAGAGGACGCTGTCGCACAGGGCTTGAATGTTCTTGCGGTTATTAAGGCTCAAACCCAGCATGCGCAGGCACCGGAATGGTTTACTACGGCCCCTGTGAGTGCAATTAAAAACGTATTAGCTAAATCGACTTGGCAAAAAGATGACGTTGATCTGTTTGAGATTAACGAAGCCTTTGCCTGTGTGGCCATGGCGGCGCGTGATGAGCTTGATATTGATTTGAGTAAGTTAAATATTTGTGGCGGCGCTTGTGCGTTGGGTCACCCCATTGGTGCATCAGGTGCGCGCATAGTGGTTACATTAGTTGCCGCGCTGCTGCGGTTGAATAAATCAAAGGGTGTGGCTGCACTTTGCATAGGTGGTGGTGAAGCCACAGCGATGGCTTTCGAGCGTTTCTAAGCTGTCGTTATTGGTTCTGACTTGTTCGGTTTGGTGTTTGTGGTCAGGGGGAATGAGCAGATAGCGCAGGAGTGGCTTTCTGCCTGTTGAGCCTAAATATAATCATAGTGGCGACGCAGTTCTGGCAGAAAATAGGCATTTTTATTAAACCCAATTTAGTCGATATATTCGAATACCTTGACTATTTTTTGCACGCCATCGGTGTCGCGGATCACTTTCACTGCTTGGTCTGCCTCGGCGCTGGTCAGTAAGCCCATCATAAATACGGTATTGTCTTCGGTAACTACTTTAATGCGGCCGCTGTCTATGTCGCCATTGGCGAGCAGTTTACTTTTGATCTTGGAGGTCAGCCAGCTGTCGTGAGTACGGCTAAAAAAAGAGGTCTTATCTTGCACCTGCAGCTCGTTATAGACCTGGCGCACGCGGTTGATTTTACCGACTGTTTTTCCGGCTAGTTCACGCTGCTCATTGTTAGAAACTTCACCCGACAGCAATACCACGCCGTTGTAGCTGGTAACATTAATGTGAGCGTCATCTAAGGCGTGACTGGCCTTACCGAGATTAACTAGTGCTAAAGTTTCAATTTGTTCGTCGTCAATGGCTGAGCCCCAAGTGCGCTCGCCGGTGTCACCGTTAACGGGGCCGTCACTAGTTGCGCTAATTAAGCTGCTACAGCCACTGAAAATGATTAGAGTCGCTGCGATGAAAGCGAATGCGAAGATATTTTTTGGATTCTTATTCATTATTTGAGTACTTCAAAAAATAGTGATTTTTATGTCAGAGCATGGAAGCTGCGCATGCAAATAAGTGCATATATGCCGGCCGCTCCTTTGCATCCCTATAACAACAAAATGGTGTTTATCTTTAACATAAGCACAGCGAAGACCAAGCTATCGGGACACATTGCATTGTAAGCGGTAGTGTTAATATTCTCCGCCAAACAATTGCCCATCAATCAAGTCGCAGAGGCTAAATAGAGTAAGCATATGTACTTCATGGATGCGAGCTTTAGACGCAACTGGCACGCGAAGTTCAATGTCATTAGTGTCGAGTAGCGCGGCGATATCACCACCGTCATCGCCGGTAAGGGCGATAACACTCATATCACGGTCGTGAGCGGCGCGAATCGCTTGCAGTAAGTTGCTAGGGTTGCCGCTAATGGTAACAATTAATAGTATGTCGCCGCTGTGACCAAGGGCGCGAATTTGCTTTGCATAGGCTTCATTAAAGCTCTGTTCTATAGCTGCGGCAGTTTGTGTGGTGATGTCTGTGCCGATGGTAATGGCGGGCAGGCTGGGGCGATCTTGTTCGAAGCGGTTGACTAAGTTACTGGTAAATATCTGTGCCTGGGCCGCCGAGGTTCCGTTACCGCAGGTGAGAATTTTGTTTTCCCCCAAAAGGGCGTGCACAATCATTTGACTGGCTTCGCTAATTAGCGGTGCGAGTGCTTCGCCAGCGTGCATCTTGGCTTCGATACTTTCATGGAAAAGTGTAATAACTCGCTGTTCTAAAGGATCAAGCTGATCTTCGGTGTGTTCCATGGCATTGAGACTTTTATGACAAGTGTAAATGTTGTGAGTTGTTCACGGGGTGTTGTTATTCGCCGAATGTCGATTGCCCATGATCGTATTAGTGCTTTCGGCCCGCATAGAAGTTGCTAGAAGAAGCGCCTAAACCTCTGCCTCGGTACTTCTTGTTCGGGTTAGGATAGTAAAACTATCATATTTTTACTATTTCTAGTTTGGCAAAAGCATGAAGTATTTGTTAATAAATTGTTAAAAGGCATTTTTAATCCAATCAATGCGGTTGTTTGCAGACATCGCCACTATATCAAAGCGGCAGGGGCACTGCTCGTTCAGCTTGTTTTTTTGTAAATAGTGTAACGCCGCGCGGCGCAATTTTTTCTGTTTGTGTGGAGTCACGCTCTCGGCAGCTGTACCGAAACTATCGCTGTGCCGATAGCGAACCTCTACAAATACTAGCTGTTCTTGGTCGCGGACAATTATATCGATCTCGCCGCTTTTAATACCATAATTGCGGGCGCAAATGCGTAAGCCTTGCCGGCACAAATATTTCTCAGCTTGTTCTTCGGCCCACTGGCCTTGTGTGACTGGTGATTGCTGGCATTTTTGCCGGTGTGAAAATTGGCGTTGCAACTGACGCTGAAAATAATTGAGTAAACTCATCCTTGAGAATCCTAAATATTAAGGGTTGTTATGCACGACCATGGGCATTTGAATGGCACGCCCTGAGATAATTTGTGCCCATGTTTGTTGACGTTCAATACGTTGATTTTGTCCCATAGTAAGTACGCCGGTAGCACCAAAGAAACGAGTGCCTGGAACTTGTTGTAGCTGCGTTAGGCGAGGGTATACATGGTAGGCATCTACGCCTAGGGCATAGAGCCGACCGTAACTGGCGCTGGAGGGACGGTGCGCATTAATTGCTTTCTTTTCAGCGCTAGTTTGGTCGAATATCCATGGTGATGCACTGAATTTAATGCCGTTGAGATCGCGGTCGTTCTTGCGATCCTCGGTGCCAGCATAGATATGGCTGGTAGCAAATACAGGTACTTTACCAGCGTAGTGAAACGCCAGTGTTGGAATGATTTGCCGAGCTTGGCTTGGGCGAGCGGTGAGAAAAATCATATCTATGTCTTGGCGACGACGCGATTCAAATTCAAAACTATGACCAAACAGAGTTCTCAGCTCATTCGCGCGTCGTTTGCTTTGATCAATATGCAGGGCACTGGCTATTACTGCTGAATAATCATTTTTACCTGTAAAGCGATTTATACTAACAGCCTCGCCTCCCAACGTTTGCCATTGATGAACAAAGGCATCAGCGCTGCGTTCACCCCAGTTCGCATCTGGAGTGAGAATCATGGCGCGCCTATGGCCTTCGAGCCAAGCTCGATTGGCGGCCTGAGCGGTTTCATCTTCTATAGCGAGTCCAAATTGGTAAAAATTCGGCTGTATAATTTTTGCGGCGAGAGGTTCGCTGTTGGGAAAAGGATCATCCATAAGTGCGTCTAATGACGTACTAGGCAGTTCTGTAGAGGCTTTCCCCTCTATATAATTTAAGCTTAAAATTGGCGCGGGTAGCTCTGTTAGCTCGCTAAGCGCTTTGGTGGCGCCTTTGTTGAGAGGGCCTATAACCATGTCGGCACCGTCGCTAACGGCTTGCAGGTAGAGCGCTTGGATGTTTTCGTTGGCCTCACTGGTGTCGTAGATACGTACCGTTGGCGTCCATGAACCGTCGTGCATAGCTTGGTAGTAAGCGCTAAAAAAACCATCGCGAATCGCACCGCCGGCTTTACCGAGCTTGTCACTTAGCGGTAGTAGAAGGGCGACTGACTTGGGTGTTTTTTCAATGAGAGCGCCGATTAGCTCTAAGTCACTGGGTAGGTTTAAGCTAGCGGGGTGCTGCGGCCAATTTTGCATCCACTGTTGTATCTGGCGCTGTTGTAGAGCGAGATCGCCCTGATTGTTTTTGTTAAGGTTGGCGAGTTGGTACCAGGCTTTTAGTTCGTTATTTTGCTCTTGTGCAGCGCGCTCTTGCAGCAACGCCTGTGGCAAGGTCATCAAGGCTTGCCAGATGGCGTTTTGGTTGTTACCGCGCAGAGTTTCATCGGTTAGCAGCCCTTCCAATAACAATCGCTCGTTTACGCTTTGGTCAATTTCGCCAAGAATAATAAACACTTGAGCGCGGCGCTCGCGCAAGGCGATAGCTTGTTCAATATTCAGTTGCTCCCACTGTTGATCGA
>MDSY01074966.1_pt1 | contig 10898 bp, 12 predicted proteins | sample 811131 | NCBI WGS metagenome assembly MDSY01 (sample SAMN05326643, study PRJNA326480) | marine metagenome | isolation source: seawater | place: Atlantic Ocean: South West | collected 2010
CCTTGTCGAGATCTATATATTGAAGAGACTCCGAATGAATTACAGTTCCATATAAAATGCTTGTCTTTAGGTCTTCAAACTTTGCATGATAGAATTTTAATTCGGGATACTTAAATCGGATATGATCAATTTGATTTTTATTTGGAGTAAGCACTTCTACTTTGAGATTTTTCTGTTTCATAATATTTGCAAGCCCTCCCATTCCGCACCCGACATCTAGTATGTAATCCTCTTTTCGCTTTATTTGATCTATTATCTGTTGAGAATATAATACTTGAGCATCCTCAATTTGTTTTATCGATATATCTTCAGGATTAACATCAGGGTTTTGGAAATACCCGTAATGAAGCATATCATTTTTTAATAGTTTTGAGTATAGGTTTAACTCTAGATCATAACTGGATTTATCATATTTATCATTTGATTTCTTAAACCTGTATGCCCTCCACCAATTAATGGGGTTTATAAAATGATAGATATATTTCAAGAGTAATATTATTTAAAAGGTGAATTTAATGTATTAAATCTCATCAAAATCATCATAGAAATTGATAATAAGTTTATGATTTACAGATAGTTAATATTTTATTATTATTGATATCATATTGTTATATGGAATTTAAAGACTTAAATTTGCAACATGGAATGTAATTGTGATAATTGTAACTGTGGTCCAAGTTGTTCTTGTGGTCCAGAATGCTCTTGTAAGTAAGTAAATGCTGTTGTAAATAAATGCTCTTACAAGCTTTGTCTTTCTGGCTCTGATCTAATTCCATTGTTTCATGTTGTGAAATAATGCTTAAGAGACTGATCCAATTTCATTAGACGAGAATACATCTAGTTACAAAAAATAATAATGTGACGTCAAGTAAGGGTGACGTTTTGGCTCCGAGTAATAATAATTTTATAGTTTTTTTGATTTAGAATTCTGCGAATTTGAATAAGAGTCTCAAATCGAGATCCGCTTATATTCACGAAAAAGAGATCTAAAATTTACAATTATTTGATGAATGTAAATTTTTTGTTAACTTTAGCTTAAATTAAAGTCAAAGGATCATGAATTTCAAATTTCTTTTATCTATATCTCTAGTCATTTTTTCTGCGGTCAGTATTGAGGCTCAGATGGCTATCCCTGAGGTAAACCCAGAAGTTAAATACTGTAAGGTTGATAATGACTTAATAAAGGTTACCGATGCGTCGGGAAACTATTTTCATGTAAAAGATAATGGCCTTCGCCACGGAGATTTTTCATGGATTCAATCGATCGATAACCAAACGATAGTTTCAGCCAAAGGACAAATGAACAATGGGAAATACATTGGAAGAGTCAATTACTTAATAAATGGCGACATTGCTCTAATCAGAGTTTACGATGAAATTGGTAATTTGACTAAAACCATACGGATTCACGATAATGTCTCATCAATTAGTTCCTCTTTAGCTTCAAATTGAATCTTTCTTTTAAGGAGCAGTATTATTTATCCTTGCAGAAGATTGACCAGAACAGCGTAATACTTATCTGCTATAAACTTGGCCCCTAATTCATTGTAGTGCACATCATCTGCAAGCATGGCGTCAGTGAAACCCGTAAACATATCTATCGCAATTATCTCGGATGTAGAAGTTGTTTTGTTTGAAGCAATTAATATCATATCCTGATGAAGATCATTGATATAGTTGGTAAGCTCTGCCGTCATTTCGTCTGAATGGGTAGGAGCCATTTGTTCAATTATGATAGTGACATTAGGATTTGAGGCTTGCAATACGTTGATAATATATTCGATATCGTCAACCACGCCGTTGTAGGGGAAATTTTGTAGCGCGTCATTTCCTCCGGGTGAGCTAAATAACACAATATCGGGAGCTCCAGTTTCTTCAAGCCAGCTTTCGATACCTGCGGCAATATCTTCTGCTGTAAATCCGCTATTCCCCTGATGGTCAGCATCAAATGGTATATTATTAAAATCGGGATAATCACCAAAATCAAATTCAGATCCAATAAAATCAAATGACCATCCGTCTTGAATAATATTTTTCCATAGATCATATCTAAAACTAACAAACTGATCAGCTAACAAAGGGCCAGTGAAATTCGGTTTATTCCCCTCAACGCGAGAAGCACCAAGCGACATTATTTTATTAATAGGATCACCGTGAGGAGGAGTGCTTTTATTGCAAGACGCGAGAATTATCAAAAAAGAAAGGAGTAGGTTTTTCATTTAAGTGAACTAGGATTTAACTTAGACGAAGATATCAAAATGATAGCTGTAGATAATCAATTTATTTAGAGGTGAAATTTACAATAGTTCAAATCGATAGAATTATAGAAATGGCTTGGGAGGATAGAACTCCATTTGAGGCTATTGAGTTTCAGTTTGGCCTAAAGGAGAATGATGTTAGAAAAATAATGAGAGAAAACATGAAAGAGTCTTCTTTTAAGATGTGGAGAGAAAGAGTGAAAGGTAGGTCAACCAAGCACAGAGAAATAAGTCCTGCTGTCCGGTTTAAGTCAAAAAATCAAAAAAATATTTAGTCAGGCTGTTGAATTGTATTCTCTCTGATTGAAACATTTGTATCGATAAAAAGATTACTAAAAAAGCTTGAAGAAAAAGCCACATTGATTATGAATTTTTAATAAAATATCTTTGCTGATTAGCAAATTTCATTTTCATTTTGCGATAATTTCAAGCTATTATTGTTATTGATAATGAAATCAATTTTATCTGAGTTATTATGACGCTTGGTTTATCATTTATAATTATTCCTATTGGTTTATTTTTTGTTGCTCTTGAGCTCTACTTCTTGTTCAAGAAAAAATCAAAAATTACATTAAATCAAACTGCATTAAATATCTCTTTGGGTTTTTTTGATAGATTAGTGGGACTGTATCTGATAGAAAAGGGTCTTGTTCTTCTGAATGGAGCATTAAATTATGCGATTATCGACGAATTCGCTTCCAACGCATGGACTTTTGCTTTAACATTCATAGCAGTAGACTTTATCTGGTATGCGTTTCATGTCATAGGGCATAGAATATCACTAGTATGGGGAATGCACTTAATACATCACCAAAGTGATGAGTACAACTTGACCGTCAACTTTGCACTGAGTCCTTTAGGTTTTATCGTTAGAACAACAATGTATTCAAGTTTGATCTTGTTAGGTTTTCCAATCGAATTCGTCATAATTTCTATTTATTTAAACGCATTTTATCAATTTTATCTTCACACGGAATTCATATCTTCAATTCCGCTGCTCGAAAAGATATTTGTAATGCCAGACCACCACAAGGTTCATCATGGCAGTAATCCGGAATATTTAGATCGTAACTATGGTGGTGTATTTATAATTTGGGATAAGCTTTTTAACACATATGCTCCTCTTGATAAAAAACCTAGATATGGTTTAACAAACCCAATACCCCATAAAGATTTTTTAAACATTCAATTATTTTTCTTTAAAAAATTAATTAATAATTTTAAAGATTTTGGAATCAAAAGAGGGTTTAAGCTACTCTTTTTGGGTCCTGAGCATCAGACCCCTGATATACCAACTACAATTCCTGTTAAAGCAAATATCACTTTGACAAAAGTTATCGCAGGTGTTATTATTTATATCCTTAGCTATTTATTTTTAGCCAGATCAGTAGAATTTTCTACAATGATATTAATTGCTCTTGTAAACATGGTAGCAATCTTAATTGTGAATGGAATATCATTTCGTCAAATACTCCCTAGGGGTGATGAGAATCATGCGGCTTAGCTTTATTCAAACATCAGTTGGTGTTGGGAGAAGCTAGCGGCGAAAATCTTTAAAGGACTCTCAATTCAAAATTACAAATGAGGGTTTTGCTTTTAATTCCGCTTATATCAAAAGGACCTGTAGCGCCAAGGCCTGTATTCATTCTAAAATTATATCTTTTCGTAGTTTCTGATTCCATACTAATGCGGTTATTTTTTCTAACCGATGTTATCAACAAGTACTTATTGTCCTTAAAATCAGTCCATCCCGTTGGAGCATAGAATTGAAGTTTCTTACCAGCTTGTGGAAGTTCGATATCCAAAAGGCGGTAATCAAATTCTTCGCCAGATTGCTCAAAAATCATTTTATTTTGACCGCTTTCTGACTTGAACTCATATATTTCGTCAGGATCATTTGACCATGATCCAACGATGTTATTATTGGCTTCGAGAAGCTCCTCAACTTTTTGTTTTATAATATCTCTATCCGGTGTGCTTCTATCTACAAAGTCTGATGACGGCAGTCTCTGATCATTTTCATCAATTTCATATTGAATCAAAGTCATTTCTTGTAAAAATATCAGATCTGTAATGGAATCAATAGAAAAAACTATATCTGTAGAAATGGACTCATCAAACTGAATATGGGAGGACCAGCTTCCGTGAAATGATTCTTCGCTTAAGTTATTTAGATTATTGCTACACGAAACAATTGTTAAAAAGAGAAATGGAGAAAATAATAGTTTTTTCAAAATAAGTTTTTAATAATTTAGTTGGCATATATCAAGTATCATACCTAAATTTTGCTTGGTCTTTTATTTTTTCGTGAATTAAGCAGAAAAAAATATTGTTTAGATTCGTTTTCTTTATTGTCGCCTTGACTACGTTTCTATTCAGAATTGTAGAACCTTCTATTCATCTTCTGCATCATCACCATGAGGATAATCGAGTTTGTGGTGATTTTGATATCCATTTTCATGAGGCTAAAGAATCATGCACCTGGTCAGACGCCAGTTTATTGCTTTTGGATTGGAAAAATCAATTTTTATCGGAACTAAATATAGTTTACGAAGAAAGAGTATTCGAAATATTCCACAGTAGTTATTTTCAAAGGCTAGATACTCATTGCTACTTGAGAGGTCCCCCTGTTATTATTTAAACATTTTACTAGTTCTTTCCCAGGAATTGAGGTTTTATCAATAACACTTCAATATCTAGAGTATTCAATTTTTAACAAGAATGCTTTTGGAAAGTCCGGATTCAATCAATTAATAACTATTTATTTCAAATTTTCAAAAGATGAAACATTTCATTTGGATGATGTTACTCCCAATATCCGTATTGGCTCAGGTAGACTCGTCAAAAACATATTTTATAGAGCTTGGTGAAGCCACCGTTGAGGGTATTTCACACAGCCCTAATTTTTTTAGTACTAATATTCTTGCTGTTCCAATAAAGACCCTTTCAGACCAAGGGCCTACAGCACTCAATAATCTCACACGTCAATCTCCTAGTCTTCAGCTCATGAGTGTGGGAGATCATACCGTAAAACCTGTGATCCGTGGTCTTGGTGGTTATCGAAGTGTGACTGCCTACCAAGGTTGGAGGTATGATAATTTACAGGGTGGAGTTGATCATGGTCTTGATTTTCCTCTTCTTGGAATCGATCATGTCGAGATTCTTCCTGGCCCAAATAGTTTAGCTTTGGGAACAGATGCTATGGCAGGAGTGCTTTACTTCTCGGATTTAAGAGCTTTAGAGACGGGTAGTTCAAATGCTCTAAAATTATCCGGTGGGACAAATGGATCTCCTTTGAGTGGTCAATATGATTACCTAGGATCAGGAGAAGGAATTTATTATGCTGGAGGATATTTTGGAGCCAATCCAGAGTATATTGACGGAGATGGAGACACCGTTCATGGTTCTCATAGCCGAACTGCATCAGTTAGGGTTCTTTCCAAATTCAAATCAGGGAAATCAAATCATAGCCTCAAGACTTCTCTTGTAGCTAGAACGCTAGGAATGCCCGAAGGAGGTCATGATCATGATGATGAACCAGCTGATGAGCCGGGTCATGAAGAGGAGGAGCATGGCGATCAGCAAGTAAGAAATGTAAATATTTCATGGGAGTCAGATAGAAAGGTCGGAGATTGGGTTTTAAGAAATATCACCGGTTTTCAGTCGGCTTCTCGTGCGGAATATGAAGAGCATCATGAAGATGAGCCTGGTGATGAGCCAGGTCATGAGGAAGAGGGTCCGCACATAGGATTTAATCTATTAAGTGCTACCCAAACAACTTCATTACAAAAGATGTCTTCTGCGGGCTTATTAACCGTTGGAATCCAACAGCAATTTAGAAGTTTGCAGAATATGGAAGATGCTGAAGAAACTATTTATCCAAATAAGAATCAGTTTCAGTCAGCTTTGTTTGCTCATATGAGTAAAACACAGGGGAAGAATAAGACATCTGCAGGGTTAAGAGGAGAAGTTGGTAATTTTTCAGGGGCATCATTTCTTTTAAATTGGGTCCATTCTCTCAATAAAAACTTGGATGTTCAATCTCGAATTTCTTACGGAACTAGAGGTCCACAACTTGAGGAGCGATTTGCATATGGAACTCATATTGGTGCAGGACGGTTTGAGGTTGGAGATTCGAACTTAACGCCCGAAAGGCTTCTTAATGGAGAAATAAATATTGGTTACAATAGTAAGATGTTTAATCTTCAAGTTGGTGCTTATTATCAATTCTATAATGACTTTATCCACACGAGTCCTAGCGACTCAAGTGGGGAATGGAGGTTTTATTACAATCAAAAGGATGCCTTACTATATGGAGTTGAAGGCAGATTGGGCTGGAATCCAACCGATCGTATCCATTTCCATAGCGTCGCTTCACTCACAGTGGCAAACGACCTAGATGGTAATGCATTGCCTTTTATTGCACCAGGTAGAGTATCGAGTCATTTGTTATTTGAGATTGTCCCTAAAAAACTTCACGCAGAGATACATTATGATTTTTATGCAGAACAATCAAGGCTTTCTCCTACAGAGCTAAAGTTTCTTGAAGGATCCACGCCTTCTTATGGTTTGTGGTCTGCAACTCTAACAGGTGAAATTTCTTCAAATTTTTCTTGGAATGTTGAAATTCTAAATGCAACAGATGTCGCTTATGCGCATCATCTTTCACTTGCCAGAGCATTAGATATCAATCAAGCTGGAAGGCAGATTAGAGCCGGATTGATCTTAAAATTCTAAAATTTATTTAACGAAATACTTAATCTTAGTAATTAAAGCCCTGTTTTTAACAGGGCTTTTTTTACGATCAATTATCTTTGCCATTATGTTTGATAACAAATTAATATTATTGAGATGCGAATCATATATGTAGATGGCAATTGCAACCTGTGCAATGGGGTCATTAAGCATATATTTAATAAGCGCCCTAATGATTTTAGATTTGGTAGAATCAGCCCGTTAACCTTACCTGAATACGTAATCTATATTAGAGACGGAGAAAGGTATAATGCTGAATTGGCGGTAAGGATGATTATTAAGGACATGAGTGGATTTTATATAATTTTATCTTGGGTTCTTCAAGTTGTTCCAAGGGGTATGCTAAGAGCTATTTATTTCTTTATTTCTAAAAACAGATATAAAGTGTTTGGGAGGAAATCTATGTGTGAATTAAGCTCTGATATACCAAAAAAACTTAAAGTATCAGATTTTAGAGACTATTAAATACAATAGTTTTATTTGCATCATATTATTATTTAGTAGATACGTAGACGATCTATGAGCGATAATTATCTGAGCCGAAGGCCTACTAATTCCTGTTTGACAAAACTGCCTCAAGATCTCGGCTATGTGCCGTCGTTACAGTAATTACAAACAGTATATAACTCTGAAATCATATTAGTTAAATATTTCTTGAAAAAGTGATGACTGCCGACTCTCTATTCCAAAATAATAATAACCTTCTATGCTCTATTAACTGGAAAGAAACATCCCAGCCTTGCTGACCATATTGATTCATTAAAGCCTCCATTTTTTTTATTGGGAGGCTGCTAGACCCAAGAAATATTGTTCCAAGCGCTCCCTCTGTGACAACTTCAATTTTAAATTCTTTTCTCATTTATTAATTTGTATTTGATTCTTTTTTTATACTTCATTTTAATCAGGAACATACCCAGAGACACCGCCATCATTATCTTGAAACATTGAACGCAGCATATTGATCTCCGGTTTTGATATTATCGGAGCAAAATAGTTGTTAAATAAAGTATAACCCAATGGATTGTTCTCAAATATTCCTTGAGGTGTTCTCATAAGATTATTCCACTCGGGTGCAAGTGAACCATTTTCCCAAAATTCAGTTCCGAACTCCCACATGCCAAAAGTTAATAAGTATTGGTACTCTTTTAAAAGTAGAGGCCAGCTATCTGTAGAATTAAAATTCCCATAATCCGGATTAAACATATTACTATCAATAGCTTGCTTCATTGCCAGAAACAATGCAGTTTCACTAATGTCGTCATCTTCAGAATTGGTATTTAAATCATAAAAAGATCCATCTATCGCACCTCTAATTCCTGTCATATGGAGAGTATGCAATGTATGTTCTAAAACTTCGTTTATGTCGTCATCTCCTGTGTTTGGGCTATCCACATTCTTATACCAAACCATGTCATCAAGAACCATAGAGTTCTCCAGTCCTGTGAGACCCTGGTATTGAATTCTTCCCTGGTCCTTAAGTGGATTTGGGGTGTAAGAATCTCCTCCTCCGTAGGCTATTCTCTGACCTGACTTTAAGCCTTGATGAAATCCAATCTCTCCTCTGAGTATTCGAATCATGTTTTTTTGGGCATTTGTATCAATGCCGGAGCCATTTTTATCTATCAGCAACTTAAACAGTTGGGCAGTTTTTTTCACCCATTCATCTGGAACAGCATCTTGACCCCCAACTTCTCCCGCTGCAAGTAACCTTATGCCATAAACATCGAGATACCGGTCGAACCATGATGAAATAGAATTACTATTAGTGAGCTTTCCGCTCGAGTAATAATTTGTATTTTCAGCATATTCAGGGCCGTTGCAGCCGTATGCAATAAGTAATAATATAAACAGGACTAAATTTTTCATTCACTGAAATTAATCGATCTAAGATCGGAATCATATTTTAAATTGCAATTTCGTTTAGCCCCAAATCATAACTCCTGCTCTAAAGGATTTAGCATTTTATTTTTACCACATTAAAAAAAACAGCACTCATTAGAAGAGGGAAGTTTTCGGTTTCCGGGGATTTTAAGTGGATTTTTGGTTCCAATTTCTTTAAATCATTGCGAGTATTAAAAGCGGGCTTTTCTTTGACGGTAGTTAGATTGTATTTCTTATCTGCTTTGAGCCAGCCTTTTGAATTTTCGGATTGAATCCATTATTCAGTAACATAATCATCGTTTTCATCCTTGAAAAATAAAATATGTGAGTGATAAATAAAAGGGATTACTTAAGATCTATTAATTCCCCATTCTCATATTTCATGTGAATTAACAATTCTCCTGTTTTCGAGTATTCTTTATAAACTCCTTGAGCTCTACCATCTTGTAGGTAGGCCTCCTGTCTTAACTGACCAGATGCAAAGTATACCTTTTCAAGTCCATCTTGTTTACCATTTATCCAATTGCCCTCGTATTTCAATTGTCCAGATTTGAAATACCATTTACCAGAACCATTTCTTTTTCCATTCTTATAAAAAACTTCGCTTTTTAGCTTACCTGAAGGGTAGTAGGCTAAATTTATTCCATCTTTTTTACTAATTGATTTTACAGACTTTTTTGCTACTGACTCTTTTGGAGTCACTTCAGAGTAGAGTGAATCTCTCCTGGATCTTCTGCTGCGTTTTCGAGTTGGATTTTCCTCTTTTTCTGTAGCAACTTTCGCTTCTTCTAATTCCTTGCTTTCGGATTCGTCAGAACTACACGAGGACATGCTTATAACAAGAAAAGCTAGTGGTAGAATATATTTAATCATATGCATATTTTTCTTTAATATTAATCTATTATTTTTAATTAGAATTTAAAAAAAACTTAAAGACTTCATTGTTTTCTTTTCTCAGAATCCATCTTTGTTTGTCATGCTATCAATGCTTCTAGATTTAATAGTCTTATTATTCTCGCAATCAGAGCAATTATCGGAAAACCCATCCATTAAACTTTTGTCTTCAATAAACTCGGAGTATGATTTCCATTCTTTACAATGGTTACATATTTTCGAAGTTAAGTCACCGTCGCTATTAAACTTCCTTTTCTTGAAAAACTGATTTTTCTTAAAACTTTTCATTTTTATTAATTCTTGTCATCTATTCGAACTAAATACCCTAATTACTGTTCCTTTCATAGATTTGAGAGAATATATTAAAAGAAATAATTAGATATATGTTCATTTTTTTTAATCATAGATAAACAAATGGGACTTTACAATATTTCATATAAAGATAAAGAGAGGGACGAACTTATCGATGCCGAAATGGGAACTCCATACTCATTACTGAGTAAAATAAAATTGGGGGGAATAGGTTCCAGACGTTTGATCATAGAGAACATGAGCGTGAACATGAGCCATTTAAAGTCAAAGGTTGCAGACTTACAATATGGAAGCATAGAGTTACGTCCTCAGGGTATTATTGTACACGTGAATCTAGGACTTGATGTATTTGCATGGACGATCCCATTCTATAGATTGAGTATCTATAATGGTGATTTTTTCACCATTCATGGGAATGGGGATTACTTGCAGTTCAACAAGGAGAAAAGTTGGGCAGAGAATAATGTTTTTATAAAAAAAATGTTAAGATTAAAGTTGGAATCTTCTCATTCTCAGATTGCTTCGTAAAAGTATTATTCCCTTGCAAAGCATGAATCTAAAATATTTATTGTATTTCGATTGATATTACTTCTAAATAATCTGGTCCCCCTTCAACAGCTCCGTTTCTGTAACCGTTTATAAAGCATCCTTCTATCATGACATTAGGCTCGATAATAAACTCATCTAGATCATAGGTACTACTTCTTAACGCATAACTTTCAATTGTATGCGTTCCATATTGATAAGTTGTGACACCTTGTTTTTGAATCTGACCTGTAACCGTCATGCAATTTTGAG
>MDSY01024747.1_pt1 | contig 10894 bp, 9 predicted proteins | sample 811131 | NCBI WGS metagenome assembly MDSY01 (sample SAMN05326643, study PRJNA326480) | marine metagenome | isolation source: seawater | place: Atlantic Ocean: South West | collected 2010
ATATATGCGTATTATTGGTGGAGATACAGTTGGAATGTCAACTGCACCTGAAGTTATTGTAGCAAGACATATGAATATCCCTTGTTTTGCTATATCAGTAATTACTGATCTTGGTGTACCAGGGAAAATCAAAAAAGTGACACATGAAGAGATACAAGCAGTATCAGAAGTAGCAGAGCCAAAACTAACCCTAATTATTAAAGAACTTATAACCTCAATCTAATGAAGAAAATTATTCTATTATTAAGCGTATCACTCCTTAGTGTATGTAGCAATGCACAACAAACGGCTAATCTTTTATTTCATTGGCAAGATACATCACTAGTTGGCTCATGGACATATGACAATACCTATAATGAATGCTGGGGGATGGTTGTTAATGATCGAGAAATAGCGGTTATTGGCTCAACTGCAGGAACACACTTTTTTGATATTACTGTCCCAGGAAATAGTTCAGAAGTTGCCTTTATCGCTGGAGCATATACTGGAGGAGGGGTAATACATAGAGATTATCATGATTTTGATGACTACCTATATGTTGTTTGTGATGAGGGAAGTTCATCCACATTACAAATTATTGATATTTCAGACTTACCAAATACTGTCAATACAGTTTATGACTCTAACAATCTATTTACAAAATCACATAACATCTATATTGACACTGCAACAGCAAAACTATATGCTTGCGCCTCCAATACCGCAATGGATGTTTATGATTTAAAAACTCCAGATAGTCCTGCATTAATCTACTCTTATACTGAAGTAGGACATGTGCATGATGCTTTTGTCAGAAACGACACAGCATTCTTAAATTGTGGAAACCAAGGGTTAAGAGTAATGGATTTCTCTATGGTTGACACAATAGGAGACCAACCTACACAATTAGCTGCTTTCTCCTCTTACCCTGATGCTGGTTACAATCATTCCGGATGGTTAAATGATGATGGAACAGTTTATATTATGCAAGATGAAAATCATGGTTATGATGTAAAAATACTAGATGTTGCTGACTTAAGTAATATTTCAGTTTTAGCAACTTTTAATTCAGGAGTTAATCCACAATCAATGGCACATAATGGAATTATAAAAGGCAACCTAGCCTATATTCCTTATTACCACGATGGCTTAAGAGTTTTTGATATTTCTGATCCAAGCAATCCTGTTCAAACCTGGAAATATGACACCTACGCTCCTAACAACCATACCTCTTACAAGGGAGCTTGGGGCGTTTACCCTTATTTACCTTCAGGGAACATTATTGTTTCTGATATGCAAACTGGACTTTACCTACTTGAATGTGGAACAGCAACAGAAATAATTGAAAATAAATTAGCTCATAACCTATTTCCAAATCCAGCAGCAACTCAGTTTATAATTCAAAACTCAAGTGCCGAAATATTTACTTTATACAACAGTTTGGGTGCTAAAGTACTTGAACAAGAGATTAACAAAAATCAAAATACAATTTACAGAGAAAATCTAAATAAGGGTTTGTACTTTTACACACTTGATAAAAAAGGGAAAATAGTGGAATCAGGAAAAGTAATATTTGAATAATGAGTTTAAGAGATAAATATGAAGTTGTGATTGGCTTAGAAGTCCACGCTCAATTACTAACTAAAACAAAAGCATATTCTTCTGATGAAAATATTTATGGTGAAGCTCCCAACACTAAAACATCAGTGATTTCATTAGGACACCCAGGGACATTACCCAGAAGTAATGCAAAAGTAATTGAATATGCTGTGAGGATGGGAATCGCTGTAGGAGCTAATATTAGAGAAAGAAATGAGTATGCGCGTAAAAATTATTTTTATGCTGATTTACCAAAAGGATATCAAATCACACAAGACACTACTCCTATCTGCAATGGAGGTGTTATACAAATTAAAGATGCTGAGGGAAATCCAAAAAAGATAAAAATAACAAGAATTCATATGGAAGAGGATGCTGGAAAATCAATTCACGATTTAGACCCGTTTAATACTTTAATTGACTTAAATAGAGCAGGAGTTCCTTTAATAGAAGTTGTTTCAGAACCAGATATTCGCTCTGCTGATGAGGCCTATAAGTACCTAAATGAGGTGCGTAAATTGGTGCGCTACTTAGATATTTGTGATGGAAATATGGAAGAAGGGTCATTAAGATGTGATGCTAATATTTCAGTAATGCTTAAAGGCGCTAATGCATTTGGCACTAAGGTTGAAGTTAAAAATATGAATTCTACTAGAAATGTAAAGCGAGCTATTGAATTTGAAATAGATAGACAAATAGCTTTAGTAGAAGAAGGTAAAGAAATAAGTCACGAAACAAGAAGTTTTAATGCAGCTAATAACTCTACTATTTCAATGCGACATAAGGAAGAAGCAAATGACTACCGCTACTTTCCTGAACCAGACTTGCAAGCAGTAATTGTTAATCAAGAATATATTGAAAAAGTAAAAAATGGTTTACCTCCGCTACCAAACGAACTTTTCAAAAAGTTTACAACTGAATTTGGTTTATCAGATTATGATGCCAATATTATTACTGATGAAAAAGAAATTGCACTATACTACAATGAATTATGCGGTTCAACTAAAAACTATAAGTCAGCTGCAAATTTTGTGAACGGAAGTGTGAAATCGTACTTAAATGAAAAAGCAATTAGCATTACCGACTTCAATATAAAGCCTAAAGTATTAGCAAGCCTCATTTCTATTGTTGATCAAGGTAAAGTAAGTAATACAGTAGCAACATCAAAAGTATTTCCCGCAATGCTCACTTGTGATGATACAGCTGATAAAATAGCAACTGACAATAACTGGATACAAGAAAGAGATAGCGGTGCCTTAGAAGATTATATTAAGTTAGCAATCGAAAAATACCCAGAAAAAGCAAAAGAATATAAAGAAGGTAAAAAGGGACTTATTGGGTTATTTATGGGAGAAGTAATGAAAATTTCGAAAGGACAAGCTGACCCAAAATTAGCTAATCAATTACTAAGGACACAACTAGAAAAATAATTTTGACAAAAGAAAATATATATTTTGCTTCCGACTTCCATTTAGGAACCCCTAATAAGGAAGAAAGCCATAAAAGAGAAAAACAGATTGTCCAATGGCTTAGTGAAATTGAAAAAGATGCAAAAGCAATATATTTATTAGGCGATATTTTTGATTTCTGGTTTGAATACAATAAAGTAGTTCCAAAAGGATTTGTTCGTTTATTGGGTAAAATTGCTAACCTAACAGATAATGGAATACCAGTGCATTTAATTGTAGGCAATCATGATTTATGGATGAGAGATTATTTAGAAACTGAAATAGGCGTAAGCATACATCACGGAAATATCATCATTAAAGAAGGAAATAAAAAGATACTTATAGGACACGGAGATGGTTTAGGAGATGGCGATTATTTATATAAAATTCTAAAGAAAATATTTACTTCCAAAATCTGTCAGTGGATATTTTCTCGTTTTCACCCTAACTTTGCATTTACTTTAGCACATACTTGGAGTAAGAATAGCTTTAAAAATGATGATGCAGCTAAGTTTATTAGTAATGAAAAAGAAATTCTTTTTGGCTACTGTCAAGAACAACAGAAAATTAACCCTGTTGATTATTATGTATTTGGACATAGACATTTACCCCTTGATCTTAAGATAGATAAAAAAGCTACTTACATAAATCTGGGGGAATGGATAAGCCAAAAAAATTATGGAGTTCTAGAAAAAGGAATGATAAAACTAGAAAAATACAGATAATAAAAAAGCCATCAGTAATGATGGCTTTTTTATTATCTGTAGCATTTGATTACCTAACGATTAATTTATCAGTTACAATTACACTTCCACCTGCAACAACCTTAACAAAATAAATCCCTGTTTCAAGATGAGATAAATTATACTCTTTAGCTTCAGGGTAGTTTGTCCCTAATTCACCACTAAACATATGCATTACCTCTGCACCTAAAATATTCACCAACTTAACCTCTAATATCTTATTAGCTAAATTATTAAGTCTAATTGATGTCAACCCTTCTCTTGTGGGATTAGGGTAAATTGATAGCTTAGATGATGCAGTATTTTCAACTGACATTAATTCAGATTCTTCACCAATCAAAATATTATCAAGATAGAAATTATTTGAATTTCCATTAATAACATACTCAAATTTAAACTTAATATTTTCATCTCGTAATTGATTTTTTGTCATTACTGTATCAATCCATTGTGATGCTTCTGGAATAAAGTCTGTAACATACATTCCTGCATTTGCGGAATTAATTGCGTCAATAGTACCTAAAGGGGACCAATTACGCCCACAATTTGTAGAATAAGAGATTTTTAATTCATTGACAACATTGTTTGAGCTAGCAGCTCCTGACCAAGAGAATTTTATAGCAGGAGAATCAAGGTCACTTAAATTATAAGAATTTGAAATAATCTCAGCTGTACCAAGTACTAAATTATTTCTATTTATCATTATTGATGCACTACCCTCATTATAAGCACTACTTGTCCACTCCCATAAAGTATTTGTTAAAGATTGGAATTCCCACTCACTGTCAACACTTTGAGGCTGAGTTTTTATCCAATCAGAATTCCATTGCTGTTCACTTTCAAAACTATAAGCATAAGGAAATGTGATATTTGGACTGATATCTTCACTAATGTTCATGTAATCTGTTTTTACAATAGTGTCCATACAAGATGATTGATAAGATGCTATATATGTTGTATCTACTAATTCTCCCCTATAAAAAAGGGTGTCAGCGAAATAGCCATTATAAATATAATAATCATACTGAGCATAATAAGATCTAATCGTATCCACACTACCTATTATGGATTGAACATTTGACCATGAGCTATCAGCATTATTAAACATTAAGGAATCAGATGCAGAAAGCGAAGTAGTGTCAATATTAATAGAGATTGTGATAATCGAATCTACATTAAACTGAGCAAAATAAATTTTAATTGAATCAGAAGCTAAAACCCCATTGACACTCCAAGAAGAATCCGCTCCATCAAGCAATACAGAATCAGCAGCTGACAGAAATGTACTATCAATAAATGTTAATATATTTAGCACAGTTGTATCATAATAAAAATTATAATCAAGAATAGTATTTAAATAACCTATTGTAATATCTGATTGCCAGACACTATCGGCATTATCTAACAATAATAAATCTTGAGAAGAAGGAGTATTACCATCAATAAGAATCCATATGCTATCAGGACCGGCTAACAATACTGAATCAGGGAAAGAAGAATTAGTATTATCGTAATTAATATAATTGATTATTGGTTTGATTGTTGAGTCTGCTTGCAAAGTATCAATAGATGAGGCATCTAAGATGCTATCAGTACTAAATTGATTTTTTTTCCAAAAGGAATTAAGACTGTAGCCATCTTCATCAATATGGACTGAAATATTTGTAGCACCCATAGAAATTAATTCATCTTTCGTACCTTGAACTATCAAAGGATACAGAGAAATATCTAATTCATCCCAAGAAGGATTTAAGTCATTAATATTAGAAGCTCTAACCTCACGCAACCCATTGTATTCTACAATAAGCGTAACATCATATGTTCCTACAGAATCATAAGTGTAATTTATCATATTAATATCACCTGTAGCAGTACTTCCATCTCCAAAATCCCAACTTGAAGCAGTTATATCTAAGTCAACGAAATTAGAGTTTGATCTGAATGAGTGCGGCACATTTAAACAAGAACTTGTGCCAAATCTAGAAGCAAAATCATATTGAGTACTACAAGTATCATTTAAATTAAAATAACCATCTGTTCCAGTCGCAAGATTATTTTCAGGCGACCACATGTATTCTCTGTAACCAAAACCTGAGATACCAGTCGTTTCATCTACCAAACCTTCAAGTGTAACATTTACAACCTCAATCTGACCAGCAGAAAACATGGTTGTAGGACTCTCAGTGTAAGACATATAATTCATAAACATTTCCCCGGCTGGATTTAAAGAATCTCCTAAACAACCCCAGGGAACTAATCCAGTGTTCGGATTTATAAGACCTACATGATACGGAAAATTGGATGCATTTCCAAATGGATGACCAGCAGGCACAGGAGGGTTTAATGAAGCTCCATTATTATCGTACCTCTGAGGTGGAGTGTCAAATATTCCGTCGTCTCCACATTCTTCATCTCCCCATATGTGCCTTAAACCCAACCAATGACCCACTTCATGAGTTAAAGTTGAATTTGAATTACTTTCCAATAGCTCCGACAACAAAACTATCCCATCTGTTGACATAAAATCTCCTGAAAAAGGGTTGGGATTAGGAAATTGTGCATATCCTTGCAATCCCCCACCGGCATCACCTCCAAACGCAGGAACTGTCCAAATATTTAAATACTGATAAGAATTCCAGTAACTCAAAGCTTTAACAGGATCAGGAACACCAGATCCTAATGAAGTAATTTCAGTATTAATTCTAACTATCCCTGTTGTAGATTTAGGGGTACATGTATCGCAAGTAGGGGTTATTTTTGCCAATCTAAATTCAATATTTGCTACCCCCCTAACAGAAGCAAAAATATCTGGAGTTAAAGAATTATTATCTGAATCTTGGCCTAAAAACTGTTGAGACTGACCGTTAATGTTTCTATTTAAGACATCAATAGCATTTTGAATAACTGCATCAGAAAGATAACCATTTGTACCATTGTAAATATTATGAACAACCACAGGAATGATTTTTTTTCCATTTTCAGTCTTAAAAGCAGAAATACCTTTAAGAGCTTTTATGTTTTCAGCCTTTAATTTTTGATTTTTACCTTCTAGATTGTGATAAAAATCAGGGTAATTTTGTATTTGTTTTTCTAAATATCCGTCATAAGAACCACACTTTTGTGCATTTACTGAATTAACTAATAAAAAAGCAAAAATTAAGGTTAGAAGTCTATTTTTCATATTTAATGAATTTGTTTAAATTTTAAGGAAACAAATATAATGATTATCTACTATATAGACAACATCTAACATAAAAATATAAAAATAATGAGTTACTAATGAATATGCTTTTCAGCATGATAAGAAGATCGGACAAGAGGACTACTCTCAACATGCTGAAAGCCAATAGAAAGGCCGATATCTCTATACCTTTCAAATTGTGAAGGAGTAATGAATTCAAGAACAGAAAGATGTTTTTTTGATGGTTGTAAATATTGACCAATAGTCATAATTGAAACGCCAACCTTTCTTAAATCATGCATAGTTTCAACAACTTCTGATTCAGTTTCTCCTAAGCCAAGCATAATGCCTGATTTCGTCTTAATCCCACCTTCATTTAGATACCTCAATACATCTAGACTTCTATCATATTTAGCTTGTATTCTTACTTTTTTAGTCAGTCTCCTTATTGTTTCCATATTATGCGAAACCACTTCAGGAGCAACATCAATTATAGGCTGAATATCTTTTAATCTTCCCTTAAAATCAGGGATTAGAGTTTCCATTGTTGTTTCAGGATTTTCTTTTCGTATTTCATTAATAGTTTCCACCCAAATACTTGACCCTCCATCTTTTAAATCATCACGATCAACAGAAGTAATGACAGCGTGCTTTACTTTCATTAACTGAACAGAACGTGCAACTTTTTTAGGCTCTAATACATCGACCATAAGAGGACGTCCTGTCATTACATTACAAAAACCACAAGAACGTGTGCATATATTACCAAGAATCATGAAAGTTGCTGTGCCAGCACCCCAGCATTCACCCATATTTGGACAATTTCCACTTTCACAAATGGTATGTAAATCATGAGATTTAGTAATACCTCTAACTGCCTTGTAAGCCTGGCCAGTTGGCAGCTTTACTTTTAGCCATTTAGGCTTTCTTATTTTCTCTTGAATCTCCAAAATAAGTTCTAATCTGACAAAACTGAAGATTTAACTACAGCAACACCAGGGCATTGTTCGACAGGAACAGCGCAAGATGAAATAAAACTAACTAAGAAAATTGCAATTGCAAAAAAAACTTCCTTTTTCATTAAAAATAATTTTTGACAAAAATACATTTTTAAAACAGATTAGTTATCTTTGAAATAATAAAATGATAATTAAAAAATTACAACTCCATCCGGAATGGAAAACATTTTTGAAAGAGGAACTAAATTCCAATAACTTTCAAGCAATAATTAACAATTTAGCAACTGAAAGAAAAAACCATATTGTTTTTCCGAAAAATGATGCAATTTTCAAGGCTTTTAATCTCATAAGACCTAGTAATATAAAAATTGTAATTTTAGGACAAGACCCTTACCACGGAAAAGGACAAGCACATGGTCTTTCTTTTTCAGTACCTATTGGAGTGAAGATACCTCCCTCTTTACGAAATATATTCAAAGAATTAAAAAGCGACCTAAACCATTCTATTTCTAGTAATGGGAATCTAGATTATTGGGCAGAGCAAGGCGTCCTACTTTTAAACTCAACATTAACTGTCAGAGAAAGAAAAGCTGGCTCACATCATAAATTAGGTTGGGAACGATTTACAGACAATGTAATTAAAAAAATATCAGATAAAAAGAAGGGGGTGATTTTTTTACTTTGGGGTGCCTTTGCTCAAAAGAAAACAATGCTAATTAATACAAAAAAACATCATATTTTAAGTACTACTCACCCTTCTCCCTTTTCTGCATATAAAGGTTTTTTTGGATGCAAGCACTTTTCAAAAACAAATAAAATACTTATAGCCAACAATCAACAACCTATAAATTGGAAATTATGCTAAAAACATTTAACCTTATTTTAATTAGCTTAATTAGCATAAACACAACAGCTCAAAATTCAATAATTGAGCATGTAAATAATTATTTGGACAGTAAAAATACATTTACTGATGAAGTGATTTATGTATCCATAAAACAACAGAAGATCTACTACATAAGGCTAGACAGCATTATTAAAGAATATATTATTTCAAGTTCAGCACACGGAACAGGCAATAAATCAGCAAGTAAAAAAACACCATTAGGACTGCACAGCATAAAAGAGAAATATGGTGACCAAACACCAATAAATGGCAAAATGACAGGAAGAGTTTTTCATGGAAAAATTGCAACTATATACAGTGATGAAACAAAGAGTAAAACAGATGATGTGACTAGTCGAATATTATGGCTAGAGGGATTGGAAAAAGGAAAAAATAAAGGAAATGGAATTGACTCATTTAATCGTTATATTTACATACACGGAACTTCAGAAGAAGGAAGATTAGGAAAGCCTAACTCAAATGGCTGTATAAGAATGAAAAATAAAGAAGTAATTGATTTGTATAATCTGGTTGAAGTTGGTACTTTAGTCCTCATTTTATAATTCAAAAACAAATTTATGGAATATTTAGTTTTAATATTATTAGTTGCTGGTTTTGCATTAGTTTATTTTAAAAAAGATTCCGCTACTGAAAATAACTCGGAAGAAGATAAAAAAAGAATTTTAGAACTAGAGAGATCGCTTACAGTAAAAGAAACTGAGTTAAAACAACAACAACAAAATGTTGATATTTTAAATGCTAAAACAATTGGTTTTGAACAATTAAGAAATGAAAACGTTACTTCTAAAGAAAAAATCTCAAACATAGAGCAAGAAAGAAATAATCTTAAAAATGAGAATATATTTCTAAAAAAGGAAGAAGAAAACAGAAATGAAACACTAAGAAAATCAATTGAATCAACTAATACTTTACAGGAAAGTTTAACTAGAGAAAAGGAAAGACTTAATGACGAAAGGGTAAAAGAAACAGAAGATAGACTGGAAAAAATGAAATGGACTTGGGGGGAGCATGAAAAAGATGTTGAAAATCATCTACAACTTATTTGCAGAAATCATGTCATTAAATACATTAGTCAAGAGGATTTTCCACATCCAAGAAACAAACCTGATAATTGCATAGAAATAATGGACCAACTAATTGTTTTTGACGCAAAAAGCCCTGCAAATGATGATTTGAGCAATTTTTCTAAGTATATAAAAACACAAACAGAGAACCTAAAAAAATATGCAAAACATGATGACGTTAAAAAGGATTTATTTTTAGTTATCCCATCCAACACCTTGCAAATTATTAATCAATTTTCCTATAACATGGGCGAATATAATGTATACATAGTTACCAAAGATGCTTTGGAGCCAATTATCCTAAGTCTAAAAAAAATTGAGGAATACGAATTTGCTGATAAATTAAGCCCTGAAGAAAGAGATAATGTATGTAGGATTATTGGAAAATTTGCTCACAATACCAAAAGGAGGATACAGATTGACCAATTCTTTGCCGAAGAATTTCTTGACACTTTAAATAAAGCAGGAACCCAATTACCAAGAGATATTTTAGAGAGTGTTATTCAATTTGAAAATGCTGAGAAGCTAAACCCCCCAATGGAAAAAAGAAAAAAACAGATTTTAACAAAAGATCTAAAAGCCAAATCAGAAGAAATTAAAAAAGAAATAGAACTCAGAAATATTCCCGACATTACCACTAAAATTGAGTTTAAAAAAGATACCAATGCATAACACAGAAGAAAAAAATTACATATTTGGTATCCGAGCCATAATTGAAGCTGTAAAATCTGGAAAAACAATTGACAAATTATTTATTCAAAAAGGATTACATAACGATTTGTTTGCAGAACTCTGGAAATTGGTTCGCGAAAAGAGAATAAACTACAAACATGTTCCTTTAGAGAAAATTAATCGCTTGACTAGAAAAAATCACCAAGGAGTTTTTGCATTTATCTCTCCAATCGATTTTCATAATATTGAGGATGTGATACCTAAACTCTATGAAGAAGGCAAAAATCCTTTAGTATTGGTATTGGATAGAATTACGGATGTAAGAAATTTTGGAGCTATAGC
>MDSY01073738.1_pt1 | contig 10893 bp, 5 predicted proteins | sample 811131 | NCBI WGS metagenome assembly MDSY01 (sample SAMN05326643, study PRJNA326480) | marine metagenome | isolation source: seawater | place: Atlantic Ocean: South West | collected 2010
AGATTCCGCCGCCGCCGCCGTCGCTGAAGAGATTCGCGCCGCCCGCGCCGACGCCGTCAAAGCGCGCAACGAGGCGGCGTTGGCGGAGGCTGCCGTTGCGGAGGCTTCCACTTCTTTCGAAACGAAAACGCACGCCGAACGGTTAGCGTTGGAAACAACCGCGGCTGAAGCCAGAGCGGCTATGGAGAAACGCGAGTCCTCGTTACGGGAAGCGCTCGATGAACAGAGTCGGCTTCGGACAGAGGCGGAGTTTGCGTTGCGGGAAGCGACGCAAACCAGCAGGGTACGCGAAACCAGTTTAGAAGATGCTTTGAGGGACGCGCGCGAGCGCGAGCGGTCCGCGTCCGAAGCCCGTTTAGCCGCCGCGAACGCGTTGGCGGCGAAGGAATCAGAATTAGCGGACACTGATTCGCTCAGAGCCGCCGCCGCAACGGAAGCGGAGCTTCTTCGAGTAGCCGAGTCGGCGCTTTGCGAAAAACTGGACGAAGCGGAGAAGAATGCCGAGCTCGCGTCGAATTCAATGACTTCAATACAAAAAGAAAAAGATGACATCGTAAACGAGCTCACTACCTTACGCGAAACGCACGGGTTACGTCAACGCGAGCTCGATTCCTTACGCTCCACGCATTCCACGTTACGGGACAAAAACGAAACCTTACTTCGAACGCAAAGCGAAATCTCGAGGTGGGACGCGGCTGTGTTGGAGAAGCACAAGTCTACATTACGTGAAAAGGAAATGGAGTTGGCGGAGTTGAAGAAACTAAAGTCCGATGCGGATTCGAACGCGGAGAGCTGGAAGCAACGCACGGAAAGTACGGAACGCGAATTAAGAGAGATGACCATGACTCAGAGAGCTACCGCGGAACGGGAGACGCAGTTGAGAGCGGAAGAAGCTGCAAAGCGACAAGCGTTGATGGCCGAGGAGCGCAAGCGAGTCGCTTTGTTGGAGGAAAAACTATCCGGACTCGACGCGACGTTTGAAGTCCGGGTCAGGAAAAAAGATGAGCAGTACAGTCGACAGACGGAAGCTTTGCAGGCGCAGTTACACGTGAGCCAAGCTGCTCTTGCGAAGGCGGAGGTGCGGATGCACCGGATGGCCCGCGACCTGGCGGAAGCCGAGGAGGAGCTGGAACAGCGAGACGCCGCGGTGGAGGCGAGGAAGAAGCAAACGACAAACGTCGTGATGTCGACTATCCGAAGCATCGCCGAAGCAACGAACGTGGATTCGAACGAGCGTACTATCACAGCACACGTTGATCCTACGGTATCCTCCTCCTCAACCACTGTGGACCACCAGATCTTCAGTAAAGTACGGAACAACCGCCACGCCGAGGTTGAACAGTTATTAAAACAGCCCGGGTTCGACGCAAACGTCACGGACAAAAACGGAAACACGCTTCTGCACGTCGCAGCGCAGAACAACCGGAAGAGGATTGCGAAAGCCGCGGTGAGGGCTGGCACAAACCTAGACTCCCAGAACAACAAAGGGAACACCGCGATGCACTTCGCGCACGCGTACGGGTACGACGACGTCGCTGATTACTTGGTGCGCAAGGGGGCGAGCCCGACGATTGTGAACGAAGAGGGACTGCGGCCGGACCAGGGGTTGACCGCGGACAGAACGTTGTAGGAGTATTTATAGCATGAATTATTACTCGTATCATATCACAATATCTCATCATGTCATTAATCATTAAAAAAAGAACTCTAAAACCCTCCCCTGGCCATGGCTTTGTCGCGCTCCGCCCAGAGCACGGCCCTGGCGGCCAAAGCCTGCTCCGCTTCCAAAACCTCACGCGCCTCGTCTTCGTCGCTCAGCACGGTGCCGTCGGGCCTGCGTCTTCTTGTTTTAGCATCAACGATCAAAGCCCACAGCGCTGAATACGCCTTCTTTGCCACTGACGCGCCCATCTGCCCCGGCATCTGACTCCGGACCCTTCTGTGGAACTCGGGCTCGGGGAGCGAACACATCTCGCGTCCGGAGGAGCCAGGCGGTATCATCTTCTCGACGTCGAAGGAACTCGCGTACTTACCCCCTGACTCTACAATCTGCGCGTGAAGCCAGTCACACGCGACATCGTGGCTCCAAAGCACAGGGTCTTTTGGATCCACTGGAAGCGCTTTTGAATCTTTTTTCAACGAAATAGCGACCCGCAGCGGCGCGGCGTACGTCAGCGTGTTCAGCGTGTGCGCGGCGTCGTTTACGTTCGGGGAGACGCACGCCACGACCACGGTTGAGCACATGCGCTGACACGAAATGTCAAACACGTCCTTCATCAGCAGCGTGAGCTTGGACCGGCGGTACGGGACGTGCGGGGCACCCGGGCCACCTGGCACCGCTGGCCGCGCAGCCGCGGTCCGCGCTCGGATACACTCCTTCAAACTCATCAAGGAAAGGTTAACAGCTTTGGTTTCGTCCATGCGTTCCTTACTGTGATTTTTTGAATCGCTTGATCGCTCGGAACCTGCGAGATCGATGACGTAAAGCACGCCGGGTTTCGGGCCGTATTCGTCTGTCTCTTCATCGTCATTTAACATTTTAGCCCCTATCGTGATGATCCCGACACCGTGCGACCGCGAGGATTGCGCGTTCTTCTCAGTCGCCGCCGTTGTTCGCCTCGATTGCGCCTTCTCGACGAGCGCCAACAACGAGCACGCGTCGGGCGCGTCGTGCGATGAAAGATTCTTGGTGATGACCCCGCCGTCCATACCCTCGCCAATCTGCACATTACTGCTACCTGTCGAAGCTGCGCTTTGCGTCCCTCCCCACCGCGATTTCTCAACCCCCTTCGGCTCCACCAAGCAGTCCACGCAACTGTTCCCGAGCACTTCGAAGTACGAAAAAGAAACGGGGCCGCGCTTTGTTTTATTGTTTTGATTTCCACCAGAAGAATTCTCATCCCCATAAAGATCCCCGCAGACGCGTCTCAGCAAACCGCCCATGGTGTGCGTCTTGCCGCTCCCCGTCTGGCCGTACGCGAACATCACGCCTATCTGGCCTTGAATGACCCTGTGTACTAGTGGCCTTCCAAGGGAGGTGTACAACTCGTCGTCCGTCGACGTCGCGCCGAAGAATTTGTCAAACGCGAAGGTTGACTTGTCCAGGGAGGGGGTGCCTCGTAGTGAGAGCTTGGGGGTTAAAACTGAGGCGGTTTCGGTTTTACCGCTCTTCCCGGGACCAGATGGGGCGACGCACGCGAAGGCGTGGCCACCATTTGAGTGTTGCTCCATTTCACTAAGTGGCCTTACCCGCGCCGCGACGGTAAACGTGCTCGTCTCGAGGCCCCCGTTCGCAGTCGATTGCTGCTTCTCAGCCACGACATCTCGAGATTCGCCCCCGAGATGCAACGACTGTAGTAGAGACGCCGCGATATCCGCCTCGCGCATCGCGAGTTCTTTGAATTTCGCCGCGTATTCCCCGGAAGTCAGGCTAGAGGCCTTCTTCGGCCCCGTTGGGGGGTTACCCACGTTCAGGGGACGGGCGCGCATGGTGAGACGTGCCGCGAAAAATGGCGAGGGCGTTGCTCTTCGGTAACGCACATTCGCATTTCGGCATTTGCGCTCTCTGCTTGTCCCAAATCTGACGGTCTAATAACTCAATCATACGCCGATTTTCTGGATCCGAAACCTCGGCTCGACCAATCGCTGCTCGTTTTGACCTCTTTTTTCTCGACTGGCAACAACATCATCGAAAACCCACGCTCCGCCCGTGTCCACGCTCATACACGCACCCTACCGCCGTCAGGTACGCACCACACATGGAATGGTTTCCGTCACGAGAAGTAGCCCTCTCGTGACCTCCGTAATCGCGACGTCGCCGCGATTCCGCGCGCGCCGCGAAGCGCACGCGCGGTTGATCGTCAAATCCACTACAGAGAGGGATGCATCCCGGGATCGCCATCACGTACAGTGCACTCGCGTCACGTCGTGCCACGATGTCGCGTGTCAAGGCGCACATGTCATGCTACACGTCAGCGACCAATAGACGAAAACGAACGACGCACCACTCGAAACGAACGACCCTCTGACCCGGCGCTCTTCCCTCCCACCACTCCCTAACAGTCCCAGAGTCACCATGTTCGCTCTCACTCAATCCGCCGCCGTCGCGCCCGCGCGTGTCATCACGAAGGCCACGAAGGCCTCCAAGAAAACCCAGGCCTTCGTCGTTGTCGCGAAGCAGGAGTCCCAGACCCGCCGCGCCGCGCTCGTCGGTTTCACCGCCGCCGCGGTCGCCGCCGCCGCGAAGTCCGCGCAAGCGATCACCATCGCCTCCCAAGCGAACACCGGCGGCCTCAGCCGTGAAACCGGCCGCGGTCAGTACTCCTCAAACTCCACCATGTCTGGGTACACCCTGGAAGGCATCAACACCATGTCGCACTCCCCCAAGGTGAAGTTCGGCGTGATGAGCGATGCGCGTGCGGCGGCCGAGGCCAAAGCGGCGGTGAAGTACGACGCCAAGGCGGACGTCGCGGGCAAGAAGTAATTGGATTTAGTTTCTCGTGAATAGTTAGTTGTCAATGGAAGAGACTGATGGCGATTGAGTTACTCATTTACTTGTCAATCCCCGTACATTTAGACCGTCGATCTTGCCAAAAAGCGCGCTCGCTGACTCGGCCTTGAAAATATCCATTCCGCGCTTTTCATCTCATCCGCCCCTTTGCTGTTCTCACACTTCCCTGCGCACAACTCGCCTGGTCGCTTCGTTTCTTTATATAACTTCGTCGCGTAGGATGTCTGCGTTCGTGCACTGCGCCGCCGTTTCGGCCGCTTTAGACCTCCGCGGCTTCTCTGGAACCGCGTCCAGCAAAAGATTACAATCAAACCGTCGTTTGGGCGTCCGTCTCGCCCCCCGCTGGCGCCTCCCCAGATCTCTCGGCATGCCCCCCCCCAGGTCGATGCGCGACGACACGACACTGGACCACCACGACTTGTACCTCCTTCTCGGGGTTTCGTCAACCGCGACGACTGAGGAAATCAAACAGTCGTACCGCGAAGCGATGAAACGGTGCCATCCCGACGTCGCAGTAGCCGCGGCGAACAACGACGAACTATCGGCCTTCAACGAGCTCGCCGCTTTCGACGAAGACGACGAGGCGCTAGGTCCGATGGAGATAGTGGGGTGGGCAAGGGCTATGGATGGCATGACAGGCACCATGACGAATTCCTCCAACAACATTCTGAAAAACGCCCGCCGCGACGTGTTTGAAAAAGACGCCGCGTTGACGAGTTCGTTGTTGAACCGGGCGTGGCACGTGTTGAAAGACGCCAACCGACGGGCGACGTACGACAGCGGCAGGGCGATGTTCGGCGCCATATTTTCCCCATTTATTGCGAACGGCACCGATCCTTTCACAGGCAAACCCAGGTCTCAAAACGCCAAGCCCGAGTTGCCAGCCGCGTTGTTCGTGGACGAGGGCCTGTGCATCGGGTGCCAAGGTTGCGCGCAAGCTGCGCCCAACACGTTTCAAATGGTTGATGAGCTCAACGTCGCGCGAGTCTCCACGCAGTGGGGTGACAGTGAGTCCGCCATTGAAGACGCCGTGGGCTGTTGCCCCAAGAACTGCATATTCACGGTCAAAAAAGCCGAGCTCCCGATGCTTGAGTGGATCCACTTTAACCAGCCGAAGCAACGCGTGACGCTGTGTAGCGTGGAAAGCATGAGTGGTAAGGGTAAGGGGTTGGAGGAAAGCCCGTTCGTCGCGATGGAGAGGTTCGAACGCAGAAGAGCGGAACTACTGCGAGACAGTAAATCGAACTCAGCGAAACAACAAAAGCAAAAGGAAGCGCAAGAAGCGCTGGAACGCGTGTCTAACGTGGTTGGATGGTCACGGTTCTTCGGAGGGAAGAAGGAGGGTGAAGGTTCCTCCGCGAACAATTCCGTGAGCAAATACCCAAAAACCTGCCCGTTACCGGTGACCTACGTCAACCCGCTGCTCCTGCCGGTTTACGTGGACAAGAAAGTAAGGAAGTAAAGAGAGTACTAGTGTATGAGATGAGAAGAACCACACGAGAGATATACCGCTACTTTGCTAATAAACTTTTGACCACCTTCCCCCCTTTAATCACCAACACCACGTTGCGCTCGTCACACAACACCGTGGGATCCTCCAACACGTCGCCTTTGACTAGAATCAAATCCGCCAACGCACTTGGTTTGATAACCCCTCGTTGATACTTGTCTCTTGGTTCAACTCCGTGTAAACTTCCTGCTCGTAACCCGCCTCGCTGTTCGGGAACGCGCGCCCCGGGTACGGCAGTGAGGCTCGCGATTACATCTTGGTTTGATAGTCCAGCTTCGAGGTGCAGTGGTATCGACCCAGCTTGATACTTGTGCATATCGCCAAGCAAGTCGCTTCCGTAACACACCGGGACGTTCTTTTGCGTAGCGTGGAGCAGTGTGCGTTGCCCTCGTTCAACTAAGTCACCCACTTTCGCGACCAACTCAGCAGCCATCCCACTTGTAACGCCTTCTTTTTTCAACGCGTGATAAGTAATCAACGTGGGAACCAAAAACCCACCACTACTTTTCAACAGCTCCAATGTTTCAGGACTTGCAAAGTTCCCGTGCTCTATGCTCCGAATACCGCACTTAATCGCCCTTTGAATCGCTTCGTCCGTGTACGCGTGCGCGGCGACGTACACTTTCGCGTTTGACGCTTCCTCCACGATGGCCAAGAGTTCCTCTTCGCTGAACTGTAAGTTTTCCAGCCGGTCCGTCGGGCTCGCAACGCCGCCCGAGGCCATTACCTTTATGTGCCGCGCGCCCTTCCTGATTTCATCCCTCACCGCGGTGCGACACTCCGCTATCCCGTCGCACACCCGTCCAATCGTATAGTCGCAGCACTTGCAGAACCCAGAGTTTAAAACGTTTTGCCCGGCGGTGCGAAAGTCGCCGTGCCCGCCCGTCGTGGAAAGCGCCTTGCCGCCGTGCACTACTCTCGGGCCTCGCAAAGTGTTTTCATCTAAAGCAGTGACTAGCCCGTGATCCGCCCCTCCGCAGTCTCTCACCGTGGTGAACCCTCGGTCCAGCATGCCTGACAAAATCGGCACGGCGCGCGCGTACAGAAGACTGGGAGGCATAGTGCTCGGCATGCGAAGGTTCGCAGAACTCGCGGTGACGTGCACGTGGCTATCGATCAGGCCGGGCATGAGAGTCATGCCATGGCAGTCGATGGTGTCGAAGGAGCCTTCCAGTACATCCTCAGGTATTAACCCGCAGTCTTCAATCACCGGGTTGTCGTAAACTTCCTTGATGCACTCGCCTTGCGTCATGACGCATGACAGATTACCTGCCCCAAAAGAATGGAGATCACCGTGGTACCTAAACTTCAACGAAGCCACATCCATGCCGGGGTGATAATCATCGCCAGTCGTGTCCACCTTAGCATCGGGTACAACCACCAACACATGCGCGTTGGTCAAAACAAGACCCGCGGGCGAGGTCATCCCGGAGTCGCCGCGCGCGTGGTCTCGAAGTAACAATGCACTTTTCTCGAAACCTTTTTTATTTTGTGACTGTGCCAGTCGCCTGCACTTCATCAATTCTCATCGCGCGCCTGTCCGCAGGCCGCGCTCGCTCGTGTGACGGAACCGAGCGGGTAGTGCTCGCGACGCGCGTGACGTGCGTGCGTGAGGAACGTGGAGTGGCGTAGTGTGTGAGTATTTAGTCAGCGAAGTTCTCCATCCATCGCACGGCACCCATCATCATGGATCTCGAAGGGGCGCGTTTGGCGGTTGAACAAGCCTCGACTGGTTTGGCGCACCCCAGTCACAGGGCTCAGGCCGAGCAGACGTTGTTGGAATTTCGCAAATCACCGCGCGCGCTTCCCGCGTGCAGACACATTCTGAAAACCTCGCCTGTGATGGAAGCCTGTTTCCAAGCCGCGTCGACGTTGCGGGACTCCGCGCTGCGGGATTGGAGCGCGTTGCCGAACGAGGAACGCACGGGGTTGAGACAGTTTTGTCTGGAGATCTTGCTAGGGAGTGGTGGTGATGGTAACAACAAAGAACCCTCGCCAGCCTCAAATATGCCTGTTGTCCTGTCGCAGCTCGTCGCCACGCTCGCGGTGATGATCAAGCGGTCGTGGCTGGATGTGGATGAAACGCAATTAGGAACCGGGGCGACGCAGGCTGATTACATGGCGAATGCGCAAGCGGCTCATGCGCATAGGTCGCAAATGCTAGCGGAAGCGGAGCAAGCAGTCAGCCAAAGCAACACTAACAGCGCACGCGTCGTGGGTTTGAATCTTTTCTCCGCGGTGATCACCGAGTTCGCCCCAAGCACGGCGTCGCCAATGCACCTCCCCTGGGACTTCCACGAGCGGTGCCGCGTGTCGCTGCAGAACGACTTTCTCAAACAGTTCTTTTCGCACGGCGTGGGGGTGGCGCGAGGTGCGGTGAATAGTGGTGCTTTGAGTGGAGAAGACTCCGGCATTTGCGTAGCAGCTTTAAAATTAATGAACACCGCGCTTTCGTGGGATTTCCAGTTTACAGGGCAAAGCGGGGGGGGGTTCGGGTTCGGGCTGAACGCGTTGCCGGGTGTGGGTAAAGATTCAAACAGAGCGAGCGACGGGTTATCGTCGGACGCCGTGAAGATCGTTCCGGGCGTGAGCTGGCGGGAGTCGCTGTTGACCCCTAACGCAATGGACTGGGTGTTCGAGGTGTATGGAATGGCACGAGAAACAGCTTATTCCACAGGTAACACCAAAGTCGCGTCTGTCACAGCCGCGGGGCGTACGTCAGTATCGAACATGTGCGCGTTGTCGGGTGATATATTTCCCTCGAAACAAGAAGAAATCAACGAGCACACCCGACGATGTCATTTCGGGAAGTGCGCCACGAGTCTGAACAAAGCGTTGCGGCCGGCTAGAGTAATAGTAGACAACGCACAAAAAAACAACGGGGACTCCGAAGAGACCATGTGTGACGGCGCGCGAGCCATCGCGGCGCTGGCGGCGATTCACGCGCCCGGCGATTTTTTCGACGCAGGCGTATTGGATCCGAGTAGTTCCGAAAAAGTTCCCTTAGCGTCGACGCTTGGGGAGCTCACTGTTGCGCTGTTGGACGCGGGCGCGCTCCGAGTTGAGAACGAGGGAAGCGCGCTAGACGAAACCCTGCGCATGTGCATGGAAGCCTGGGGGTCGCTGGCGGAGCGGTCACGAGCGGGGCAAGAGGTCGGTACGTACAGATCAGACACGGGCGGCGTGGATCCCGAAAATCCGTTCCCGGGGCAAGTCGAAACCAGCAGGGCGTGCGCCTCTGTGTTCGACGCATATTTAAGGGCCGGATTAATGGCCGCCGCAGCTGCTGCTCACGAGGAGGATGATGGCCAGGAAGAGGAAGGCAAAGCAGGCGCGGCTGCGTTGGATGAACGCCTGAGTCTCGCCGCGTGCGTCGCGAGGGCCGCGCCGGAGGAGTCCCTTCCCCTGCTGTGCGCGGCGATGGAGGGTAAGAAGAACGCGTTAGCGCAAGCGCTCGCTACCCCGAACACCAACCCGTCAGAAACGTTGGAGGAACTGTGGTGGCTCGCCAGGGTCGTCCCTCACGTCCTGTGCGACCCCTTCGAGGTAAGTTTTTCTTTTCTTTTTTCGCTAGTCTGTTTGCCCATACAAAAGACTGACTTCTATTTCCAAAACCCTAGGGCGAGTTCCCGCTCCCGCCCGATTCAATCGCCGAGTGTACGCGGCGGTGCGCGGTGAACGGAAACGGAAACCCCTCGCCGGTGGAAACGGCGTCGAGGTCTTACTTGAACATCGTGGGTCTTTGTTTGGATGAGAATGCTTTGAGGAGTGGCGCAGTGAGTCCACGACTGATAGAGACTTTGTGCTGGGGGGCGGCGCGGTGGGTGGACACGTACCTGATGCCCGAAGACGTGGGCGGGAGCGCGCACGCGTCGGTGTTTGGCCACCGTAGGCCGAGTCTGAGCGCGCTGGGATTGGTCGGGGACGGCGAGAGCCGAGTCCGAGGCGGGATGTCAAAGGTGCAAAAGCCCTCGCCGTTTTCAGAAGAGGGGGGGGGTGTCAACGCCGTGGATGCGCTACTCAGAGTCGCTTTGGTGGCCCTGACCAACTTCCCTGGCGAGGAGAGCGCGCAGCGAGTCGCAGCGAAGATGCTGCTCCCCGCGCTGACCAGGCGCCGAGCCTTGTGCAGAGCCTGCGCTTCGTTGCCCAGCTGGCGGAGCTTGATGGACGCGGCGAGCGCGGCACTAGGAGGTATCGGCAACCAGCCACCAACTGTTCCCATATTTCCTCCCGAGATTCACCGGTTCATCACCGAAGCGGTTTGCCGCGCGGCGGAGGGGTTGGCGGACGAGGGACAGTGTCTGGAGTACGTCGGCGGCGCGTTGAACGCCGCGGGTTCGGGGCTCCAACAGATCTCTATGAACCCAGCTTCACTGCAACACCCCACAGGTGAGGCGTTCTGCGTGTGCGTTTTGGAGGCGCTGCGGGGGGCTGCCCTGGCTTCAGCGGCTCGGTCGCAAGCTGGCGTGTTCCAGTTCTTCACCGCAAACTTTTCCGGATTGCTCGCCGTGCAGAAGAGCGGCGCGCATAGCGCGCAGGTGAGCCGGTTGACGCTGAAGCTCACGGAGGCGTTCGTGGAGGCGCAGGCGTGTTTCCTGCAGCCGCAAAACGCGGCCAGCCTTTGTCGACACTGCATGTCTGTGGTTGAGTTGTACAGGGCGTCGGGGCGGGGAGTGTTAGGGGCAGAGACCAGCACGAATTCTTCCCTGCGCCAGGAGCGCGCGCGCGAGGTGTACAAGGAAGTCAAAGCTTTACTGAGGATGTTGACGCACGTTTCGTCCGTGGATGCTGATATGGACGGGTCTGAAGACACGGCGGACAAAGGGTTCGCTGCGGAAGCGGCGGAGCGGGGGGGGAGCATGAGGGGCGGGAG
>MDSY01016261.1_pt1 | contig 10892 bp, 13 predicted proteins | sample 811131 | NCBI WGS metagenome assembly MDSY01 (sample SAMN05326643, study PRJNA326480) | marine metagenome | isolation source: seawater | place: Atlantic Ocean: South West | collected 2010
GAACACCAAATCCTTACCCAGCATTCTATGATGGAACTGCTTGGGTGGCAATGGCATAAAACCCCCCGTAGAACCAAAAATTAGCGTCGTACAAGGGCCGAGAAACTGATTCATGATAAGTTGTAGTCACGAACAGAATAGACGCTTATAAGGCCCTATAAATATTTTTATGCATAAAGAATTACTGAATGATTGGGCGGTGCAACTATCCGATATCGATATCAAAAAATTATCAAAAGACGAAGCACAACAGATTGGTAAAATGGTTATTTCAAACCTAGTGTGTGTAATTAAAAACCAAAATTTGTCGGAGGAAGATCAAATTAATTTTTGTGATAAGATTGGAAATTATCAAAAATCTGCTGAGGAAAGATCAAAACATATTCATCTAACAAATGGTATCTTGAGGATAACAGGACAAAAAAACGAACATGGTCAACCAGGATTATTTGCACACACCTCCGCATTAGATTGGCACACTGACCAAGCCAGTAGCCTACAAAGAATGCCGTTGGTTTGGTTATACGGCGCCTCAGGTACAAAGGGTAGTAGGACAAGTTGGATCAATACTAAACTTGCATATGATGGATTACCTGAAAGTTTAAAAGAACAAATTCAAGACAAAAAAATTACACTTGGTTATAAAGCAGGCGGTTACAGTCCAGAAAAATTTTTTAAAGATCATCATCATGAAGACAGACATTTTAGTCTTGTGTATACAAATGATGCTGGATTAAAAGGATTATATTTTCCTTTCCTACAAATATTTGGTGGTCTTGATAGTAAATTAATTGAAACATTAAAACAATACGTGCTTAAAGAAGAATTTGTGTACCATCATGACTGGGAAGATGGAGATGTTGTTATAAGCGAACAATGGCTTACCCTTCATAAAAGATGGGCATTTGATAAAATTAATGAAAGAATACTGCACAGAATAGGATTTGATTACTCCAAATGTTAGAAAGTTTTTTAGATAAAAATTTTGTCTCTGATCAAACAAGAGAAAAACAACTGGTAAAACATTTTTCAATTAAAAAATTAGAACCTATGTGCCAAGACGAGTATGTAAAAATACCTGTTGACTTACCTTGGAAAGAATTAGAAAAAGATGTTCCTAGTGCGTTTAACAAGTTTGGTTGGTATGGTATGTGCCACAGAGGAAACAGTGATTGGAATCGTAGTAAATTATACGGTGGTCTAGGATTAAACTACAATCCAGACTACAGATTTCAACTACCAACACACGCACACGGTCTTGGACAACCTAGATCAATAAAAAATGTAAACGCAAAAGAATGGGTAAATGATCTAGAAAATTATGATTACTCTAATCAAACAGACGAAATACAAATAAAAGGATTCAACACTTATGATGATTGTTTAGGCTTACGGGTAGCCACAGATGTTACTAATTATAGATCCTTTACAACTATATTTGATAAACTTAAAAGGAAATCAATTCAGGGTAGAATCGCCGAAATAAAAGCCGCTGAGCACGGAAAAAATGTAAGTGAAAATGACAAAGAATTTATGTGGCACACTGATGAACGAAATGAAATTGTATCTAGAGTATTGATTCCTATTGTGTTTGATGAAGATTATTTTATTGAATTTAAAAATACTGGTACAAAGTTATATTTTGAACCAGGGTATGCATACCATTGGAACACATACAACGTACATAGGTTCAATTTTAATTACCACGACAAGATTAAAAACAGAACGTGCATTGTGTTAGGCTGGTCTCCTTGGTTAGACTTTGATGGTGAAAGTTGGGTTAAAAATGAATATTGTAATAAAATACACCCGACCGACATGGTCAAGCAAGGATTAGTAATTTAATCTACACACTTCCATTGTTTCCAAAAATCATGGTCAATATCTTTTAATTTAGTGTAAGCGATGTATTGCCATGCTCTTGGATTTTTATCATTAGGAGTAATTAAACATTTTTTATCGCTGACTTCCCAAACATAATTGCTTTTACTTGTCAACGCATCTGCAAATTTAGTTAAGTGCCTTTTGGCTCTATCTCTTGTGATTATAGCAAAATTAAAATTAAATCTTTTAGCCATCTCTAATTGTTGTTCAATCACAGCAAGTTTGCTTGGTCTAGCATATTCAGTAGTGACAGTGGGTCTGGAAGTTGGAGCACGATAGTACCTGTTCATTACTCTTACAGTATTCTTAGGATAAACAGAACAAGTATATCCTGTGCCACATTCTATTATCTTGCTGTCACGTTTTACCGTAGTAACAAAAGGAAACTTAAAGTAATCAAGATCTTTATAATTTTCTGCTAATCTATCATCATTTTTAGATGCAGAGCTCATGTACTCATTTAACTCTTTTGTTTCATTAGGATAAAAATTAGGAACAAATGTTTCCACAGTGCCTGATCTTTTATCGTCAAATGTGTACATCTGACTCACAAGGTAGTTTGGTTTTATTTCTGTAAACATTTAGGATAACTGTTCAAACCCAACGTCATGTATTCCCATATGAAAAACAATTCTTGTTTTTGTAGGACCTTTTACTCCGTGTGATTTTGTGGTATTTAAAACAGTAAGTGTGTCGTACACAACTGATTCTACTTCACCATTTTCTTCAACATAAAGTTCTCCTGTGTTTTCTGTTACAGGAATTAGGAAAGAACATTTACTTGCGGCATCAATGTGTGCCGGTAATTCACCACCTTCTAAAACTTTAAAAAAATTACAACGAAAATCTCTTGGTCTGATTCCAAATTCATTCCATAATTTTTTAATAAGTTTTAGCAATGGTCTATCAAAATTTTTTATTTCTTGCACAAAGAACTTGTTCATGTCTTTGCCACCTGTTATGTCACTCACATATTCTGAGTACAACTCATTACTGTCTTGCCATTCGTTTGTAAAGTAATTGTCCCAAAAAGATGGATCCACTTTATAATCAGTTTCTATAAAACAATCCTTGCGCCATGTCTTAATCATCTAAATCCTCTTGTCCATTTACAGAAATGATAATGTGAGATCTTGATGTTTTGCCTTTGTTCCAAGCACTATGTCTTAGTCCTTGATTTAAAAACCACACTGTTCCTGGCTCCATCTGTTGATATATTCTCTCACCATCTTTTTCAACAAAGAAACCGCAATCCTTATTTGTTGTAAGTGGAATATGATAACGCACTGAATAATCAGTGTTGTAATCAATGTGCGGTTTAATTAAACAACCAGGTTCCATTATGGCAACTCTTGCTCTGTGAGTTTCGCCTTTAAATGAATTAATTACTTCTTCAATGTACGTTCCTTTGACCCAATCTTTTATTTTGTTATAGTGTCTTTCATCTAGTCTAGACTTTGGCATTTTCTTTTCGTATACTCTGTCTTCTTCATCTGGATTATATTGTGTAAATGCAATTTGCTTATATGGAGTTTGATTCACTACATATTTTCCATCGTCACCTTCTTCAATAAAATCATAATACTGTTTAACATAATTTCTAAAGTCCCAAGCCATTCTTCTGCCTGCAGGAAGTTGTCCTTTTAAATCTGCTTCTTCTACATCATTATCTTCTAGGAATTGATATGCTTCTTCAATAGTGTCAAATTTAAGACCAAATGCTTTTTGTAAGCAACCACATTTACCTCCTACTAATTCACCATAACCATCTTTCTCTTTCAAATCATCTGTATTTGCTTGAGCTGGCATATTTCGTATTTCTTCAATAATACGTTCAACATCAAAATTGAATTGTACTAATTGTTTAAATGCTGGTAACTCGTGTCGCTTTTTCATGCTATGGTCTCCTGTGTAATATTTATAGCACTGGGTATATCAGACGCTTGTAACCAGAAGTCTTTGTTCTTTTTGCCATGCACTACTAGGTGTATTCTTTCTTCATCTGAATTGTTTTCCACATAGTGTTCATAATGAACATTTAATACAATACTTGCACCTGCTTTATAAGGAACTTCTTTGTCATTTAAAATAAATTTACTTCCTTCAGGATAAGTTAAACTTATATTCAAAGGGTCTAACCAATTGTGTTCAGGCACATCAATATGTTTTGAAATATAACCACGAGGTTTGATTACTAAAAATCTTATGTCATCTATACGTGCATAAGGCAATGACCTAACCCATTTTACGGTGCCAAGACACTTTTCTCCTATTTCAGTAAGAAAAGGTTTCACTCCTCTTTGACGATACTCCCAATGACTTTTTGTTTTATCAGAACCATAACCATACAAGGTCACAGCATACCAGTCTTTGTGATCATACTCTGGTCGTTGTATGTTTAAACTATCTTTTACTGAATTGTATTCTCGGAGTATGGCATTCACAGGAACTTGAAAGTTCATGGATACCCATTCTATGTCGCTGTCTCTATTGTACACCTTCATAGTAAAATATTCCTCTCCATAAAAGCCTATCTTGTTGCTCACCATTTTCTTTTGTAGGAAAAGGTTGGCGTTTATGCATTGCCTGTGTCTGATCAAACAGCATCAAGTCACCTGCTTTCCAATCATGGCTGTATTGATATTTTAAATAATGTTCAACTAGATATTCATACAATTCTTTCCATTCTTCTTGAGGTATATCATGAAACCCTACTATGTTTAGGAAAGGAAAATATAATCCTTTTTGTCCGGTTACTGTGTGTTCATGTACAAGTTTTTTGTAAACATATTTCCATCTAGCACCTTCAACACTATACTCCTTTTTCCTTCTCATCATTTCTTTGTAGATAGCACTGTCCTCACCTCTGTTTCTGCCTTGTATGTTGTGTAAGTCTTGTGCTTCTTCTGGTGTTACTTGATCTTCGCTAATTGTGTATGCTCTGTCGCTGTTAAGTATTCTAGGTTTTTCAGGACGAGTAATTAAATGAGGAAAGTCAGCACGGTGAAAACTTCTTAAATCATTTGTAATCATACAGTAACTATTTTCAATACGACTTTTGATATCTTGTGGTAAGTCTTTGTATGCTTCAACACCATTTAAAAATATAGTATCGCATCTATCCTTTGTAGGCACAACACAATACAATGTCACACAATCCTCAGGATCAAGAGCAAGTGTACCATTACAGTGCCACTCAAGTTCTCCTCTTGGAAATATTCCACGCTTTCCTCCTAGTTCAGGCATAGCACGGTTAGTCACATATTGTATCTGATGATGATCAGGATCTTCGTACCAAGCATGGTGTTTTGTTTTGTCTCCCCATAGAGCAAGTATTCTAGCATATTCATCTTTTGAAAGTTCTTGGTTACGCAACAACACATTAGAATGATATGCAGTTAATTTTGCCACATTCTTAATTTGATCGTCTGTGCAATTTTTTAAATCTATATCAATTTCTTTGTAAATATTCATGATGGTCCTTATGGTTTCCTTCTAATGGCGCAATTAAGTTAATCCAGATATTGTTTACAGGTCCTTGTAAATTGTGTCCAAATAAATTTAGTATTCCAAATCCTAGATAAGACAAAGCCAATAACATTGAATTAACTATAACAGCATTCCAACCAAAAATTAAAAATGTAATCACCCAGTGAGTAACAAAAATATAATTGCCATACTTGTGGAAAAACATCACTCTTGGATTAATTATTAAGTCTTTGATAAATTTTCTTGGTATACTGTTTACTTTCCACAGACTAAAAAGTATCACATACCAAGGATGATATTTCGCACTATGTGGATCGTTTTCTGTGTCGGCGTATGCATGATGCATTCTGTGTACACCTGCCCAAGTTAATAAACTTCTTCCGCCACACAACAAACCAAAATACAAATAAATGATTTCTAATACAGGGTGCTGTCTTTTTCCGCCATGGGCAAAGTATCTATGGTATCCCGAAGTAATACCAATTGCCGCCAAAATCCAGTATAAGATATATCCATATAACAAAATCATAAATTAAAATGTATTAAATACAACTATATTTATCAAGGATAAATTGCCCTAGGAAAAATAAAGAATATGGATAAAAAACCTATAAACCCATTTGAACTACCACCTGGTACAGCAGAAAAAAACACCAAAATAAAACATCTTTTTTATAATTGGGATCAAGAGCAAGAAGTGATTCGCGAAATGCAAAAGTGTCAACGTAATTGGGACTACTCAAAAGAGGTGCCACTAGAAATTATTGATTATCTATTGTGGCATTGCAGTAACTCACCATCAAAACAGTGGGAAGCATATTACGATGTGTACTGGACAGCAGACAGAAAAGTTATAGAAGAAATATCAAAATACACATGGGGTCATACACATTTTAGAACTCCACCAGCAACTTGGAGGAACACACAGGCAAATGCTAACCTTTATATCTTGTTTGTTGCAAAAGAGCCTGAAACACAACGGAATTGTAAGAGTGATGGTACGTTAAAATCAAATCAGTCTCCTGCACGTTGGGAAAACGCATATGTCAGCATAGGTATTGCAATGGGATTGGTTATGCGGGCGGCTAGAAGCATGGGACTTGCAACAGGGTGTAACAAAAGTCATAATGATCTAGATGGTAATGACTACTGGGAGAAGAGATTAGGAATATTGGAAGAAGTAAAAGCAGGCACAAAGAAAATTGCCTATGGTATAGGTATAGGTTTTCCACAAGAAGGAAGACCACGTTGGGAGGCTGATGATCCTGAAATAATGATAGGTGCTGGCAATGGCAGTAGAAATACAACACGAAATGATATGCCTACGCATCCAAGAACAGGTAAAGAATTACGTAAAGTTAAAATTGTAAACATCAATACACACGGTGGACAAAAAGTTGAAGATCCATATGGCGATATGCACGAGATTCCTAAAAAACACGAAAGTAAAATTAATAGTTTTAGAAATAGGATTATTAACATCACCGAAATAAAATAATGATTAATATTGTTGTATCTAGCAAACCTGTAGATGGTTTATTCTATTACAGTTATGAATACTGTTCTCTATTAAACGATGCAAATATTGACGCTAGAGTAGTTGTCATTACACACAGAAATTTTACAAGAGAAGATTATCTACAAGTAATCAATAACAAATACATTCACTGCAACAACATTGTGTTTGAAGACATCACAGTAGGCAACAAAGATGTAACATTCATTCTGGGCAGAAGCATGATGACATTGGCTTGGCAAGATTATGATCAGTACACAGAGAGGCAACAAGAAATACTACGCAAATTGTTTGCTGATAAAGTAATATCAGTGTATTCAGAAAATCATCCTACAAAATATCCATTGGCTGTTGAGTTCTTTGCACCAAAACAAATTGTAGATTTGTGTGACACAGAAGTTTACCTAAAAGGTGTAGGCAAACACTTTGAGAAAACTATTAACTTTGATATCTACAAGCCACACGTGGACAATATTAAATTTAAGCATTTATTTTTGGGCACCAACGAAAGATATTATGCCACTGTCGAAAAAGTAATAAAAGATTATCCGGATCATGGCATATTGACATATGAAGCAGACTATGTTAATATGGAAAATAACAATGTATTTGTGCCTGTTGACAATATTATGAGTATGTTTGAAACTTATGTGTACACCAAAGACACATTTGATCCTGCTCCTAGAATATTTCAAGAGTGCAAACACTTTGGAAAACAAGTGATTTATCTTAGAGATAAATCTATCCATGATGGTGGCAGTGTATATTGGAAAAGGGAAATTGTTAAACCAAACATATCGCCAATATTAGAGGCAATAGAGGAATTAAATGATCTCTGTTAATGAATACAAAAAAAGATTTTTTAAAAACAAAAGATTGAATATTGAAAATACTGCAAGGTGCACCCTTTTGTGCCCATTGTGTAAAAGATCAACGTTTTTACATCTCAACAATACATCACTTCCAGGCACAGACTTAACACCATCGCAATTTAAAAAAATAATAAAATATTTCAAACTGATCACATTTGGAGGACAACTATCCGATCCAGTGTTTGGCAGACATTTTCTTGAATTGCTTGATATCTGTTACAAAGAAAAATTACCTAAAACAAGAGTACTAACAGCCGCCACAGGAAAAAGTGAAGATTGGTATAAGACTGCATTTAAAACTAATCCTGATGCTATATGGACATTTGGCATTGATGGGCCACCACATCTCAGCAGTACTTACAGGATTAATCAAGACGGAGAATTTTTGTTCAAGATGATGTGTTTGGCAAAAGAAATGAAAATAAAAACTATTTGGCAATATATTATTTTTCCTTACAATAAGAAATATGTAGAAGAGTGTAAAGCACGTGCTGAACAATTAGGAATAGGAATGTTTTTTATAGAATCTGAACGCAGTGATTTTGAGCAGGCAAAAAAACGTAAAGCAATAAAACTTTCTGCAGAACAAAAAAAACAAACAAAAGAAAAATGGATTAAAGTATTGGAACAGCAAGGAATTAAAAATAAAAATTTGAATAATTTAAAACCAAGGTGCATTTACGAAGAACAAGAAATAACTCTGTCATCAGAAGGCTATTTTACTCCTTGTTGCTGGACAGACGACGAATTATACAATCAACAACCTTGGATTAACAGTTTCTTTTCGCCTCACTTACACATTGATAACAACGATACTGTAGATAACATTTTTAACAGCAAAGAATGGCGAAGATTTTTTAAAATGCTATTGAAAAATCCTAATAATGCACCACCTGTATGTTTCGAATATTGTGCAAGTGCTAAAGGAGACCATGAAATATTAAAAAGTGACAAGCACGGGGAAACAGTAAGGAAACATTAAATGACAAATATGATACCGTACGAAGGTTGGGATAGAGAATATAAACAAAACAAAGATGAATATCTTGAATTGTTTGATAATTTTATGTCACAAGGCAACTATGAGAACTGCGAACAGTTTGAAAAAGAATTTGCAGAACTTATAGGAAGAAAATATGCAGTCAGTGTTGCCAATGCCACTGATGCTTTACATTTTTCATTAAGAAGTAGGAATATAGGTCCAGGTGACGAAGTACTAGTAACAGATTTCAGTTGGATATCCTCATCATCATGCATCAGCATGGTAGGAGCAACTCCAGTTTTTTGTGATATAGATGCAGACACTTGTCATATTTCATTAGAAAGTATTAAACGCATGACTACGCCAAATACAAAGGCGTTGATATACACACATCTGTTTGGCAATATGAGTGATACCACTGACATAGAACAACATTGCAAAGACAATGGCATATTGTTTGTGGAAGATGCGGCACAAAGTTTAGGTTCACGCATCAATAACCGCAAAGCAGGTTCTATCGGAGATTGCAGTTCATTTAGTTTTAACACAAACAAAGTGATATCTGGTATTAATGGCGGTGGAATATTTTTAACCGACAATAAACAGTTGGCTGACTCAGTTAAAAAATTAAGACGCCACGGAAAAGGAAAAGATTATGAAATGCTTGGCTACAATTCAAGAATGTATGTGCTTAATGCACAAATAATTCAATTGCGTTTAAAAAATTTGACACGTGATAGACAAATTAGACATCAGACTGCTATGACGTACAATAGTGCATTTAAAGATTTACCTATACAAACTCCCACAGTGGCAGATGGTGTAATACACAACTGGCACAAATACACAATTAGATTTAAAGACAAAGAAACACGAAATAGAGTTAAAAATAAACTCAATCTTTCTGTGCATTATGAACTTCCACTATCAGAAAATTCCATGTACAATGCTTGGAGTATAGATTATAAGAAAGATGATTGTGTAAATTCTAAGCAAGTAGCAGATACAATACTATCTTTACCGGTTCATGCTTATTTAGAACAAAATGAGATTGCAACTTTAGTTAAAAGCATCAAAGAATCTCTTCAAGATGTTTCTGAATAAATTCAGCCATTAGTTTTTGTGATTTTACTCCTGGATGATCGTTGTCTCCTGCAACATCTATTCCGTCAAACTTTATATTAATTAAGTTTACCTTATTCCAATTAGGTCTTTTAATCTGATCTGGACTATCATCCCATGTTAAATGCAAATTTTTTAGACCTAAAGAATCAAGATGAGATTTAGCAAGATTGATTTGAACCATGCTGTCGTGCCAAGCATTGTAATCATCATCTAGGTATTCATAATAGTATGCAGAGTGCAGTCTGTTTGATTCTGGGTGTAGGTTTTCTTTTCTATTAATGTCTGACGGCAACATACGTATAACCTTGTCCTTGTGAATAAAACTACTTCTACAAAAAGCAGTCCACATGATTACCACAACATCATCATTTTTAAATTCAGTGTTTAACAATCTATGCAAAATAAATTTATTGCTGGCTCCACCATGTCCTCGGTTCCACACATCAAAGTCAAGATTTTTTGCCAAAACAGCCGGCCAAGCATACTTGCTTACGTTTTGAGAACCAAGTTCCAAATCAGGCAATGCTTGTCCTTGTGTATTACTGCATCCAAAAGCAACTATTCTATTCATGGCAATATTTATTGCCTAAACAAGTACAACCAAAAATTTGTGTCAATAAATATGATATAAAAGAAAAATTAATGAATAAAATTTATTTGTATTTGATACTAGTTGGCATTGTGGTGCTTTCGTTATCACAGATATATCTCTGGAAGGACCAGATGGAAATGTGGCATCAATTTAATCTACACCTAATGCTTGACGGAAGCAAATCTGTTTAATAAAAATGTTGACACTCAAAGATTTGAAAAATTCTGATTATCTTTCAGTAGATTTTTATCTATCGAAATCATGCAATAAGTCCTGCCACTATTGTACAGCATGGACTTTGGAAATGCGTAATTTGACTGTGGACATGGATTTTTTAAAACGCACAGTTGAATATTTGAGTCCTTACAAAACACGTATCTGTTTGTTGGGTGGCGAGCCAGGTCTTATAAAAAATTTAGATGAAGTGATTGC
>MDSY01110507.1_pt1 | contig 10887 bp, 13 predicted proteins | sample 811131 | NCBI WGS metagenome assembly MDSY01 (sample SAMN05326643, study PRJNA326480) | marine metagenome | isolation source: seawater | place: Atlantic Ocean: South West | collected 2010
TCCTGTGAAGCTATTAGGAGCAGGAAACCACAACAATAAACCTTCATCAATTAAGCTGTTGTCTTTTGGGTTATAAAACTTAAATAGATTAGTTTGTTTGGGACTTAAATTATTCTCTTTAGAAATAAGCTTAGAAACTTTACCAGCTCCTGGTCCAGAAAGTCTAATTATAGCAATGCCGGATGGGCCTCTTCCTGATGATAGTGCGTATATATTCATTTTATATTTTTAAAATAACATACAAGGGCAGGGGTAAAATTTAAAAGAAATTTTAGTGAAAATTAGCTTGTCTTATTCATGGATTCAAAGAAATCTGAGTTGTTCTTCGTGTTTTTTAATTTGGATATCAAAAACTCTATCCCATCCATAGTCCCCATGGGGCTTATAATTCTTCTTAATACATTCATTTTTAAAAGGTCGTCTTTTTCAAATAATAATTCTTCTCTTCTAGTACCAGATCTAGTTATATCAAGAGCTGGATATATTCTCTTGTCAGCAACTTTTCTGTCTAATATTAATTCAGAGTTTCCTGTACCTTTAAATTCTTCAAATATTACTTCATCCATTCTTGATCCAGTATCTACTAGTGCGGTTGATATAATTGTGAGCGATCCACCTTCTTCAACGTTCCTGGCTGCACCAAAAAATCTTTTTGGCCTTTGAAGAGCATTTGCGTCTACACCACCAGTCAATACTTTTCCAGAACTTGGTATTACTGCATTATAAGCTCTACCCAATCTTGTTATTGAGTCTAATAAAATTACTACATCTTTTTTATGTTCTACTAATCTTTTTGCTTTTTCGATAACCATTTCTGCAACAGCAACGTGTCTGGATGCGGGTTCATCAAAAGTTGAGGCGACTACTTCGCCCTTTACAGATCTTTGCATATCAGTAACTTCTTCAGGTCTTTCATCTATCAACAAAACCATCAAAAAACACTCTGGGTGATTAGCCGTGATAGACTGCGCAATATTTTGTAAAATTATTGTTTTTCCAGCTCTTGGGGGTGAAACAATCAAAGCTCGCTGGCCTTTTCCTATGGGACTAACAAGATCTATTAATCTCGCTGTATTATCGGGCTTTTTTTCTACTTTTGTGCTTTCAACCTCCAGCTTGATTCTTTCATCTGGATAAAGTGGAGTTAAATTGTCAAAAGCTATTTTATTTCTAACTTTTTCGGGGTCCTCATAATTTATTTTGTTAACTTTAAGTAAAGCAAAATATCTTTCAGCGTCTTTAGGTCCTCTAATTTCACCTTCGACAGAATCCCCCGTTCTTAAACCAAACCTTCTAATTTGACTAGGGCTTACATATATATCATCTGGACCAGGTAAATAATTAGACTCTATAGCTCTTAAGAAACCAAATCCATCTTGTAAAACTTCTAATACTCCAATTGCGGTGATTTGCTCGTTTTTTTCAGCTAATTTTTTTAAAATTGCAAAAAGAATTTCTTGTTTTCTAAGCGTGCTTGGATTTTCAATACCAAGTTTTTCAGCTTCAATAATAAGCTCTGCTGGGTTCTTTTGCTTGAGTTCTTGTAGATTCATATGTGATTATTTGGTTTAGTAGAGATGAATAGCTTAAATATAGGCTTTTTAAAATATATTTCAACCCCTATAAAGGTTTAAAAACAACAAGAAAAATAATGATTACAAGGAAAACAGTGGGTACTTCATTGATAATCCTATAAAATTTTGAAGATTTTTTATTTTCATTAGTAGAAAATAATCTTACACATTTTCCTAAATAAAAATGGTAGTGGGTTAGCGCTAATATTAAAATAGCTTTAATTTGCATCCATAATTCCGAAAAAATAGAAAAACCCACAACATGTATTAATAACAAACCGAACAACCATGTTAAAATCATTGCAGGCATCATAATATAATTGAAGAGTTTTCTTTCCATAATTTTAAAGGTTATTTTTTGCCCGTCATTATCTGTAACTTCTGAATGATAAACAAAAATTCTTGGGAGATATAAAAGCCCAGCCATCCAAGAAATAACAGAAATTAAATGTAATGCTTTTAATGTAAGATAAAAATTCATTAATTTCCTAAATTAAGTGTTTTCTTATAAGTTTCTCTAACAAGTCAATATGATCATCACTATCATTCAAACAAGGAATTAGGTCGAAGTTTTTTCCGCCGTGCTTCATAAAACTTTCTCTTCCTTGTATATTAATTTCCTCTAAGGTTTCAACACAATCTGAAGAAAAACCAGGACATAAAACTAAAATATTTTTTTTACTATTATCGGGTAAGGCTTCTAATGTTTTGTCAGTGTAGGGTTTTAACCATTCACTTGGTCCAAATCTTGACTGAAATGTAGTTTCGATTGGAATGTCCGTGAATTTTTCTCTAATTAACCTAGAAGTTTTCTGGCAATAACATTGGTAAGGATCACCTTTGTCAAAATAAGACTTTGGTATACCGTGATATGATATTAGTATTAATTCTGGTTTCCATTTTATCTCAGATATCTTTTTTTTAATACTTTTAACTAACGCGTCAATATAATGCGGATTACTTTCGTAGTGAGGAATTATTTGCAGACTGGGTTGCCATCTCATTTTCATTAATACCCTATACACTTCGTCGCATACTGTGGCCGTTGTTGCTGCCGCATATTGAGGGTAGAGAGGAAGAACTATAATATTTTCACAACCTTCTTCTTTCATGGACTTTAGCTTACTTTTAATACTTGGATTCCCATACCTCATTGCAAAATCAATAATGGTATCCTTGTCTGTAATTTTATTTGCTAATTTCTCTTTTTGTGATCTTGTATAAAAAAGCAAAGGGGACTCGTTTCTTTCCTTCATCCATATTTGTTTGTAAGCATGTGCAGACTTTGATGGTCTAAAAGTTAAAATAAAAATGTTTAAAATTAATTGCCATAAAAAAGGGTTCACCTCTATAACCCTCCTGTCAGATAAAAATTCCTTTAAGTATCTTCTAACATCCCACCAACTAGTTGAGTCTGGGGTTCCTAGGTTGACTATAAGAATGCCGGTTTTACCAAATTTTACATCTGGATGGTTGTCTTTCAAGTTCATTTAGTTTTATTTATACCCTTTCACAAAATTTATAAGTTTATTTAGTTTTTCAGGATCTGTTTCTGGTAACAAACCGTGTCCTAAATTAAAAATATAAGGAGTGTCCTTAAATATTTTTAAATATTTTTCTGCTTCTTCCAATATTCTCCTATCATTTTGTAGTAATATTTCAGGATGCATGCCGCCTTGAATACACACGCCCTCAAAGTTTTTTCTAACCCATTCAGGTTTTAAATCATAATCTATATTTAATCCATCTGGTTTAACGATCTTAAAGAAATCAATATAATTGTTATTAAGACCTTTGGGGAAGCAAATTACTGGTATTTTATTATCTTTGCAAAATTTAACCAATATTTGATTTGGTTCGTAACAATATTTATGAAGAAAATCGGTTGGAATTAAACCTGCCCATGAATCAAATATTTGAACAATTTCTGCTCCCGCATCGATTTGGTTTTTAATGTGAATACAAAGAAACTTGATTAGTTTTTTTAGTATTTGTTCAATTTCACTCTGTTTTTTTTTAAAAGTATTTATTTTTAAAATATTTTTTCCTTTCTTTAATCCAAACATATAAACAATTAAAGTCCATGGAGATCCTATAAAAGAAATTAAGTTTTTTTCTTTATTAAGTTTTTTTCTTGTTATATTTATTGCTTGGTAAATAGGTGATAATTTTTTCGTAAATTCTAGTTCTTCACAGTTTAAAAATCTGTCCGTCTTGAATTCAGACAAGATAGGTCCTTTTCCTTTTTCAAAATTAACATTTTGACCACAACCATATGGTACCATTAAAATATCTGAAAATATAATTGCTGCATCAATATTAAATCTATTAATTGGTTGAAGTGTAATTTCTGAACTTAAATCACTATTAAGACAAAGTTTGATAAAATCAGAATTATTAGATCGTATTTTTCTAAATTCAGGAAGATAGCGTCCAGCTTGTCTCATAAACCAAATTGGGAAACAAGAAGTATTTTTATTGATCAGACAATCAGTTAATTTTTTCATTAATATTATAATTATATATTTAAAAGTGTAATTTTTGTAGTAGGTCTTGTTGATTACACATATAACTAATTATACATATTTTTCCACATTTTATGCACTTTAAAAATGGATGAAACATATAGTTTTATTAGATTTATAAAATATTACTCACATTAAATAACTTAAGTAAAATAATTATTCACACCCAATAAAATGTTAGAACTTTGTTAAGTAGTGTTAATATCTATTTTTAAAAAAAGAAAAAATGTATAACTAAAGGTTGTGAGCATCATATCAACAACATTATGAACGAAAAATACAATGTATATCTTATATCTGATTCAACTGGAGAGACACTTGATAGAATATTTTTATCACTTAAATCACAATTCTCAAATTTTATTTACGAAAAAAAAGAGTTTGTCTTTGTAAGAACCGAACAACAGATTGATAAAATAATTAAAGAATGCAAAGAAGCTACTAACTCTATAATTTTGTATACAATTGTAGAAACAAAACTAGCAAAGTACATTTCAACCAAAAGTGAGGAAAATAGCATTCCATGCTTTGGAATTCTTGGTAATCTAATTTTATCATTCTCAAAGCTTTTAAATCAAAAGGCCTCACATACACCCAGCGCACAACACGTGTTAGATGATGAATATTATAAAAGAATTGAAGCTATACAATTTACTATGTCACACGATGATGGAAAAAAAACTCAAGACTTAAATAAATCTGAAATTGTTTTACTTGGTGTCAGTAGAACCAGCAAAACCCCAACCTCTATTTATCTAGCAAATAGAGGATATAAAACTATCAACATACCTTTGGTAGCGAATCAAGAACTACCGGAGACATTAAAATCCAGCAGCTTAAAAACTTGTGTAGTAGGTTTATTTGCTGACCCAGAAAGACTTTCTGATATAAGAAGAAATAGAGTGGCAATCATGAACGACACAAGACTACCAACTTACACAGATTTAGAGTCTATAAAAGAGGAAGTTAAAGAATCAAAAAAATTGTTCAAAAGATATAATTGGCCCACAATTGATGTTACAAGAAAATCTGTAGAAGAAACCGCTGCTTCAATTATTAAAATTTTTGATATTAGAAGAAATAAATGAAAATTATATTAGCCTCAAAAAGCCAAGTAAGAAAAGAAATATTAATTGCAAACAAAATAGACTGTGAAGTTATTCACTCTAATATAGACGAGGATCAAGCAAAAGATTCACTTTTAGAAGCAGGTGCCGACCCATTGTCGATCTCTAAAAATCTAGCAGAACTTAAATCAATTAAAATTAGCAAGAAATATAACGATAGACTGGTTCTAGGGGCCGACAGTGTAATATCTTTGAATAACGAATTAATAAATAAACCAAAATCAAGAGAAGAGGCTTTGCAAATATTAAACAAATTAAACGGATCTATTCATTATTTAATTAGTTCTATATGTGTATCAAAGAATGGCTCAATGATATGGAATTATACAGAATCCTCTGAATTAAAAATGAAGAACCACAACGAAAGTGAGTTGGAAAATTACTTAAAAAAAGTTACTACAGATAAACTTCTAGCATATGGAGTTTATCAAATAGAAGCAGGCGGATTGAAATTGTTTGAAAGCATAAAAGGAGATAAAGACTCAATAATGGGTTTACCCATTAAACAACTAAAGGAGTACTTAAACAGAAATAAATGAAAAAATATCTTATAATTGGAAAACCAATTTCTCACTCTCTGTCTCCAACACTTCATAATCATTGGTTTGAAAAATATAAAGTTGATGCTGACTACAAAACACTAGAAATCGATAAAAGAAATATAGCGGGTGTAATAAAGAAAATTCGAGAAAAAGAAATCAGCGGTATAAATATAACATTACCCTACAAGCAAGAAGTAATTCCGTTTCTAGATAAACTAGTAAATTATGCAAAAGAAACTAACTCTGTTAACACCGTCTACTTAAATTCAGAAAATCTAGTTGTAGGCGACAATACCGATGTATTTGGTCTTCAAGCTGGTTATTTTAATCAGGTTATTAGAGAAAAGAAAGTAAAACAAAAAGTGCTAATTCTTGGAGCTGGTGGTGTTGCTCCTTCTGTCATATTGGCTTTAAACAAATCAAATGTAGAAGAAATATGTTTAATTAATAGAACTTATGAAAAAGCTATTTTTCTAAAAAAAAGCTTTCAAAACATTAAAATAGACAAATGGGAAAATATACCAAGTATTATAAAAAATTTTGATATTATAATTAATGCTACAAGCCTTGGATTAAAAAATGGAGAAGAATTTAACTTTGCGTTAAATAATTATAAGAAATCAATGACTTATATAGACACAATATACAATCCAATTGAAACAAAAATGATTAAACAACTTAAGGCTGATGGCATTAAAACATTTAATGGATTAAATATGTTTTTATACCAAGGTCAAAAATCCTTCTATTTATGGAATAAAATTAACCCCGAAATAAATGATGATTTAATAGAATTATTGAAATCAAAATTGTAATGATAAAAATTGGAATTACAGGATCACTTGCCTCAGGAAAAACTACGGTAACTAGATTACTAACTAAAAAAAAAAAACAAATCTTTAGCGCTGACACCGCAGTAAAAAATTTATATAAAAAAAAATTTTTTTTAAAAAAATTAAAGAAGAAGTTTAACTTCACAACAAATGATAGCACAAAAATATTAATAAAAAAATTTATTGAAAAAAATAAAAAAAATATCAAAAAAGTCGAACAATTCGTTCATCCTTACGTAAGAAATGAATTTAAAAATTTTTTGAAAAGAAAGGAAAATTTACTCGTTTCCGAAATACCACTTTTAATAGAAAGCAACTTAACAAATTATTTTGATGTAGTAATTTTTGTTGGAGCAAAAAAAAGAATAAGAATGAAGAGATATATATCTAAAGGTGGTGATATTTCATTTTTTAAGATTCTTGATAATAGACAGGTCAAACCGCAAAAAAAAATAAAATTTTGTGACTATGTTATTAACAATAATAAATCTCTAGCAGCGTTGAGAAAAAATGTTAAAATTGTCAAAGAAAAAATATGAAAGAAATATTTTTAGACACAGAAACAACAGGACTATCTTATAACGATAACCATAAAATAGTCGAGATAGCCTGCGTAGAAACAGAAGACTTGGTACCTACAAAAAAAATATTTCACAAGTTAATAAATCCCGAAAGAGATGTTCCAGAAGGGGCATTTAAAATACATGGATTTAGCAGCGAATTCTTAAGATCAAAAGAAAAATTTTCAATTATTGCTGATGAGTTTTTGGGATTTATCAAAAATAAAAAGCTTATAATACACAACGCTTCTTTCGATGTAGGTTTTTTAAATCACGAGTTAAGACTTCTTAGAAAAGACGAAATTAAAAAAGAGTACATTATTGATAGTCTTGAAATCGCAAGAGGTAAATATCCCGGTACTTCAAATTCATTAGATGCTCTTTGTAGAAGATTCAATATAAACTTGTCTAGAAGAACAAAGCACAATGCATTATTAGATTGCGAACTGTTAAGAGAAGTTTATATAAATTTGTTAGATGTAAAAAATCCTCGTTTAATTTTTTCAGACAATCCTGAAAACAAAACTGATGAGAGTAAAAAAAAATATCTAAAGATTATTGTAAAAAAGTCATTAATCTAACGAAGCTAGAGATCGAAGATCATAAAAACTTTATAAAAACTGATTTAAAGAAAAACTTTTACTGAACTCTATTTTGTTCATAAAGTTTTCTAAAGTCTACCTTTTCATCCACTTTAATATTTTTAAAACCTGATTTTTCAAAAACAAAAATGAAACTTTCTCTTATATCAGTATAGACCTCTTCAGGAACTTTTATTAAGATAATTTCCTCAAGTTTTTTTTTATCTGATATCTCTCCATCTAATTCTATTACGGCTGAATAAACAATATGAGTTTTTATTTCATCAAAGTCATTTTTTGTCGGGTTTAAAGACAATGTTGTTTCTACTTCTATAATCTTTTCTTTAATTTGATTACTTTTAATATCAATTTTTATTTTATAATTTGATATATTTTTTGAAAGTAAAAAAAAAGTTTTTGGAGATGGTATTTTAAAATCTAAATTTTTTATATACTTAGCAATTATTTTATAATTCATTTTTATCTTTTTTTTCTTCAATAACTTCTACATCGTCAACAATTTCTGCGTCAACGGTATTATTATCTTGTTTATCGTAAATGCTGTCTTTTTTACCTAACCAAAATTTTATTAATATTTTTCTGGTTAAAGGAAATATTAAAATAAAGCCCATTAAATCTGTGACAAATCCCGGAACAATTAATAATACAGCTGCGACAGCAATTGAGGCCCCAGAGATAATTTCATATATCGGTAGTTTATTTTGATAAATATTATTAAATCCAGACTTTAAAGTGTTCAGACTTTCTTTCTTTGCAAAATAGACCCCAATTACTGCAGTTAAAAATATTAAAAAGATTGTGTTAAGACCACCGATAAAACTGCCAATTTTTATCAATAAAAAGATCTCAACCAGAGGGACTGCTACTATAATGATCAATAAAAAGTTCATTTGTTTGTTACAAAATTATATTATTAATGTATATTTATCAAATATGAGTAATAACTTTGGGTATATTGATATAATTCTTTTAGCAATGATAGCAGGATTCATAATTCTGCGGCTAAGAAATATATTGGGAAGAAAAACAGGTCACCAAGACAAGGTATTTACTGGATTTACGGAAAAAAAATTTGATCAGTTCAAAAAAGAAACTAGTAAATTAAAAGAAAATATTAAGGAAAAAGGACTGGTTGGTGAAGCTAAAAAACAATTTTTAGCGGGTGCTGAAATAGCATATGAGAATATTATTACTGCTTTTGCCGCAGGAGATCAAAAAAAACTTAAAGGTCTGTTAAGTCCAAACATGTCTTCAAGTTTTAACGAAGTCATAGAACAAAGAAATAAATCTAATATCAAATCTGAACTTACATTTATTGGAATAAAAGAAACAAAATTAGAAAAATTTGAAAAAATAAAAAATGAATTTTATACAACTGTTAAGTTTGTTTGTGAAATTATCTCGGTAAAAAAAGATAAGGACAATAAAATTATAGAAGGTGATCCAACCAAAATTAAAATAGTTACAGACCACTGGAAGTTTTCAAAAAATATTTCTAGCGAAAATCCTAACTGGCAGCTTTTTGAAATTATTAGTAAGTGAAAAAAAAAAAAAATAATCCTGACATAAATCAAAAACACTGGGAAAAATATATTCAAAATCCACAAGATATATTTGATAAAGAAACAAATCAAAGTCCAAAAAACTTAAAAAAAAAAAGATATAAATTTGATCTACATGGTTACGGATTAACAGACGCAAATCATAGAGCTAAAAGTATAATTTTAAGGTGTATTGAACTTGATTATTCGGAAATTCTTTTAATTACTGGAAAAGGAATACATTCTAATACAGAAAAAAATACATATGTTTCTAAAGATTTAAGTAAATTGAGATATTCTATACCTGATTTTATTTCTTCAGAAACAGAGTTATCAAGTAAAATAATGAGCATTTCAAATGCAGATCATAAAGATGGTGGTGCAGGTGCTTTGATTATAAAGTTAAAAAAGTTATAATATAAACTTTGATAGATCGGTGTCTTTAACAAGATCACCTAAATTATTTTTAACATATTCTTTATCAATAATAACTTGTTCGCCAGATCTGTCAGAAGCATTGAAACTTATTTCATCTAGAACTTTCTCAATAATAGTATGAAGTCTACGAGCGCCTATATTTTCTACGGAAGAGTTTACTTCTGCAGAAAGCTTTGCCAGCATATCAATACCATCTTCTGTAAATTTCAAATCAACATTTTCGGTTTTAAGCAGAGCTTTATATTGTTTAATTAAGCTGTTGTCTGGTTCTTTTAAAATTCTTTTAAAATCTTCTTCATTCAGTGCGCTAAGCTCAACTCTAATTGGGAGTCTTCCTTGAAGCTCTGGTAAAAGATCTGATGGTTTTGCTAATTGAAATGCACCAGAAGCTATAAACAGAATATGATCTGTTTTAATTGGACCGTGTTTAGTATTAACTGTTGTTCCTTCAATTAAAGGCAATAAATCTCTCTGAACACCTTCTCTTGAAACATCTCCTCCAGCACGATCACCTCTTGCCGAAACTTTATCAATTTCATCTAAAAAAACTATACCATTTTCCTCTGTAGATCTTTTTGCCTCTTTAATAATTTTATCTTCCTCAATCATTTTGTCAGATTCTTGGGCCACAAGAATATTATGTGACTCTTTTACCTTCATCTTTTTCTTTCTAGCTTTTTTTCCTCCCATAGATTTTCCAAATATTTCTCCAATATTAACCATACCAACATTTGCACCGGGCATCCCTGGTATTTCAAAGCTTTGCATATTTGAAGGTGAAGGATTATCTACTTCAATTTCAATTTCATTATTATCAAGGTCTCCGTTTCTTAATCTTTTTCTGAAACTTTCTCTTGTAGCTACACTTGCTTTATTACCAACTAAACAATCTAAAACTTTATCTTCAGCTGCTTGTTGAGCCTTGGCATTTACTTCTTTTCTCTTTTTTTCTTTTTCCATAGCAATAGCTATTTCAATTAAGTCTCTAATAATTTGTTCTACATCACGACCCACATATCCAACTTCAGTGAATCTTGTTGCTTCAACTTTTATAAAGGGTGCTTCTGCTAATTTAGACAATCTTCTTGAAATTTCGGTTTTCCCTACACCTGTTGGCCCAATCATAAGAATATTTTTAGGTAAAA
>MDSY01156270.1_pt1 | contig 10887 bp, 13 predicted proteins | sample 811131 | NCBI WGS metagenome assembly MDSY01 (sample SAMN05326643, study PRJNA326480) | marine metagenome | isolation source: seawater | place: Atlantic Ocean: South West | collected 2010
CAAATTTTACCTATTGAAGGGGCTGCAACCGGGGTAGGGGGGTGTGTTAGAGATGTTTATTGTATGGGAGCGGATGTAATTGGCGTTTTAAATTCTCTGCATTTTGGTGTTAAAAATGGTTCTGATAATGGCTTTGTTGAAGAAATTGAAGAAAAAGTCATTCAAGGAATTGCTGATTATGGAAATCCGCTTGGGGTACCTGTTTTAGGGGGCGAAACCCTGTATCATCCCAGCTATAATGACAATTGTTTAGTTAATGTTGCGGCATTAGGATTAATTAAAGAAAAAAATATTATTCACTCTTATGTGCCAAAACAAGCAGAAAATGAGCCCTATGAGATCATTTTATTTGGTAAACCAACCGATGCAACCGGTTTTGGAGGCGCGAGCTTTTCTTCTGATACATTGGATGAAGATAATAAAGAAACAAATGTAGGTGCCGTACAAGTTCATGATCCTTTTTTAAAGCGCGTTTTTGTGGAAGCAATTAAGGCCTGTTTAGCATTTGTTGAAAAAAATAATATTGAAATTGGGTTTAAAGATTTAGGTGCAGGAGGAATTGCCTGTGCAACATCAGAATTAGCCGTAGCAGGTGGTTTTGGTGTTTCATTAACACTTGATAAGGTATTAGTATCAGATTCTCGTTTAAAGCCCGAGGTTATTGCCTGTTCTGAAACTCAAGAACGATTTGCAATGGCTGTTCCGGAAACTCATACTCAAGCTATTTTAGATATTTTTAATAAGCAATTTGAAATACCAAATCTGCATCCAAATGCTGGAGCAAGTTGCATTGGAGTTGTTACAAAGCAAAAAACATATCAAATTACATACAAATCAGAGCGTATTTGTGATTTAGATGTTGCCACAATTACAACTGAGGTACATGCTGATCGAAAATCTGAACCTCGGAGTATTCAAAAGGAAGCTCAAACGCAAGCATCTTTAAAAGATAATAAAACACTTAAAGACGTGTGTTCGGCATATTTAAAATCAAAATTAAATGTATCCAAGCGCTATGTCTATCGTTTTTTTGATAATGCTGTAAAAGGTAATACCGTCATTTATCCGGGTGAGGCAGATGCTGTTGTAATAAAGCCAATTCCTAATTCTAATGCAGGATTAGCGGTATCAATGGACAGTAATTTATATGGCAATACCGATCCTTATTCTGCTGGAGCTTATGCTGTAAGTGAATCAATTCGAAATATTATTAGCGTTGGAGCAACACCGTTAGCATTAACGGATTGTTTAAACTATGGTAATCCAGAAAAACCAGCTGTATTTTTTGATTTTGAGCAAGGGGTAGATGGTATTAGAGATGCTGCGAATCAGCTAAGTTTTCATGAATCAGATCCTATTCCCATTATTTCTGGCAATGTAAGTTTTTATAACGAATCCAAGCAAGGAAATGCGGTTGTTCCATCACCTGTTATCTGTTCGGTTGGTAAAATTCAAGATATAAAGCAGGCAAAAACAAGCCAATTATTTAAACCAAATTTAGATTTAATAATGATAGGCAAGCGCTATGAAGAATTTTCTCAAACACAATTAGAAATATTTTTAAGCAACTATTGTAATGTTGCTCCTCAGGTTCGATTTGCTGATGAAAAAAAACAAAATGAATTAATCTTAAACTTATATCACGATGACCTAGTTGAAAGTTGCCATGATATTTCTATGGGAGGCACCTGGATAGCGTTAATTGAAATGGTTTTAGGAGAACGAGGAAATTCTTTTGTTGGAATAACGATAAATTTATCAGACTCTCAGTCTATTTTAGCAGACTTATTTTCTGAAAACGGTGGTTATATTATAGCTACTCAGAATAAAGAGTCCGTATTAGCTCACTGTGAGAATGCCGGTGTCCATTATAAAACGCTTGGAAAAACAACTTTAGAAAAAACACTTACAATAACAACGGCTACAGATCAATTAGAGTGGCACTTAGATACTCTATCAAAACAGTGGAACATCTTTAATCCGTAATGGGGCTATCGTTACAATCAGACGTTCAATACATTAAAGGTGTTGGACCTGCTATTGGGCAATTATTAAATAAACTAGGATTATATACCCTTAAAGATTGTTTGGTTTTTTTTCCTAGAGAGTATGATGATAGAAGAACCTTACCCAGTGTTAAAGACGTTGAATGTGGTGATAACGTTACCTTAGTTTTAACAATAGAGTCATTAAGTGATAAAAAGATTAAAAAAGGTTTGCATGTTATTGAAGCCGTGACATTTGATTCTTCAGATTGGATGAAAGCAGTTTGGTTTAATCAACCCTATTTACTCAAAGTATTAAAACCTGGGCTAAAAGTACTAGTAAAAGGAAAGGTAGAAACAAATTTATTTACCTATATGCCTCAAATTAATGTTTCAGAAACAGAAATTCTCAGAACCAGTGATGACCTCAAAAAAAATACGGGAGTTATTATGCCTATATACAATTTAACAGCAGGATTATATCAATCTCAGATGAGAGAGATTATCAAGCAGGCCTTTTTTGTAGGAAAATCATTAATTGATGATGCCGTTAGTGACGTTATTAAGAAAGAGTACAACTTAATGGATTTATTACCTGCGATAACAGAAATTCATTATCCTACATCCGTAGAAAATTATAAAAAAGCGCGTTATAGAATTGTGTTTGATGAATTCTTTTTTTATCAATTACGCTTAGAAAATCAGCGTCTTCATCATAAAAACATTGCCAAAACAGCTCCTTTAATTGGTAGCAACATGTTGATTTCTCGTTATTATCAATTACTACCTTATACCTTAACCAATGCACAAGCTAGAGTCATTGAAGAAATAATGGCTGATTTAAAAAAACCAGTTGCAATGAATCGATTAATTCAGGGGGATGTTGGTTCAGGAAAAACAGATGTTGCTATCGTAACCTTATTAGCCGCTATTGAAGCGGGAAAAAATGGCGTGCTAATGGCTCCAACAGAAATTTTAGCAACGCAACATTATTTAAAAATAAAAGAATTATTAGATTCTCTTGGTATTCCATGTACCTTACTTAAAGGCAAGATGAAGAAGCAAGAAAAGCAAGCTGCGCTTGATATTATAGAAGCAACTGATCCGTGTATAATTATTGGAACACATTCTTTAATTGAACACTACGTTGCCTTATCTAATTGCGGGGTTATTATAATTGATGAACAACATCGTTTTGGTGTTATGCAACGAATTAAATTACAAGATAAGGCCCACAATCCGCACTGTTTGTTTATGACGGCAACACCAATTCCACGCTCGTATATGTTAACCTGCTTTGGAGACTTGGATAAATCTATTATTGATGAATTACCTCCAGGAAGAATCAGGCCTAAAACGTCATTGGTATCGGAAGAGTTTTTACCTCAAGTATATCAGCAATGTGCAAAACGATTACAATTAGGCGAACAGCTATATATTGTATATCCATTGGTAGAAGAATCAGAGAAAGTTGATTTAAAATCTGCTGTAGAAGGGTTTGAATCGATTAAAATTATTTTTAAAGATTATACAGTTGCTTTAATTCATGGGCGGATGAAACCTGAAGAAAAAAAGAGTATTATGCATGATTTTAAAGAAAATAAAGCTCAAATTTTAGTATCTACTACGGTTATAGAGGTAGGTGTTGATATTCCAAATGCCACAATTATGATGATACAAGATGCAGATAGATTTGGATTATCTCAGCTCCATCAGTTACGTGGGCGAATTGGGAGAGGGGGAAAACCATCGTTTTGTTTTTTAGTATCCAAGTCGAATAGTGAACAGGCAAAAAAACGCTTTAAAGCCATTACAGATACATCAGACGGATTTAAAATTGCAGAATATGATCTTGAAATTAGAGGTCCTGGCGATATTTTAGGAACCCGTCAAGCAGGAATTCCTCAGTTTCAATTAGCCGATTTATTACGAGATGAACAGGTTTTACTCTTAGCAAGAAAAGTTGCCAAACATGTTTTAGCAACAGATCCTAAATTAGAGTCTTCTATGTATCAGTCATTAAAGAGACAGTTAAACAGTGTTAGTGATACTATTATTGGAAAACATTTAAATTAGTTATGAGAATTATTGGCGGAAAATATAAGGGAAGAAGATTATTTGCAACAATTAATCAGCAAGTAAGACCGACATCAGATCGTGTAAAAGAGAGTGTCTTTAATATTCTTAATGAAGAATGTTTAGAGGCGGACGTTTTAGATGCTTTTTGTGGATCAGGAGCGTTAGGCTTAGAAGCCTTATCACGAGGCGCAAATCAGATTGTTTTTATTGATAAAGATATTGATAATATAAAAAAAAAATATAGAGTGGGTTGAAGAAAAAGATAATATCCACGTTGTTAAAGGATCTGCAATACCCTTTCTAAAGAAAACATCATTACAATTTGACCTTATTTTCTTAGATCCTCCATGGAAAGAAACTAGTTTGTTTGATCATGCGTTGAAGGCTATTTTTGATTTTGATATACTAAAATCAAAGGGTATTATTATTTGTGAACACAAAAAAAAGATAATAAATTTTGAGTCATATTCAATACTAAGACAAGTAACGTATGGTCAAAAAATGATTACGTTAATAAAAGGCAATCAATGAAGAAAAAAGCACTTTATCCAGGCAGTTTTGATCCCATTACATATGGCCACTTAGATATCATTAAACGTTCATCTGAAATTTTTGATGAGCTAACAATTGCAATTGTTGATAATCCTGATAAAAATCCGCTTTTTTCTATTGAAGAGCGCAAAAAACTAATTAAAAAAGTGGTTCAAGTTGACAATGTTACGATTGATACGTTTAGTGGCTTACTAGTGCAGTATGCAGCTGATAATTCATTTCAAACTATAATTCGTGGCTTAAGAGCTGTATCTGATTTTGATTATGAATTTCAAATGTCATTAACAAATAGGCGTTTAGGTAATAATATTGACACAATATTTTTTATGACGGATGAAAAATATTCATATCTGAGTTCAAGTATTGTTAAACAGGTATGTCGTTATGGTGGAGACATATCATCGTTTGTTCCTGATGAGGTATCGAGTGCATTAAAAGGAAGGCTTAAATGAGTAAATTATTAGGATTATTAGATGCTTTAGAATCTGAAATTGTTGATGGAAAAAAAGTGCCTCTAACTGAAAAAGTAATGGTAGAAGAACAAGCTGTGATGGCTATTATTGATAAAATGCGAGCTGTTATCCAATCTGATGATGTGATTAAACAGAACATACAGGTAAATACAACAAGTGAGTTATCTTTAGCACCAAATCAAGCAACAATTAAGGAACAAACTAGTAATGATCTTGAAAAAGCCAAAAAAATAAAAGAAGGTGCTCAAGAGTATGCTCAGTACATTTTAAGTAATTTGCAGTTAATTGTTACTAAAATGCAGAATAATCTAGTAAAATTGGAAAAGAATATTGAGGGAGGGCGTAAAATTATTGATGAAAGAAATAATAGTGAAAAAGATTTAAAACAAGAAGAATTTGGAAAGGAGATTTTAAATGAGCCGCTTTGATGGACGAAATAATAATGAAATGAGACCCGTATCATTTACTAGAAATTATACAAAATATGCCCCTGGTTCTGTGCTTGTAAAGGTTGGAGAAACCGTTGTGTTATGTACAGCTTCGATTGAGGAAAAAGTACCAAAATTTTTAAAAGATCAGGGAAGAGGTTGGTTGACAGCAGAGTATTCTATGTTGCCAGGATCTTCTCAGCAACGAATTTCAAGAGAAGTTTCACGAGGTAAACCATCTGGAAGAACAAGTGAAATTCAACGATTAATTGGTCGATCATTACGGTCCATATTAGATTTTGAAGCATTAGGTGAGAGAACAATCTATATTGATGCCGATGTACTTCAAGCGGATGGTGGTACAAGAACAGCTTCAATTACAGCGGGTATGGTAGCATTAAGTGATGCTATTGATTTTTTACTTAAAGAAAACAAAATTATACAAAACCCCATTAAAGAGTGGATTGCGGCTGTGAGTGTAGGATCCCAAGAAGGACGCTTAATCACTGATTTATGCTATGTAGAAGATTCTAATGCTGATTTAGATATGAATGTCGTAATGACAGAATCAGGAAATATTATTGAAATACAAGGTACAGCAGAAAAAAAATCATTTTCACGAGATGACTTAAATCAATTATTAGATATGTCAACCGATGCTGTAAACTATTTAATTTCATTAATGAAAGTAAATGAACCCGTTAATTGATGAATTTGAAATAATAGAAAAACATTATAAAACACTGATTAGGCAAGGCTTAGATAACCTTCCTTATGAAACAGGAGGGTTTGTTGGTGGTAAAAATGGACAAATACAAGCCATATTACCAACCTTTAACAAAGATTGGGATGTTAACAAAGACGTTTATACCTTGCATAATGAAGATATCCAGCGTGCCCATACGTTTTTTCATAAACATGGACTAACCTATTATGGCGTTTATCATACACATCCTAACGGGATTCCTTATCCATCCGAAGCTGACATCGCAACTAAGCAACGATACCATTTTATTATTAGTTTTAAAGACCAAGAATTTACTGGATTTAATTGTTTTCGTATTGATAATAATGTCCCTGTGCAACTTCCTTTAGTTGTTATTTCTGATAAATGCTTTCAATCAAAAGACATTAAAAACAATGCAATGCAAAATGACAGTAACATTCTATCTGATGAAGATGATTTAAATAAAAGAATGCATAATATTTTGGATGATAAACCTAATAAGTATAAAAAAATGAAACCAAAAGATGGTGAGTTGAATTCAGATTTTAGTACCTTTGCTTAGTTAAAAAATTATATCGTAAGTTCTATCGATATGATTGACTTAACTTTACAAGTTTCGAATCAGCTACAAACGCACCAAAAGGAATGAGTGATGCAATAAAAACAAAGACACTTAACGTGCTATTAATTTTTTTCTGTTGCCATAAGTAAACTAAAATAAAACAAAAGATCACAGTTAAAATACCATGACCGATTCCAAGTACTTTATTAGGTACTAACATATCAAGCCCATATTTTAATGGCATTCCAACAAATACCAAAAATAAATAAGAGATTCCTTCTAATAAAGCAATAATACGTAAATGTGATAGCGTTATAGTTGGCATAAAATCAATCCTGTACAGGGTGAATCCATGTACCACTTTTTTTATTTATAATTATATCCTCTAAGGACAAACTAGCGTGACGTCCATGAGCAATAACAACCGGTATATCGTTATCATGACATGCTTTTGCTGCAATTAATTTTGATTTCATGCCACCTTTTCCTTTAACATCATAAGCATCTAAGGTTTGATCAATTAAATCATTAGAAATAGCAGGCAAGTGCGATATTAACGAGGCATCTTTGTGTTTAATAGGATCTTTATCATAGACACCATGGGTATCTGTTAAAAAAACAACTAAATCGATGGGAGTAAGCTGAGCAACAATACTGGTTAAGATATCGTTATCACCAAATTGGATTTCATCAGTAGCAACGCTATCATTTTCGTTAATAATAGGAACGATCCGTTTTGCTAATAATGTTTCAAGCGTATTCGTCACATTTTGGCATTTTTCATGATTATCTGTAATATCTTTAGTAAGTAAAATCTGACCTATAGCAATACCTTGTTGAGTAAAAAAGTGATGATACTCTTTTAATAATAAAATTTGACCAACACTAGCAGCTGCTTGCTTTTCTGGCATTGTTTTAGGAGCGATAAGTAAGGTTTCAGATCCTGATACAATAGCTCCAGAGGAGACGATTATACAGTTAAGGTGATGATTGTGGATAAGTGATGAAATTTCGGCTGCAAGCCTACGAAGATTATTTAAATCAAGCTGATTTGATTCATTTGTTAAAATTTTCGTACCAATTTTAATAATAATAGTTTTCATAGTGTTTGACTCACATTAAGAATTAAATTAATTAAAGATGATATACCTTGTTTTGTAAATGATGAAACCGGATGTAATGAAACAGAATTACGCTCAAAAAACAAAATAATATTAGTTTCAGTTTCAGTATCAATTAAATCAGACTTTGATAAAAGCGTAATTGTTGGTTTTGTTAATAAAGAGTAGGGGCTTTCTTTGAGTTCATGAATCGTCGTGTGATAATGTTCCCAGACAACCTCTGGATCTGTATCCGCAGGAACGAGATGAATTAATATTTGAGTTCTATCAATATGTCTTAAAAAATCAGAACCAAGGCCTTTTCCTTGACTAGCTCCTTTAATTAGACCGGGAATATCAGCCAAGATAATTTCTTTGTCAATTGTTTTTAGCGTTCCTAAATTTGGGTGCAGTGTGGTAAATGGGTAATCTCCAATTTCTGTATTTGCATTAGTTAATACTTTTAAAAGACTCGATTTTCCGGCATTAGGATGCCCAATTAATCCTACTTCTGCAATAAGACGTAATTCAAGGTAAACTGTTAATTGATCACCAGGTAATCCTGGTTGAGAATGTTGCGGTGAACGATTTACAGAGGATGAAAATACAGAGTTTCCTTGGCCACCTCTTCCTCCATGAGCCGCTGTAAATGAGTCATCTTGTTTTGTTAAATCATATAGAAGCATATTATCTTCATTATAAATTTGGGTGCCAATAGGAACCTCAATAATTAAATCAAATCCTGCTGCTCCAGACCTTTTTTTACCCATTCCCTGGTGTCCATTTTGAGCTTTATATGTTTTATTTTGTTTTAAATCAATGAGTGACTGTACTTTGTGAGTCGCTTTAAAAATAATAGAGCCACCATTACCGCCTTTACCGCCATCAGGTCCACCCATGGGGACAAATTTTTCACGCCTAAAACTTGTAGCACCAGCTCCACCATCTCCCGCTTTTAGAGTTAGTGTCGCTTTATCTACAAATTGACTCATTGGGCGATAACGTGCACCAATTTTTTGTTGTCTTTTATTGTTTTGTACTCAACAGTTCCATCAGTCTTAGAAAATAAGGTGTAATCAGTTCCAATTCCAACATTAATACCTGCTTTAAATTTAAGTCCTCTTTGTCTAATAATGATATTGCCAGCTTTAACTACTTCTCCACCAAACTTTTTTACTCCAAGTCGTTTGGATTCGCTCTCTCTACCGTTTTTTGAACTTCCTTTACCTTTTTTATGTGCCATTGATTAGACTCCTAGAATTTAATTTTAACCTTTAGCTTTCGCCTTTTCTGTAGTCTTTTTGCTGCTATTTGAACTAGCTGCTTTTTTCTGAGACTCAGATTTTGGTTTAGTAGATTTTTCCTCAGTAGCAGCTGTTTTCTTTGCTGCTTTCGATGATCCAATTGATAATACGCGTATCGTTGTATATGATTGTCTATGACCTTGTTTCTTTTTAAACCCGGTTTTTGGCTTAAATTTAAAAACTCTAACTTTCTTATCTTTCTCATTTGCCAAAATTTCTGCTTCAACTGCAACATCTAAGTATGGCGTACCAATATCTAATTTTTCTTTTTTTGAATGAAGAAGAACATTTTTTAGTGATACCTTTTTATCTTTACTTTCAGGTAACTTTTCAACACTAATAACAGAACCAACCTCTAATAAGTATTGCTTTCCGCCTGTTTCAATAATAACAAATTCATCTTTTTTTGCTGACAACTCTATAACCTCCAAATATCACACATTCTAGACACCTAACCTAATTTATAAAGTATAAGCTTCTAACTTTTTTTATTGATAGAAAATACAAAATTAATTTTAAATTGTCAACAAAATAAAGTTTGACTTTTGAATAATTATTATGATAAATTCTTTTTTTTATAAACGGACCTTAGTAAAGGCTCGTAGCTCTAATTGGTAGAGCATCGGTCTCCAAAACCGAGGGTTGTCGGTTCGAATCCGACCGGGCCTGCCAAATATTTAATTTAGATGAGAAGAAAAGATGGCTATAGCAAAAAAAGAAATTACTAAAGTTAAAAAAGCCCCAAGAAAACCAAGTTTTTCTACAAATCCATCTATTGAATTAAAAAAGGTTACTTGGCCAAATCGTAATACGCTGATAAAATCAACAGTCTTAATACTTGCATTGGTTGTTATTCTAACATCTTACGTAAGTGGTTTAGATTTGATTTTTTCAAAGCTATTCTATATTTTGCGTGGCGAAGTCTAAAAAAAGGAAAGGTAAGTGTCAAATACAAAAATGGATATATCAAACTCTAACGATCAATCTGATAACGATTTTTTACATGAAAACGTATCAGATGCAGAAAGTAACCAAACAAGCGCTAATTCTGCTGCAGATCATGATGGTGAGATTGCTACTGAAGATAACTCTAAACCTGAAACTGAATCTTTAAGGGATTTGGGCGAAGATAGTAATTTAAACTGGTATATTGTTCAGACTTTATCAAACTATGAAAAAAGAGTTGAAACAAGAGTTCAGCAAATTATAGATGCTGGAAAATACACTGGTAAATTATTAAGAGTTCTTGTTCCTACTCAGCAAACTGTTGAGCTTAAAAATAATAAACGTCTAGAAAAGGTTACAAAGATTTTTCCAGGTTACGTTTTTATTCAGATGAATATTGAAGATGAGCTTGCCTATGAATTACGACAAATACCTGGTATTGCAAAATTCGTTGGTATTGGTAATAAGCCATCACCTGTAGTTGAAGATGAGATATTAAAGGTGCTGCGTAAAGTAGGAGATACAAGTAAAGAAATTGATGTTGATTTTGAAGTTGGTGAGGTTATCAAGGTAGTTGATGGACCATTTAGAGGTTACACGGGATCGATTTCTGAAATAAATTCATTAAAAGGAAATATTAAGGCTAAAATATCCATTTTTGGTAGAGAGACACCTGTTGAATTGGATTTTGAGCAAGTTGAAAAAACAGTATAGGTGATATAAATGGGAAAA
>MDSY01152727.1_pt1 | contig 10886 bp, 12 predicted proteins | sample 811131 | NCBI WGS metagenome assembly MDSY01 (sample SAMN05326643, study PRJNA326480) | marine metagenome | isolation source: seawater | place: Atlantic Ocean: South West | collected 2010
CTGAAGTATCAGAAATTGGAAAAGTATTATCTGTTGGAGATGGTATTGCCCGTATATATGGACTAGACAATGTTCAAGCTGGAGAAATGGTAGAATTTTCAGATGGATCAAAAGGAATGGCTCTAAACCTAGAGAGTGAAAATGTTGGAGTTGTAATTTTTGGAGACGATAGAAAAATAAAAGAAGGTGATACTGTAAAAAGGACTAGAGCAATCGTGGATGCACCTGTAGGAAAAGAATTACTTGGTAGAGTTGTAGATGGATTAGGCAGTCCAATTGACGGAAAAGGAAATCTTTCTGCTAAAGTTGAAAGAAAAAGAGTTGAGGTAAAAGCTCCCGGCATTATACCAAGACAATCTGTTAATGAACCAATGCAAACTGGTTTAAAATCAATTGATACTCTAATACCAATTGGAAGAGGACAAAGAGAATTAATAATTGGAGACAGGCAGACAGGCAAAACAGCAGTTGCCATTGATGCAATAATAAATCAAAAAGAAATTAACGAGTCTAATGATGAAAAGAAAAAATTGTACTGTGTTTATGTTGCCATTGGACAAAAACGTTCGACTGTAGCTCAAATAGCAAAAACTTTGGAAGAGGCAGGTGCCATGAAGTACACAACTATTGTAGCGGCAACAGCATCAGACTCAGCTCCACTGCAATTCTTGGCCCCATATACAGGTTGTACAATTGGTGAATATTTTAGAGACAACGGTATGCATGCGCTTATAATCTATGATGATTTATCAAAGCAAGCGGTAGCGTATAGACAAATGTCTTTATTATTAAGACGACCCCCAGGAAGAGAAGCTTACCCTGGTGACGTATTTTATTTACACAGCAGATTATTAGAAAGAGCAGCAAAGCTCAGCGATGAAAATGGAGGAGGTTCTTTGACCGCTTTACCTATAATTGAAACACAAGCGGGAGATGTATCCGCTTATATACCTACAAATGTAATATCAATTACCGATGGTCAAATATTTTTAGAAACAGAGCTATTTAACCAAGGCATTAGACCAGCAGTAAACGTCGGGTTATCAGTTTCAAGAGTAGGATCAGCTGCTCAAACAAAAGCTATGAAAAAGGTAGCTGGGTCAATAAAATTGGAATTAGCGCAATATCGTGAAATGGCCGCGTTTGCTCAGTTTGGTTCGGATCTAGACGAGTCCACTCAAAAACTTTTGAACAGGGGAGCCAAGTTAACGGAATTATTAAAACAAGACCAATATTCTCCTTTAACGGTTGGGGAGCAAGTAATATCTGTTTATACCGGTGTTAAAGGTTATCTTGACGACGTAGAGCTAAACAATATTAAATTATTTGAAAATGATATAATTGAAAAAGTTAAAAGTGAAAAGCCAGAAATACTTGAATCTATTCTCTCAACTGGAAAATTGGAAGAAAATATAGAAAAAATATTAATTGAAATTATAGAAGAGTATAAAAAAAGTAGAAAATAATGCCAAGTCTAGATGATTTAAAAAAAAGAATTAAAAGCGTAAAATCAACTCAAAAAATAACAAAAGCTATGAAGATGGTAGCAGCTGCAAAGTTGAGAAAGGCACAAGAAAGTGCTGAACAAGGAAGACCTTATAGCGAAAAAATGCAAAATATAATTTCAAACTTAATAAGATCCATAAATGATCCAACTAATGCACCAAAATTGTTAGTCGGCACCGGAGAGGATAAAATTCACCTTTGTGTAGTTATGACTGCTGACAGAGGGCTATGTGGAGGATTTAATTCTAATATTTGTAAGTTAGCTAAAACATATTTTAAGAAAGCTTTAAAAGACGGTAAAGAATTAAAAATAATAACTGTTGGATCTAAAGGCCTTGATCAACTTAAAAGAGAATATAATAAATTCATAATTGAAAAAATAAGTTTTAAAGATAAGAAAAATATAAGTTTTTTAGAAGCTGATGAAATAGGAAAAAAAATAATTAATCTTTTTGAAAAAAAACAATTTGATAAGTGTATTTTATTTTTTAATAATTTTAAGAATGTAATTACCCAAATACCTCAAGCACAACAAATTGTTCCAACAGAAATTTTAGATATAAAAAATAAAAAAGACCAACAAAAAGCATTTTATGAATTTGAACCTGATGAAGATGAAATTTTAGATGATTTGCTTCCAAAAAATATATCTACACAAGTTTTTAAAGCATTTCTTGAAAATGCCGCAAGTGAACAGGGTTCTAGGATGACAGCTATGGATAACGCTACTAGAAACGCAGGTGATTTAGTTGATAAACTAACAATAAATTACAATAGGAGTAGACAAGCTTCTATTACTAAAGAATTGATAGAAATAATTTCTGGAGCAGAAAGTTTATAAATATGAATAAAACAGGAAAAATAACACAGCTAATCGGAGCAGTAGTCGATGTACGTTTTGAAGGTGATTTGCCAGAAATATATACTGCTTTAGAGGTTCAAAACGGAAAAAATAAACTAATTTTGGAAGTTGCCCAACATCTTGGTGAAAGCAGTGTTCGAACAATTGCAATGGATGCTACTGAAGGATTAAAGCGTGGTGATATAGTAACTAATACAGGAGCGCCAATAAGTGTGCCGGTCGGTCCGGAGACACTTGGAAGAATTATAAATGTAATTGGCGAACCTATAGATGAAAAAGGTGAAGTTAAAACAAAAGAAAAATGGCCTATACACAGACAGGCTCCAAAGTTTACTGATCAATCAACAGAAACAGAGCAGCTTGTTACGGGAATTAAGGTAATTGATTTATTAGCGCCATATGCGAAAGGTGGAAAAATTGGTTTATTTGGAGGAGCTGGAGTTGGTAAAACAGTTACTATTATGGAATTAATAAACAATATTGCCAAAGCTCATGGTGGTTTTTCAGTATTTGCTGGTGTTGGAGAAAGAACTAGAGAAGGTAATGATCTGTATCACGAAATGATTGAGTCAGGGGTTATTAAGACTGATGGTAAAGGATCCAAAGCCGCACTAGTCTACGGGCAAATGAACGAACCTCCAGGCGCAAGGGCTAGAGTAGCATTGACAGGTTTAACAGTAGCAGAATATTTCAGAGACAAAGAGGGGCAAGACGTTTTATTCTTTGTAGATAATATATTTAGATTTACACAAGCAGGTTCAGAGGTATCGGCTCTTCTAGGAAGAATACCATCTGCAGTTGGGTATCAACCAACATTAGCTACTGATATGGGAAACCTACAAGAAAGAATTACATCAACGGGTAAAGGCTCAATTACATCTGTACAAGCTATTTATGTTCCAGCAGATGATTTAACCGATCCTGCCCCCGCTACTTCGTTTGCACATTTAGATGCAACTACAGTTCTATCTAGACAAATTGCTGAGATCGGTATCTATCCAGCTGTAGACCCTTTAGACTCTACTTCCAGAATACTAGATCCTAGGATTGTAGGCGAAGAACACTACAGGGTTGCTAGGGAAGTTCAAAAAATTCTACAGTCATATAAATCATTACAAGATATAATAGCTATTTTAGGAATGGATGAATTATCAGAAGAGGATAAAATTACCGTTGCAAGAGCAAGAAAAATTCAAAGATTTTTATCCCAACCATTTTTCGTTGCAGAAGTGTTCACAGGTTCTCCAGGTAAACTTGTAGATTTAGACTCTACTATAAAAGGCTTCGATTCTATTTGCAAAGGAGAATACGATCATTTACCTGAAGCAGCTTTTTATATGGTAGGATCTATAGAAGAAGTGATAGAAAAAGCTGAAAAAATTGCAAAAGATACAGCGGCTTAATGGAAGAGAATTTTAATATAGAAATTATAAGTCCAAATAAAAAAATTCTATCTTCCGCATGTTCTGAGGTAATAATACCAGCATACGAAGGCTTAATAACAATTTTAAAAGACCACATACCCTTAGTAACTTTTTTAAGACCAGGATTTGTAGAAGTAAAAAATAAGACTGAAAATAAAATTTTTTTTATAGCAGAGGGTACCGTTGAATTTTCAGAAAATAATTTATTAATTTTAACTACTTTTGCTAAAAATGTAAAAGATATAACAAATGAAGAAGTTTTAAAATTAATTAGTGAGGCGGAGAAAAAATTGGCAAATCAAAATCAATCAGATAAAGAAAAGTATATTTTATCTTACCAAGTTGAAACTTTAAAGCAAATTAGCCAATAAAAAGTCTAATCTTATCACTTAACTTTTCATATAGCTTTTTTTTAAAGTCAACAATATTAGTTGTAAGTTCTTCCAGTTTAATCCACTTCCATTCTATAAATTCCGGATGTGATGTTTTTAAATTTATTTCCTTGTCATTTCCTAAAAATCTTACAATAAACCATTTTTGTTTTTGACCTCTATATTTTCCTTTCCAAATAATACCAACTAGATGTGGAGGTAGTTCATATTGTAACCATTCTTCTATTTCTTTTAAAACTACAATATTTTTAATACTAGTTTCCTCGTATAACTCTCTATTCATTGCCTCTAAGGAGGTCTCATCAGCCTCAACACCACCTTGAGGCATTTGCCATTTATTTATTGGATTATCTTTTCTTTTAGCAACAAAAATTTTATTTTCATTATTTAAAACTATAATACCAACGCCAATTCTAAGGGGTAATTGAGACGACATGTCTAAGACTGTAATAGTTTAATTGCATAATTTAATTGATTATCAGTTTTAGTATCTATCTTAAAACTATCTTTATCTTCTAAAATAGATATATCTGGAGCAACCCCTACTTCAGAAATAGATTTACCTGACGGAAGGTAGTACTTTGATATTGTCAATCTCATGCCTCCTCCATTTTTTAAAGGTATTACAGATTGAACTGAACCTTTTCCATAAGAACTTTCACCTAAAATTATAGCTCGCTTATGATCCTTTAGAGCTCCTGCTAATATTTCTGATGCTGAAGCTGAACCGTTATTAATTAAAACTATAATTGGCTTTCCTTTTATCCCATCACCTGATCTAGCAAAAAATCTCCTATTTTCAGATGGATTTCTTCCTTTGGTAGAAACTATTTCTCCATTATTTAAAAAAAAATCGGTTATATTTATTGCTTGAGTTAACAAGCCTCCAGGATTATTTCTTAAATCAATTATATATCCGGTTGTTTTATTTTTTTTTTCAAATTTTTTGATATTTGTGAACAATTGTTTATCACTATTTTCATTGAAGGATTTTAATCTAATGTAACCAATATTTTTTTCATTACCAATAATTTTAGCTTCTACTGATTTTACCTCAATTATTTCTCTTTTAACGTTAAACTCTAAAGCTTTTCTAATATTTTTTCTTCTGACAGTTAATTTAATACTAGTACCAACTTCTCCACGCATTAATTTTACAGCTTCCATTAAAGACTTTCCTTGAACTTGTTCATCTTCAATTTTAACTATGTAATCTCCAGCTTTAATGCCAGCTTCTGCAGCGGGTGTATCAGCTATTGGTGAAATAACTTTTACGATCCCACCTTCCATACCAATCTCAATACCTAATCCACCAAATTCTCCTTTTGTGTCAGTTCTCATACTTTTAAAAAGATCTGGGCTCATATAAGCAGAATAAGGGTCTAGTGATTGTAGCACTCCATTTATTGCAGAATCCATTACGTCAGCTTCTTTAATTTCATCCACATATTCTTTTTTTATCTTTTCTAGAACTTCTCCAAATAAATCAATTTTTTCATAGAAATCATTTTTTTGATTAGCGTATGCAAAATTAAATTTTAATAGAGAGTAAATAAAAAAAATAACTAATATCTTTTTCATATTATAGCTTTTTCTTTAGGAATTGGCTCAGACCACATTTTTTCTAAATCATAAAAATCTCTTTTATCAGGATGAAAAAGATGAACGATTACATCAATGGCATCAACTAATTTCCAATCTTTACTGTCTCTTCCCTCCATTCGACATTCATTTAAACCAATTTTTTTAAGCTCCTGCATTAATATTTCTGATAAAGACTGTAAATGTCTAGATGAGGTTCCAGAAGCAATTATCATATAGTCAGCAATATAAGATTTTTTTACAAGATTTATTGAAACTATATGACTAGCTTTGTTGTCGTCTAGAGTTTCTTCTATTATTTTTTTTATCTTTGATATTTTCATTAATTTTTATTTTTAAGTTTTTTTCTAATTATAGTCGAAGATATATTAATTTTCTTATTTTTGACGAATGTAATATTTTTATTTTTCAGGTAGTTTATTATAACAGATTTTTTTGAATTTGTGTCATAACCTTTTCTTGAAAATACCACTAATTCACATAATTTTAAAATTTGTTTCCAGCTATCCCATTTATGGAAATTTAGTAAATTATCAGAGCCAATTATTAAGTATATTTTATAGTATTTATTCTTTTTCTTAAAATATTTTACGATATCGATTGTTTTTGAGGAATTAATTTTATCATCTAAATATTCAACTTTAATTTTTTTAACTTTTTTTACCATATTTTGACATTTTAAAATTCTTTTATTTAATATAAAATATGGTTTTTTTTTAAGAGGATTCTTTTTAGTTATTACCCAGTATAGTTTTTTTATTTTTAACTGTTTCAAGCTTATCTTGGATATTTTTAAATGGCCAACGTGCGGCGGGTCAAAACTTCCACCAAAAATACCTATTGAACTGTAAATCGATTCAACCATATTTACTATGATCTAGTAATTCCTTTTCCGGAAACAATATATTTGTATGACGTTAACTGATTTATTCCTACAGGTCCTCTAGGAGGAAGCTTGTTTGTTGAAATTCCTATTTCTCCCCCAAACCCAAATTCTGCACCATCTGCAAATTGAGTGGAAACATTATGCATAGCTATTGAACTATTTATGTCATTTAAAAATAATTGAGCATTTTTATTATTATTAGTAACAATGCTATCTGTGTGCATTGTCCCATATTTTAAAATATGAGCAACAGCTTCCTTAACATTTTTTACAGTTTTAACTGAAATTACAGAATCTAAATATTCTGTTTTCCAATCTATCTCTTTTGCGACTTTGAGCCTATTATCAAATATTTTATTAATCTTACTATCAACTCTAACTTCACAGCCTAGGTTGATTAAAGAGTTAATTATAGGTTTAGCATGTGATTTTAAGACTTTTTCATTTACTAAGAGTGTTTCGAGAGCTCCACATATGCTTGTTCTTCTCATTTTGGCATTAACTACTAACTTAATTGCCATATTCACATTTGAAAAATTATCTATATACATATGACATAATCCTTCCAAGTGACCTATAACATGTACTTTTGAAAGTTTTTGAACTCTTTCAACTAAACCTTTTCCACCTCTAGGAACAATCACATCAATAAATTTAGACATATCAGAAAGTAAGTGGTCAACAATTTTTCGATCTTTTTTTTCAATAAATTGAACACAATTTTTATCAAAATTATTTTTACTTAAAGAATTTCTAAATAATTTTGCAAGCAGTCTATTAGAATTAAACGATTCTGTTCCACCTCTTAAAATAGAGCAATTTCCTGATTTTAGACATAATGAAGCAACGTCGGAGGTAACATTAGGTCGACTTTCATAAATCACACCAATTACACCAATTGGTGTAGAGACTTTTTTAATACTTAATTTGTTGGGTCTTTTCCATTTTTCTAATACTTTTCCTATTGGGTTTTTAAATTTAATTATTTGGTTAATTGAACTTCTTATTCCCTCTATTCTTGAATTATTCAAAATAAGTCGATCTATCAAATGTTTTCTTTTAGCATTTCTTACATCAATTAAATTTTCTTTAATTATCTGCTTTTTATTATCACTTAGAGATTTATTATAATCATTCAATACATTTATAATTTTTTTATGATTGGTTTTATTTAATTTTAAAAAAGCTTTTTTTGAATTAATTCCAATTTTATTTAAATATTTCATTTTATAGTATCACCATATCGTCTTTATGAACTATTTCAGATTTACTTGGGTAACCTAAAATATTTTGTATTTCATTGCTTTGTTTCCCTTTAATATTATTTATTTCTATTGAAGTAAATGATGACAAACCTCGGGCTAATTCATTATTATTTTCATCAATAATTAAAATATTTTCACCTTTTTTAAATTTTCCAGAAATATTTTTTATTCCTGCAGCAAGTAGACTTTTACCATTTCGCAAGGCATTTGCCGCACCTGCGTCTATCTCAATTTTACCTAATGAACTTAAAGAACTTATAATCCATTTTTTTCTAGCATCCAATGTCGATATTTTTGGAATAAAACAAGTGTATATTTTATTTTTTATCATATTTTTAATTGGATTATTTTTTTTTCCATTTCCAATATACATAAAGCAACCTGCGTTAATACAAATTTTAGCAGCATCTAGCTTTGTTATCATTCCACCCGATCCATAATTATTTACTTTTCTCTCAGCAAGGTCATAAATTTTTTTATCAATTTTATTTACTTTTTTAATAAGTTTTTTTTTACCAGTTTTATCATATAGACCGTCGACGTCAGAAAGAATAATTAAAGTATCAGCTCCGATTATTTGAGCAACACGTGCCGCTAGTCTATCGTTGTCACCATATTTAATTTCAGATGTAGCCGTTGTGTCATTTTCATTTACTATTGGAATTGCATTTAATTTAAATAAATTTTCAAAAGTTCTTCTTACATTTAAAGCCCTTCTTCTTTGTTCCGTATCATCTGGAGATATTAATATTTGCCCTGTTTTAAATCTATATTTATTAAATAATTTTTGAAATTCTCCAGCTAGAATTATTTGTCCCACAGCAGCTATAGCTTGGCTCATTTCAAGTTTGTTTTTTTTTTGTTTAATTTTAAGAAAATTTTGACCAAGCGCTATTGCTCCCGATGAGACTATCACTATATCCTTCGAGTCTTTATATTTTTTAATATCCTGTATGAGGCTATTAACCCATTTTTTTTTAAAATTACCTTTTTTATCAACAACCGTGGAAGAGCCAAGCTTTATAACTATTTTTTTTGAATTTTCAAGAAGCATTTTTTATCAGTATTTTTTTTATTTTTTGAATATCTTTTTGATCAAATATTGAAATAACTTCATATTTCTTTTTTATTTTTTTTTCAAACTCTTTTATTTTTTTTGTAATCTCATCTTTTTTAAGTAAATCTGACTTATTAAAAAAAATAATTTCTTTTTTTTTCAATAAAACTTTATCATAAGCTGATAATTCTAGTTTAATTTTTTTATAATTTTGAACTAAATTATCCTCAGTTATATCTATTAAATGAAGAATAATTTTACATCTTTCAATATGACGTAAAAATTTATCACCAAGTCCCACTCCTTTATGCGCACCCTCCACTAAACCCGGTATATCAGCTAAAGTTATTTCTTTGTTATCATAATACGTAACACCTAAGTTTGGATTAATAGTTGTAAAGGGATAATTAGCAATTTTTGGTTTTGCTCTTGTTAGTCCCGCTAGTAAACTTGATTTGCCAGCATTTGGTAGGCCAACAATTCCAATATCTGCTATTACTTTTAATTGTAACCATATCCAAAACTCTTCCCCTATCTTTCCGTTAGTTTTTTTTCTTGGTGCTCTATTCGTGGAGCTCTTAAATCTTACATTTCCTAAACCGCCTCTACCACCTGCAGCAACTAAATATTTCTCTTTATTCTTAATAAAATCATAAATTAATGTATTGTTATCTTCTTCATAAATTTGTGTTCCGACTGGAACTTTGAGAACAATGTCATTTCCATTTGCTCCTGTTTTATTTCTTTTACTACCAGAAACTCCATGTGCTGCCTTAAAGTGTTGCGCATATCTATAATCAATTAATGTATTTAAATTTCTATCAGACTGAATAATAACAGAACCACCGTTACCACCGTCACCACCATCTGGCCCACCGTATTCAACAAACTTCTCTCTTCTAAAGCTTGCTGAACCAGAGCCACCGTTGCCAGCTTTAATATAGATTTTTGCTTGATCTAAAAATTTCATTGTAGATTTTAATATAAATAACTATTGCTATTTATAAACTTAATTAGGAACGACAGAAACAAAAGTTCTATTTAATTTAGATTTTTTAAACTTAACCTTACCTTTTATTAAAGAAAATATAGAATGATCTTTGCCCATGCCCACGTTATCGCCAGGATGAATTTTTGTACCTCTTTGTCTAACTATAATATTTCCTGGAATAACAATTTGATCTCCGTATTTTTTGACACCAAGTCTTCTTCCCTTACTATCTCGTCCATTTCGCGAAGATCCACCAGCTTTTTTAGTTGCCATTTAATAATCCTATTTCTTTTTTTCTTTTTTTATTGGAGTTTTTAGCTCATTTTTTTTTAGAATTTTAACATCTTGTATTTTTTTTAAATCTTTCTCTTTTGTTTCAGCTATTACTTTACCATCCTTAGAAAGTATTTTTATAATTTGAATTTTAGAGTGTTGTTGCCTATGACCATTTTTTTTTCTAGAGTGTTTTCTTCTTCTTTTATGAAAAACCAGTATTGTTCTATCTTTAACATTTTGTAATAGTTTAGCTTCAACTGAAGCGCCTATAATATTTGGATTGCCTACTTCGGTATTTTTGTCGTCATTTAAAAGCAATACATTTTTAAAAGTAATTTTTTTTCCTACTTCAACATCTAGCTTTTCAACCTCAAGGATTTTACTTGCAGATACCTTATATTGCTTTCCACCAGTTTCTATAATTGCAAAAGACATAATATTTAAATTTTAATTTTAAGGCAATATAACTAGAAGGAATTTTAAGTCAAGATTTATGAGCTTAAAAAATATCTTTTAAATTACGTAATTTATCAAAAATAAGTTGTTCAGAGCAATTTGGCATTTTAAGATAGTTTTTTATTGCAATATTATCACATCTAAGAAAAATATTTGTTTTAAGCTCATC
>MDSY01112314.1_pt1 | contig 10885 bp, 6 predicted proteins | sample 811131 | NCBI WGS metagenome assembly MDSY01 (sample SAMN05326643, study PRJNA326480) | marine metagenome | isolation source: seawater | place: Atlantic Ocean: South West | collected 2010
CACTAAAAGTTACTACTCCTGTAAATGCAGTTTGTTTAACTATTGAACTATAAGTTACTGTACAAGTGGCGTCTCCAGACGAACTTTGACCTCCAGTATATCTTACAGTCCAAAAACTACTTGTTGAACCAACATCTTGAGTTCTTGGTGCATTTGTCCATTTATCTGTTGCTGAAGTATCTGCGAGTGCTAAAACTTCAGTTGCTCCACTACCGCCATCTATGTCGCCAGTAGCAAAAGTATAAGTTGTTGAACCTGGAGTGCTTGGAGCAACTCCTGTATTTGAAGTTTTTTCATAGTACAGATAACCTTGTACTTGTTTTAATCCAGCTGAACCTGTATTACCTGGAGGGCCTTGTGTTCCTGATGTGACTGCAAATACAGTATCAATACTATAAACTGTACCTGAAGTTGTTACTATTTTTGCTAGTATAGTATCTTTTACAAAATCAGGTTTATAACTTAATTTAAATATTGAAGCTCCAGAGTATGCTCGTGGTACAGGATTATCTATTTCCATTTCTGTATCGGAAGTAATATTAGTTACTGTTGCAAAAAATCTTGTAGTTCCTGCAGCATTTATTATAAATCTATCTCCAACACTATAATCTGTTAAAAATGCAGTACTTGACCCTGTTACTGTTGATTCCTCTAAAGAAATGGTAGCTGTACCTGATGCAGAACTTATGCCTGCATTTGATGCTCCTACTTCTGCTAGATACTCAAAGTTAAGTTTATTTCCACCTGCATCTTCTGCTGTTGTGTCTGTTTTTACTTCAATCGCTTTTAAGTGGTCACTTGTATCATCAGCATCAAAAACTAAATAAGCTTCTGCACTTGCTCCCATGCCATTAAAAGCTTGTTGTGTATTTCCTGTTCCTGTACTTGAAAAAGCAAACGGTTCTCCATTTGCCGCTATGAAACTGTAAGTAGAGCTACTAAAATCAAGCACTCCTGAACTAGAATTAATCGATAAGCTAATATCTAATTGTCCTCCAATGGGGAGTCTTCCTATTCTTGATTTTGTATTAGGAATACTAGCTATCTCATTTTCTTTTGTATTTATTCTTTTTTGAACTATCGCTGATTTTATACCTCCTGTATTCACAGTTTGTATTTGAACAGTAATTCTTCCTAATCTTTGAACTGGTATATCTATGTGGTTTGTATCTTTATCTACAAGTATAGTTTCGAATATGGCTCTTCCAGAAGCATTGTGTCTAATTTGATAATTATTTAAATGTTCATATTTTGAAGTTACAGAGTTTCCAGCTGAGTCTGTTCTTATGCTAGTTGGGTGTTGCCAAGAAACTCTCAAAGAACCTGTAGACGATTCTAAATCAACTCCTTCACTCTCTACACTTTCAACAGAACCTGCAACAAAAGCTAGTGTTAATGATTTTGGTACAGGAACTTCATCTTGATATGAAGGTGGTTTATTAGTATCTATTCCAACATCTAGTACATATCCTCTATCTACTAAATCAAACTTAGCTGGCTCATATTTTAATGCTGCTATATTGTATATTCCTTTTTCAGTATTATTTATAGCTGAAATAATATATTGTTGTGCAGAACCGCTTTCTAAAGTTCCATCAGTTGCTATTTCTCTTATTGCCCATGCAGCATCTTGTGGAGGTGCTGAACTGAATGCTGAAGAAACATTAATAGTTGTTGTAGAAGCTCCAGTGCTTGATATTGTTTGAGTTTCAACTCTACTATTTGGATTCCAACTTAAATCTAATAAATTTCCACTATCATCTAAAGCGTTTTGTGCTTGTTGACTTGTAGAAATAGTTGTAACACTGCCCCCAATATTAGCTTGAAGTATTAGGTCTCCACGATTAAATGTTGTTGAATCAATTACAGCAGTTTCTTGTGCAAGAAATGCTCCTCCTGTTGGATATATTATAGATAATTTATAAGTGTTTCCACTAGATAAGTCAACAGCGCTGTCAACTTTTATTGCAGTCGTTGTGCTACCTGTAGATATTCTACCACTATTTCTTATTTGTTCTTTTGCTGCGTCTTGTACAAATATAACATCTCCAGGTTTTAAATATCCTGCATTTATACTTGTATCAAAAGCAATACCTTCAGTTTCCATTAATTCAGTAAGTAATGTCCATTTACCAAATCTATGTGCTTGTCCTCTTGATGTGCAACCAAATGCTACAACATCTTTTGTAACTACTCTACCTGTTTCTAATATATTATTTGTATCTTCTACTGTTTCTACTGCTTTTTTGAAAAAGGCCTCTGGGTCATTCCAAGTTACATTTACTTGATTACTTCTATATTGTTTTTTAGATGAAGTATATTTAAACATTCCTGCAATAACATTTGATTTATTAAAAGTGTATACAGGAGTTTGATATCTATTTTGAGAGAACTGCATAAGTCCATCAAACCAATATAACATTCCTCTAAATATACTAGCAACATTCTGTAATACTTTAAATGCCTCGTCTGATTCTTGCAAGTATAAATTACAAGTAAATCTAGGTTCAGTCCCTCCTTTGCCATCACTTACAAGTTCATCACAATATTTTGCTATTTTAAATAATTCATATTTATCAATTTGGTCTTCAGTTATATATTTACCTATACCATATCTATTATTTGTTACTAAATCATAGTAAACCCATGCTGGATTATCTGTCCAAACAGGACTAAAGTTTGCACTTGAATTATTAAATGTATCTGTATCCCCTCTAAAATTACCGTCCCATTGTTGATAACTTCCTTCATTTGCTCCTGAAGTTACATTTCTATCATATTCAGCTGCAGTTCTTCCATCTTCTCCTCTAGGGAAGTAATTAGTTGGAACTTTTACTTTTAATCCTTTTACATCATATGCTCTAGTAGGTAATTTTGCAAAACTTTGTGCATCAAATATTGTGGCAGCATAAGCAGATAACGGATATGATAATTTATCTTCTATGATATTTTCAATACTTACTAACTCACAAGGATTTAAATGGTCATAATCTCCATGTCTAGCATTTGTTGGGTTTACTCTTTCAATTTTTATTTGATAGTCAGATATAGGTTGAAAAGGTCCAAGGTCTAAAGTAAAACTTTCTACAAAAGGTGTTTTTGTATTTGCTCTTATATAGCCACTATTAAATCCATGTTCTCCATCAAAGTTTCTAGTTCTTTGATTGCTGGGTCTAGCAAGTAAGTCTGCATTTGAGGGGCCTTTTAATAATACTTCAGTAAAACTACTATCTCCAGGTCTTTTGAATCCCAAAAACATTCTTAACTCTACAAAAGTACTTGCTTCTTTACCACTTGATTTTTTAGAAGCTATTATTTGAGGAAACTTAAAAGTTAATTTTACTTTATCAATTTCACTTTGATTACTTACTCCCATTGTTGCTGCAGATATTGTTATGGGACTTGCACTTGCATCAGAAGTATCTGAATGATATCCTCCACTTGTAGTATTATCTACAGGAATACCTACACTAGTTGATAAATCTGTTTGTGCTACTTGTTGACTTGCTGAGTGTATTACTGAGGAGCTTCCTATTCCTCTAAATGTTGATAACCAGTTTTGAGAACGAGTTCCGTTTTTAAAAGCATATTGAAAATTTTGATGATTGTATACAGGAGTTCCTGTTATACTTACTACAGCAGAAGATAGTTCTGCATCAACATTTGATACTGTTCTATCTGTAGTGCCAAACTCAGTTACATCTGAAACTGTTGCTGTAGAGGCATTAGTGATAGTTGCAATCTTTTTAATTGCATCAATAGTAACATTTACACTACTAACAGTTGTTACAATTGGTCTGTTTATTTCTACTTGTGTTGCTGAGACATACCTAACTACTTCTGCAACTAGTGCCGAACCTCTATATCCTGCTCCTGCTAGTCTTATGTACTGTTTTAAATTTGCTATTCCTTCGACATCATTTCTGCTTTCATCATCTTCCGCAAAAAATGAACTGCCTGTAGTAATAACTACTGTACCTTTTGTAGCACTAGCATTATCTGCAGTTTTCTTAGCTCCTTTTATTCTTATATATCTGTCGCCGTCAGTTACTGCTAGATTATCAAATAAAGTTGAATTATTATCAGTTACAGTATGATTGGAGCTGTTATAGCTTACATTATTTGAGTTACGAACGTTAAATTTTTGTCCTGCTGTACCGATTGTAGCAGGAGTTTTATCTAAATATATACCATCAGTTCCACCCTGTAGTCCTTCAACAGGCCCTTCTGATATTAAATCATATACAACAGCAGTTTGATGCTCATTTGGGCTATCTATTTTACTATCTTCATTTAGAGCTCCGGCTGCTTGTGCAGCCTTTCTATTAGCAGCTGCTAGTTGTGCCATTTTTTTAGCATAACTCATTATATATCCTCTCCTCTTGAACTGTCATCAGTTTCTTCGTCTGAGTTAGCAGGTGCGTCTTGCCCTTGTACTACTCTTGTATATCCTGATTGTTGTTGTGTAACTTTATCTTCTATGAAACCAAAATTTATTATACCTCCACCTACTATTAATCTACCATATAGTAGTGGTACGGCTATTCCTTCTTTTGCATTATTTTGTGGACCATTAAATAAATAAGACTCTCCTGCGTTTGAGGGACTATCAGGTGTTAGATACCCTGTAACACCACTCATTGCAAGTCCCACACCAAGTGCACGAACTCCCCAAGTTGCTACTTGTCCTGCTGTTGTTAATGTAGTGCCGGTTGCATATGAACTACCTATACCTTCAATCGCTGTTGCTGCTTCCATAGTTCCTTCTGCTTCTGCTGCCCATTCAAAATTTTGTATCCAACCAGGGCCATATATAAGTAGTACAATACCTAAAATTACTTTTAATGCATTACTTAAACTTCCTTCTCCTGTTGCAACTGGTGTTATTATTACTGTATTTTGAGGTGGAGCAATTTGTAAGTCTAATCCATCGTCTATTAAATCATCTCCATTTTGTATTGTAAAATCAACTCCTTCCTCTGCTTTTTCTCTAATGTACTGTGCAAAGCCTTCTGTTTGACATTCTATAAGTTTAAATATATCACGAAAAGAAGTCGCACTCATGCGCCAATCAGAACCAAACTTTTCTCCTATTTCTCCCATTAACTTAACGTGGGTCATAAACTTCTGCTCCTAACTTTGGGTATGATACAATTAAATATGGTATACCTAAAACTTTTGCCATCTTTTTATCATACTCACTTGGTTTACAATCTTCCATATAGTGACTATGGACTACATATAATATTTTTGAAATTAATTGATATTTACTTAAAACTTTTTCGTCTATTTTAAATGATTTTTCTTCTGTAGAAATATTTTCGCACAAAATCCATTTTTTTCTGTCATCTTGCTCTATTATGAGTCCACACATTTCCCTTGGTGCGGCTTCTTTAGCTGCTTCGAATATTTCAGGTAAAAACATCATTGGAAATTCTTTGCTCCAGGAAATGCTCCAAAAGGCAAAACTTGATTAGTACTAGTAGCTGCTTTTGGTAAACTAGTTGCTGAAGTTGCATCAACAGGATTAAATCCAAATCTTTTATTACAAGATTCAAGTGTTTTTCCACACTCATCTCCTCTTCTCCAGAAGTTTCCAAATGCAGGAGTATTTCCTGAATGAGTAACTTTTGTTTTCCACAAGAAAGTTAATCCATCAGCTGTTGCTGTAACCATATCATTTAATCTGTCATCTGTAAAAGCATTATAAGTTGTGCTATTTGAGTATGTTCCTTGATGAACTCTTAATCTTTTAAAATTAGTATTTGTATCTGAAGGAGTTCCTAAAGCACTTTTTGCTCCTGCAGTTGCTACTTGCCAGTACATATCTACTGTAACAGTTGAATATGTTCCATTAGCATTTACTTTGGTAACACTATTCCCTGTAGTTTTAATAACTGTATCTACTGTGAAAGAAGTACTGCTTGAAGCAGAAGTATAGTTTGTAAATGAAGTTGTACTTGGCAATACATACTCATTATCTAGAGTTACATAAACTGTGTGTTCTGTACCATTTGGATTTACACCACCAGGAGTAACATTTCTTCTTGTAAATTTTCCTTCTCTATTCCAAGTGCAAGCACCACATTTTGCGCTTTCACTTAAGTCTGCACTTGCTCCTGTATATTCCCATGGACAAGCATTTGAAATTATATTTCTAGCAGGTATTCGTACTCCCTCTAAATCAAAAGGCGCTGCAAGTTCAAAATTGATTGTTGTTGAGTCCTCTGCTTGTATTCTATTTATAGTCCAAACTTGACGAACAAACTCAACAGGTGTATTTCCTGAACCAGGGTCTGCACTTTCTCCTTTTAAATATTTTTTTAAAGTTAATCTTCTTATAAACTTTTTACCTACTAGTAAATCTATATCTGTAGTTCCCATTAAAGTTGTGAATGTAGTGCCAACATTTGATACATTAAAAACAGGTCTAGCGATTGCTCCTGTGACTTTTATTTCGAATCCATCTGAAGATATTGGTATCGGTGTATAGGTTCTTGTAGTAGAGTTACTATCATAGTCGTAGATTTGTAAACTACTACCATCTGAATCTTGTCCTGGAGTTAAATAAGCAAATGTACCGTTTGGTTTTTCTATTTCATAAAGCTCTACTAATTCTGAACCTGGAACTTGTTTTTGTAAATCTGTAATTATTGTCATGCTTCATATACTCTTCTAAATGTTGCTTGTAGAGTATAAAAATTATCAAATGCCCAAGTTTGACTCCAATTTTCGCAAATACAGAAAATACTTTCTTCACTGCTTCCTTCGTTACTATCTTCTAAGTCAAATCTAAATTTAGTTACTCCACCCAAGTCTTCAAAAAATTTAACTAAATCATCTATTTCTGCTTTTGGTCGTGTAGTAAATGCAACATTTAATGTTTGTTGTTTTGTATTTATTCCATCTGCTATTCTAAGTTCATAACCATCACCAAACTGACTTTTTAATACTTTCATTCCAGTTTGACGAGTAAATCCTTTATCTGGTTGAACAGGTGCACTAAATCCAGTTATATTGCTTCCATCTGATTGCATTATTCCATATGCCATAATCTACTCCTAATACAGACTTAAACTTCCGCCTGGTCTTTGTTGTACCTCGATTTCATTTTTAACAGCTTCTGCTATTGCTTTACCTATCCCTATCATTTCTGCATTATCACTTTCGGAGTCTACTTGTCCTGTTGTCATATTTACATTTACATTTATATTATTTACTCCTGCTCCTCCACTCATTTCTACAGGAATACTTCTTCCGTTTGGTAGTGGAACAACTGCTTCTGTTCCGTGTAGCACAGCTGGATAGCCTGAGTTTGGTCCACTTGCTACACCACCCATTGAAAATGAACGATATCCTGGAGCACTCATTATGCCTCCACTTCTTCCACCCGCACCACCAAAAGGTAAAATTCCCATAATAGCCATTGCTGCTTGTTGTGCAAGTATTTGTGCTATAGAGTTAAGAATGGCTTTTGCCATATCTGCAAAGGCTTCTTTTGCACTTTTTGCCCCTGTAATAATGGCTTGAAGTGCTGTTGCTAAATTTGATTCCAGTGAGTCTATTGCTACTTCATTTACTTGTTTTACTAAATCCAAAGCGTCTTTTGCTTGCTCTATTTTTACATCAAGCTGGTCTAATTCTGCATTTGCTTTCTGCATAAATACATCATTATCTTCTAGTCCTTTTTTTCTTAGCTCATTAATCATTTCTTCTTTTTGTGTTCTTTCTAATGAAAGTAGTGCTAATTTTTCTTCTTTTTTAATGTTTGCTGATGTGAGCGGACCAACCATTGTTTGTTTTTCTAAAAATTCGGTTTGCAGTTTTGTTTTTCCTGTCATATGAGCAATTTCTATCTCTCTTAATCTTTCTGCTTCTGCCAATGCTGCTGCACCTAATTCTTTTATTATTCCTAAATCTCTTTTTGCTATTGCTTCTGCGCTTAGTGCTCTGCCTCCTGATGTTCTAACTCCTGCTTGTGCAGTAATTCTATCAAAAGCATCATCACCAATAAAAGTTTGTAATGCCTCTTTTGTAGCTTTATCAATCACTGTATCAAATTGTGCATCAACTAAATCTTTAAATTGTGAAATATCTAACTCTCCTGTATCAAATAAAGTTTGACCAAATTCTGCAATAGACTCAGTAATTTGAGTTAAAGGAGTAGAACCTTTTCTAAGATTTGATAGTGCTGAACTAAATTTTTGAGTAGCATCAGTAAGTTTTCTAGTTGCAATTCCAAATCCTGTAAAAGCTTGTTGTGCTTTTGTACCTTTTGTTTCTAAATCTGTAAGTCCTTCTACTAACTCGTCAAAAGTATCTGATGTAAGACCGCCAAATTCATTTTGCTCATCTAAAGCTTTAGTAAATAAATCTATTCTTTTTGTAACATCTGCATAAAAACTTCCTGTTTTTACAAGTTTGGATTGTTGTATTTCTAAGGTTTTTATTACTTTCTCTATTGCAGCGCTATCTACTGTCGCAGTTGTTTCTGGTACTGCACTAGGAATAGGTATAGCTGCACCTGCAGTAGGAGACGTATCCACTCCAATTGATGCTAAAGCAGCTTTTTGAAGTTGCTCATTTTGATTAAACTCTCTAACAATATCTGTTAAACCTTTAAATGAAAAATTTTCAAAGAATTTTGCTTGTTGTTGAATACCAGCAAAAAGAGTGTTAGTTTGTTTTAAATCTTTATTTAATTGTGATAAAACATCTAGTTGCTCTTGAAATCTATCATTTATTGCTTTAATTCTTTTTTCTGCTGCAACTATATCTGGGTCTCTAAATCTTTGAGCAAATTCTCTAAGTAATCCAATTACTGTTAGTAAAATACCTACATAACCAATAAGACTAAGTGCTTTTGCTAATTTACTACCTAAAAATTTTATGAATCCAACAAATTTTCCATACTCTGCCTGGAAGAATAGCATACTTGCTCTAGCAGAAGCAAATCCTCTTGCAAATGCTCCTTTTGTACTTGCTTCTAATTCAATATTGTAACCTTTTAGTATTGTTAGTGTTTTATTTGCTTCTCTTCTTGTAAAATTTTCAAAGTTTAAAACTGAAGATTTTTTTGCGTTTACAGACCTTTGTAGTTGTGTAATATCTTTACCAGTAAATGTCCCTGATTGAAATCTATCTAATCTTGCCTTTTCTCTACCAGATGTTGGTGTAAAAAATTTTCCTATATCTGTTCTTGCTGATTCTCTTACTGCAGCAAAGTCTATTTGTGGGGCTTGTGGTGCAATTGCACTTGCAATACCTGTTCCTAAAAGTGCGAACGCTCCTGCAAGAGCTGTAACATTGTTTGAAAGTGCTCCTGCAATAAATTCTGCAACTCCTGATAAACTTCTTTTAATTCTATTTAATAAATCATCAAAAGATTTTGCTAAAAGTGAAAATGAATTTAATTCAGTATTAAACTCACCGAATTTTTCTTCCCCTTGTTCAAGAACTTCATTTACAACAGCTTGTGATTTTTCAAATATACTTAATTTTCTACCGGCAATACCCATTTCTTCTGCATACTTTTTAGTTGCAACTTCCAAACGTAGTATAATACCTAATTCATCTAATAGTTCTGGTTCTGCTTTTGTAACACCACGAATAAGACGATTAAGAGAATCTGTTAAATCTCTTCCTAGTGCAATAGAGGCATTTTTTGCAACAAGACCAATTCTTTCTAACTGGTCAGAAGTTACACCTGCTGCTCTTGCTATCGCTACAGATTGAGCCGCTTCTGCAAAAGCTAACTGACCACCTGTTGCTTCTTGTAGTCTTGAAGTTATAAGACTAAGTGCCTCTCCAGTAATTGTAGCATATTCTGCAGCACCCTCAGTTAATATTCTAAAATTAGCCGCATCTTGAAAGAATCTAAAAGCCGCTGTAATAGCAAAAACGTTAGCAGCAAGGGTAGCATATGCAGGTACAAGACCACCTGTGATGCCTTGTGCCATCTTTGAAAAGTTTTTTGTTGTATTTGAGGATTGTTGTGAAGCTCCTTTAAAGTTACGGTTTAAAGTCTGCTCTGAACGTGATAAGTCATCTACTGCCTTTTTAGTCTTTTTAGTCTTACCTTCTAATAACTTTAAGCTACCGTCATCAGTAACTTCAAAGGTAAGAGTTGCGCCTTTAATTTTTGCCATTTATCCTTGTACGTTTATTCCTGGTTTTGTTCCTTTACCAGCCTTTGCCTTTGCTTTTCTTTCTTCGGCTTTTCTTCTTTTATCTTGTTCTAAATTTATTTTTCTTATATTATATCCATCAATTAGTTTAATAAAATAAATACAAGTTTTTACATCTTCTACTTCATGTGCTTTTAATAGCATTTCTAAGGCTGAATAATCTTTTCCAAGATATGAACCACTCATGCCGTCCCAGTTTTCTGGTAAATAGTCGTGCAATAAAAAAGCCACCTGAACTTCTGAAGGATAGTCCTTCAAAGTTGGTGGCATTTCATCTGGGTCTGGTTCTTTACCTGATTGGTCGCATAATTCTAGATACGACTCCATAGTAAGCTGACCTTCCTTAAATTGTTTCTCTAAGAGACCAAGTATTTGTTCTACTTGGTCTTGGTAAAATTTTCTAAATCACCTACGACTTCAGTTACCCATGTATCAAAATCAGTTGCATTTTTCATTAATATTTCTGCATTTTCTTGATTAAAAGGTAATTCATCTTCAGGATTGAGACTGCTAATATCCACCAATAGAAGCTCTTCTAGGTACGAATATTTTAAACCGCTCCACCCCTTGATAACAGCTTTTACATATTCAACTAAAAACTTATCTTCATCTAATTGTTCTTCAAAAGCTCTTGTTTTACGATTAAGTTTTTGAGAAACACAACGATTTCTAAGTTTAATTAGTTCTTCTCTTGCTAA
>MDSY01148471.1_pt1 | contig 10885 bp, 9 predicted proteins | sample 811131 | NCBI WGS metagenome assembly MDSY01 (sample SAMN05326643, study PRJNA326480) | marine metagenome | isolation source: seawater | place: Atlantic Ocean: South West | collected 2010
TAAGGCAGACTGGGAGCTGGCTATATTTCATCTGTTCAATCGCCTACGTGATAGCGGTAAGCAGTTGTTGCTGGCGGCTAATCTCGGTCCTCACCAGCTGGCTATTGAGTTGCCCGATTTGCGCTCGCGACTTAACAGCGGAATCAGTTTTGGCTTACAGCAGCTCAACGATCAGGAAAAATGCGCGGCCTTACAGGAACGTGCTTTACGGCGAGGGCTAGAGCTAACTCTTGAGGTGGCAAGGTTTATTCTCACTCGCGCTTCACGCGATATGAACAAGTTGTTTTATAGTCTTAGCAAACTCGATGATGCCTCGTTGGCCGAGCAGCGCAAATTAACTATCCCTTTCGTTAAGCAAGTGCTCGGCCTCTAGTGGCTCTTAAATCACTGTTTGGTTCTCTTGGCCCTACAATTGTATCGGCCTCGGTCAAGAATTATCAGGCTAGCTGGATTAAAAGGTGCACTTTAGTTGGGTTGAACAGTTTTAATGGCGGTATTTTCTGCGCATGTTATTGAACTGACTATTTTTGTTGAGTTGTTTGCTGAAATAGGCGCCTTTGGCGCTGTTGATTTAAGTTCGATGGCAATCAAACTGCGCTCCACTGTTCAAGTGGCTGGCTAACGGTGGGAATTCGGGAGATCCAAAGCCTTAAATGGTGGCTAATGTGTAGCGTGAGTGTGAAGCTTGTAGTGTTAATGGTGTAAATATTTAATACAGATAGATAAAATTTATCAGCGGTTTTTGAACTTATGTGATTTGTATCACAAGCAAACTGCATTAAAACAGCTCACTGTTGCAGACTAGGCAATACTGCACTATTTTTAAATCGTAGCAAGTCAATGGAATTAACATCGGGCTAACATTATGGATGTGACTATGACTGAGAAATGGCCGCGCTCTTGGGGTTTAACCCTGGCTCTGAGTACTGGTTTACTGGCAAATTATTTACTATTTTCGTCTTTGTTACAGTAATCGAGGGAGTGAACGTCAAAAAAAACCGCTATCGAACGATAGCGGTTTTTTTGGTTAATTAGGCCACGCTATGACCCACGGCAGCCTGCCAAATACTGTACCACTGCTCGTGCTCTATGGTGATATGCAAGGCTTTGATTGCACTGCGATAGCGCTCAATGTTGCTGCTGCCCAGTAGTGGCAATATTGTTGCTGGGTGAGCTAGAACCCAAGCGTACACCACCTGGTCGATACTGTCGGCGCCAACAGCATTCATAACATCGGTTAAGGCCAGCAGTAAACGTTGCGACCTCTGCGTTTGCCCCTTAAGCAAGTCACCGCCTCCGAGGCAAGACCAAGCCATTACTGAAAACTGCTGTATTTGCGACTGCTCAAATACTCCCGACTCTAGCGCGGAGAGCTGATAGGGCGAAAATTCAATTTGATTAGTGACCAGCGGAACATCGACTGCGGCTTGTAACAACTCAAACTGCGCCACGCTAAAATTGGAGACGCCAAAGTGTTTTACTTTGCCGGCTTCTTTGAGCCGATTGAAGGCGCTGGCGACCTCATCTACCGGCATTAAGTAGTCTGGGCGATGCAGTAGCAGCACATCTAGATGGTCGGTATGTAAATCGCGCAGAGATTGCTCGCAGGATTCGATAATAGTGCTGCCGCGACTGTCGTAGTGAGCCGTATTGCGGGCATGCAGTCGGCTGTTACCGGGGGGTTTAATACCGCACTTAGAAATAATTTGTAGCTGCCGGCGTAACTCCGGCGCTTGTTTTAGTGCGCGACCAAAAATAGCTTCGCTTTGATAAACCCAGGCATGATCGACCGTGCTAATACCCAGTGCGATATGTTGCTCGATAAAGCTCAGCAGTTGCTCGGTGGAAAAATCCCATTGTTGCAGGCGCCAGTAGCCAGCAATCATAGGGGATAACGTTGGAGTATCTGGGGTTAAGGTCATAGTGTTAGCGCTTCAGTTTATGGTCGAATCCGTCGGCAAAAAACAGCATTTGGTATTTAATCGCTCGGCGCCAGTAATTCCAATTGTGGCCGCCGGGGCGCTCGCTGTAATCGTGGGCAATATTTAATTCGAGCAGTTTTTGGCGCAGGGCGCGGTTAGTTGCTATAAAAAAATCATCGACGCCGCAATCCAGCGTTACATCCAGAGCTGAGGATAAAAATCGATGGCTGTTATTGATAATAGCTCGGCTGTCCCAATAGCTTTTAGTCTTGCTTGGCGAGCCGAACACTTCGCTTAACTGCCAATGCTGCTGAAACGGTCGCGGGTCGACGCCGCCGCTAATACTGCCGGCGGCACCAAATAATGTACTGTGATTTAGGGCGATATTGAGAGCGCCAAAGCCGCCCATACTGAAGCCAGATATAGCGCGGGCATTTTTTTGTTTGATACTGCGGTAATGCTTATCGATGTGACTGATCACATCCTGATAGATGTAGGTTTCAAAACGGGAGTTTGGTTTTACTGGGCTGTCGATGTACCAGCTTCCGACATTTCCGTCGGGCATAACAATAATCAGTTGGCGCTGATCGGCAAACGCTTCTACCTCAGAATTTTTGGCCCAGCTCTGATAATTGCCGCCGTAGCCGTGAAGTAAGTACACCACTGGGTAGCTTTTATTGCTCAGTGAGTAGGTGTCGGGCAATACTACTGTAGCGGGGTAGCTGGTGTTCATGCTGGCGCTAGGAATTGACACTTGTGTCGTTTCGAAGGCGAGCGCTGGGTTAACACACACCATTAGCAACAGCGCTGTTAGGTATTTAACCATCATACTAAACCTGTGTTTAATCAAATATTCGGTTAGCTGTTGAGCAGGCGTTGGCCCTCGGCGGCAAATCCCGAACCAACTTCCGCGTAGTAGTTGAAAACCGCGTCGGCACCGAAATCGAGCAGTTGGGCGCGATGGTCTTCAAATTGGGCGATGGCGGCGATGCGGCCACGAAATTGACATAGCTGCAGTTGCTGAATAATATTTTTCATGTCATTCACCGACGGTACGGTCAACATTATGAGGCGGACTTTGTCTAAATCAAGTTGCTCCCAAAACTCAATATCTTCGGCATCCGCCAACATTACTTGATGACCTCTGGTTTTTAGTTTTTTGATGCGTTCCGAATCTGCATCGAGTCCCCAAACACCATTGCCGTGCTCGGCGTGCAAACTGGTGTAAGTGCCGCAGCCAACACGGCCCATACCAACAATCAAAACTTCTGCACTATTGGGTACATCGGGGCCTGGTAAGTCGGGGCAGGCACTGGCACTGGTGCTGCGCCTTTGCAGACGTGCGATCCGGTTTTTGTGGCGGGCATAAATATTGTGTGCATCTTTGTAGAGATAGCTACTGACAATAAACGACAGCGATACGGCTATAGCAATGGCCACTAGCCAATCCGTCGACAACCATCCTAGTGCAACGCTGGTGGTAGCCACAATCAGACCAAATTCACTGAAATTCGTGAGCGCCAGACTAGCCAAAAAAGCGGTACGGGCACGCAGTTTAAACAACACCAACAAAGCAAAGAAAAGCGCGAACTTAATTGGCAACAGTAGACTCAGACCCGCGGCAATAGCCAGTGCCTCCCAGCTGGGCAGAGCGGTAAAACCGATGGAGAGAAAAAACCCGATTAGAAATATATCTTTAAAGCCCATCAGCGATTTGTACAACTCATTGGCCTTACCGTGCGATGCGAGCAACATACCAAAAATTAGCGCGCCTAAGTCGCCTTTTAAGTCTACCGCATAGAAAAGCTGAGAGCCGCCTACTGCGAGAAAGAAACCGACCAAAATTAGTAGTTCACCATGGCCGCTTAGTTTGAGCAGGCGGCCAAGGAGTGGCCGAATAAAGAGCAGCAGCACCAGTGCCAGTGCCCAGAGGCTGGGAGTGACTCCGGTGGCCAATACTAAAAAAATAACAGCGGCGATATCTTGAATAACCAGTATGCCGATAGAGAGTTTGCCATGGCGAATTTTAAGCTCGGATTTTTCTTCCAAAACTTTTACTACGCAGACGGTTGAACTGAAGCTTAAGGCGAAGCCGATTAATAGCGCCGTCTGCCAATCGAGCTGGAACAGCGCCATACTACTGAGTAGAGACACGGCGAAGACCAGCAGAGCGATAAACCCAGACCATGCCAACATATGGATTGAGGTGGTGCACCAAACCTCGGGCTGCGCCAGGTCTTTAGCGTTAAGTTTGAGGCCGATGGTAAATAGCAGCAGAGTAATGCCGAGATCGGATATGGTCTCCATGCTGGCTACGGGCTCTACCCCAAAAGCATGCAAACCAAAGCCCGCTGCCAGATAACCTACAAGTGGCGGGAGCCCTAGCTGTTTAACACCGAGACCGAAGATAAAAGCGACTAAAAGTGAGAGAAAATCCATTAACTTAATCTGTGTTTATTAATAGTAAAATTTATTGTCTACAAAGTGCTACATCAGGGGGCTACGCAGCCAGCACACTGCACATAAACCCCGCGTGGATCGTTCATCGCATCTAACTGTTTGAAGGGTTCAATAATAGGTGCTAACGCATGGCGCAGACTAGCGGGAGCCAAGTTGTTGATCAACTGTTTGGGCGCCAGAGACTGCACGCTATTGGCTGTGGCCAGTTGCTGTAATAATTCCTCGGTAGGGGACAGTGCCTTGCGCACCTCGAACACCGTGTAACTTTTAAGACTGGCGAGTTGCGCTGCGGCTTTAATGGCGTCGTCAAGATAGCCCAGCTCATCGACTAGATTGATTTTTTTGGCGGCGATACCGCTCCATACACGGCCTTGAGCAATCTTATCTATGGCCTCTGGGCTGGATTGGCGAGCACTGGCAACTAGGTTGATAAAGTTGCCGTAGATGTGCTCTACCCCTTGCTGAATCACATTGGCGGCCAATGGTGACAGTGGTCTGTCGAGACGCATGCTACCGGCGAGTTTAGTGGTGCCGAGGCCATCAGTGTAAATGCCGAGGTTGCCTAGAGTATTTTCTAGTGTTGGAAAGGCGCCGAAAACGCCAATAGATCCGGTAATGGTGGCGGGGGTAGCAAAGACTTTATCGCTGGCGGTGGATATCCAATAGCCACCGGAGGCGGCCACACTGCCCATTGAGACTACAACCGGCATGCCGAGATCACGGCTGACTTGTATCTGCTCACGAATAATTTCCGAGGCAAAAGCGCTACCGCCGCCGGAATCTATTCGCAGTACTAGCGCTTTAATATCATCGTCTTGGCGGGCATCGCGGAATAACTGTGCGAGGCTGTCGCCGCCGATGGTGCCCTCTGGATGCACGCCGTCTAAAATTGTACCCGAGGCGACAATGAGGCCGACTTTATCGCCATAAGCCGGTGTGTTTAGGTCGAGCAGATCATTATAGTCACCCAGTTGGATAGCGGCGTAACTTTGCTCCTCGTCGTTTAGGCCAAACTTCTCTTGCAGCCGTAGCACTGTTTTTTGACGATCACTGAGCTGGTCAACCAATCCAATGTCGAGCGCTAATTGGGCGCTGCTGCCGCTGGCCGCGGCCATTTTCTGATCGATATTATTAATGTAATTGTTTACTGTATTGGCGCTAAGTGCGCGTCTAGCTTCCACCTGCTCGGTGTACATAGCCCACAGTTCTTGCAGCCACTGACCGTTGTGTTCTTTTGAGGCGGCGGACATATTGTCGCGAATGTAGGGCTCGACAAAATCTTTATAGGTGCCCACTTTAAAAATATGGTAGCTGATTTCTAACTTATCTAGCGCGCTTTTGTAGTAGTTTCGATAACTGCCATAGCCAGTTAAAAACAGTGAGCCCTGCGGGTGTAAATGAATTTCATCGGCGAAGCTGGCTAGGTAGTACTGGTCTTGGCTATAGGTATCGCCAACAGCGATAACAGGTTTACCTGATTTTTTAAATCGTAGCAGCGCTTGGCCAATTTCGTTGAGCTTACTAATGCCGCCACCCAATAAATAGCTTGGTTCCAGCACTATGCCGGTGATGCGTGGGTCCGTTGCGGCAGCATCGATAGCGCGGGTTACATCACGCACTAGAGTTTCTATTTGGTCGGGGCTGTTCTGTTGCAGCACCTGTGTCATAGGGTCGGTATAGCTGCGCTGGTCGACCAGAAAACCACTCGGCGCTATGCGCAACGCGGCTGTTTCGGGCAGAACATCGGTATCGTCGATGCTAATGGCTGCAAATATAATGATGATGACGAGCAAAAATAAAATATTAAAAAGCGCGTTACGAAGCCAAGTGTAGATATTCCAAATAGCGCCAAAAAATCGCCCTATTAGTCCAGGGCGTTGCTGCGTTGACGCATTTTGCTGTACGTATGCCATGGTCTAATCGTCCTTTTCTGCTGAGCTTTGTTCTTGTTCTTGTTCTTGTTCTTGTTCTAGGGTGAAGTATTGCATCCAACGACTGGTAAACATGGCGCCGTTAAATAGCATCACGGTCAAAAATATTCCGATCCAATTAATAATGCTGCCAGGATCGGTACTGAGTTTATCGGCATAGTGAATAAAATAAATCAGCACTACAAAGCAGATCCAGCTGTAGGTTCGAAAACGGCGTTTTAGGATGCCGGGCACAAAAATGAGCAGTGGGATACTCTGCAGCAGCCAGTATTTAACCGAGCCATCCGGTGTAAAAATATTGCCAGCAGCAATCAATAGCATAAGAGCTGCGTAGCTGAGTAGGCTAGTGCCTAGGGCAATTTTCAGTTTAATTCGCAAGTTATTGATCTGTGCTGTTTTCATAACATGGACTCTCTTAATTAATTAAACCAGAGCGCTGGCTATCTTGGCGACACGCTGCCCCAACGCTTTACAGAGCACAATTTCATCATCACTTAAGGCGTTATCTGATTTTGTCCCAGCTACATGCGAGGCGCCATAGGGAGTACCGCCGGTTTGAGTGAGTGTTAGCGCTTGTTCTGAGTAGGGTAGGCCGGTAATGAGCATGCCCTGATGTAATAATGGCAGCATCATCGACAGAAGGGTGCTTTCTTGACCACCATGCATACTGCTGCTGGACGTAAATACCGCAGCGGGTTTATCGATTAAATCGCCGCCGAGCCAGCTGCTAGAGGTGCCATCAATAAAGTACTTCAACGGCGCCGCCATATTGCCGAAGCGCGTGGGGCTGCCGAGGATCAATCCGGCACACTGTTTTAGATCGGCTTCAGTGCAGTATATAGCACCAGCATCGGGTACCGTAGGCTCAGTCGCTTCGGTTACCGGCGACACGGCGGGAACTGTGCGCAGACGCGCCTCTAACCCTTGTAATTCAACGCCGCGAGCGATCTGTTGCGCCATGTCAAATGTGGCACCAAAGCGGCTGTAATAGAGAACTAAAATGTAAGGCGTTGTAGATGCTGTCATTAGAGTATGTCCAATACATTTTCGGGCGGGCGGCCTAAAGCGGCTTTGTTGTTAGCGATTACAATCGGGCGCTCGATTAATTTGGGAAACTGGGTCATGGCCACGATTAATGCATCATCGCTCAGAGACGGGTCTTTTAAATGGTTGGTTTTGTAGGCCTCTTCGCCTTTGCGAAGCAATTCTCGGGCGCTAATGCCCAGTTGTTTGAGCAGCTTTTTTAACGCGGCTGCACTGGGTGGTGTGTCGAGGTAGAGTACTATATCAGGGCTGATACCGCGCGCCTCTAATAGCGCCAAAGTTTGACGAGATTTAGAGCAGCGTGGATTGTGATAGATACTGACCATAGATGCCTCAAATAGTGAATATTGAGTGCTATTGTAATAGAGCTTGTCGCGCTATGCTCTGTTTTGTGTAATCGTAAATTTATTGGTTCAAATTTTGGGAAGACGAATGAATAACAAGGCGAATTTTCTGTTGCGTTTTTTACCCTATGTGGTCAAACAATACTTGGCTAAAGAGTGCCAAAAAAACGCGGCAGCGCTCACTTACATGACCCTGTTTGCCATAGTACCGATGCTGACGGTGGTGTTCTCTGTATTTTCCATGGTGCCAGCATTTCAGTCTCTTGGTGGCGATCTTGAAGTGATGATGTTTTCAAATTTACTGCCTGAAACTGGCGTAGAGGTGCAGGAATATTTGGTTACCTTTATGCATCAGGCGCGCAGCCTGTCTTGGGTGGGCGCGTTGTTCTTGTTTGCTACCGCTTACTTTATGTTACGCAATATCGAAAAAGCGTTTAACGGTATTTGGGGGGTATTAAAGCCGCGCTCGGGTCTGCCGAGTTTTTTGATTTACTGGGCTATCTTGAGCTTGGGACCACTGCTACTGGGTGTGGGTTTAGCCGTTAGCGGCTATTTAGTGACACTGCAAATGGCCGTGACCGAGTATGACCAACTGGGTATCTTAAAGTTTTTGCGATTTTTTCCCCTGTTGTTATCGACCGCTATTTTTACTCTGATCTTTACGGCTGTGCCCAATTGCCGGGTGCCCTTTAAGCATGCTCTGATAGGGGGGTTTGCTACCGCATTTTGTTTTGAGGTACTTAAAGCCGGTTTTGGCGTAGCCATGTCATTTAATGCCTCTAACGGTGTGATCTATGGCGCCTTTGCCGCGGTGCCGATCTTTTTAATGTGGATTTACATCTCTTGGATGATCGTACTGGGAGGCGCTGTGATGGTGCGCTCATTGACTGCTTTTAAGGTGATTTCAAGTGGCCGTCGCCACCCAGATTTAGTTGCGGCGCTGTTGGTGCTGTGGGAGTTTCATCAGCATCGGGATCAAGGCGATCAGCTCAAGGTGAGCGAACTGTGGAAGCTGGGATTGGATTTAGATCAATGGCAGCTGCTGCGCGTGCAGTTATTAGAGCACAAGGTGATTGCAGTGACCCAGTCTGATAACTACGTGCTTTGTCGCGATCTTAGCCATACATCTCTGCGGCAGTTGGCTGACATTATTGCCATGCCGCCGCAGATGCCAGGTATTACCGATCATTTGCAAATTTTCCCTTGGTTTCCCGAGGTGGGGGGACGACTGCAGGCCATTGATCGATTTGTTGAAGAGCGTTTTGCGGTCTCTGTTGCTGAGTTGTTTGCCGTTGAGGGTGAGCACGACAGCGCTGTGAATGACGACGAGAGTGAGCGGCCAGACATACTGGCGGCGGAGCTTAATAATCTGAGTTCTTCAACTGCTACCGCAGCTTCCATTCAGGACGCTGGGCTTGACTCTGAAGCTCAGTTGGTACCGCAGACGCGGTCAGAAATAAAGAGTGGTGATGCTAAGAGTGACGCATAAACTGCACTGCGGTCGGCTTTTCAACCCGCTATTGACGCTATTATTGATGTTGCTAATGACGGGCTGTTTTTCGGCAAAAGATTCATCTACGCTAACGCTTATTAGTGGTGCCACGGTTGATATGGGCGCCAAACCGTTGCTGGTTATTAACTATTGGGCGCCCTGGTGCAAGCCTTGTCATGAAGAGGTTCCCGAGCTAAATGCCTTTGCTAACAGCAATCAAATTACGCTGTTGGGGGTCAACTTTGACGCATTAACAGGCGTCTATTCTGTGCCTGAACTGCAGGCGCAGGTGTCTGAGCTAAATATTGATTTTGGTGTGCTTGATAGTGAGTCAAGTCGCGCACTAGAAAGCCACTGGCAACTGGCAAGACCCAACGGCCTGCCGACAACTTATATTGTCAGTGCCGAAGGTCAGCTACTGTCAACATTGCTGGGGCCGCAAACTCAGCAAACCCTGTCTGTTGCCTTAACTCAGGCAAAACAGTTAATGCGCTCGGCTGAATAGGCTTATAGCCGACATTAAAGGCACAAATACGAAGGGATTGATTCACACCATGGTCACAAATTATGATTCTCCCGTGACGGCTTTAGAGCGAACTGGTGATCATTGTGCTATTACCCAAAAGCCCTCTATTGCGGCCATTTCTGGTCATTTTTATCGCCGACCGATACCAATTTACAGCTGCGCAATAATTTTTTAAGCTCGCTGAGCTGTTAAAATATTTTTTATTAAATTTATGAAGGTTATCAACTTGTGAAATTCTCCCGTTTTGGCGATAAGTTTGTTGGCAGCAGTCTCGGCAGTGAAGGTGATGCCGGCATAGTTTCGTTAATGGCCGATTTAGGCGAAGCGCTAAGGGTAAACCCCGAGATGATTTTTATGGGCGGCGGTAATCCTAGCCGCATACCCGAAGTCGAGTCGGTATTGCGCCAACAATTGCAGGCATTAATTAACGACCAAGAGGGCTGCCATAAAATGTTGGGGGTGTACCAGTCACCCCAAGGCGATGAAGAACTCCTAGAGCAGCTTGCTCGGTTATTGCGTGAGGAATTTGACTGGCCTATTAGCGAGAAAAATATCGCCATATCCAACGGCAGCCAGTCAGCCTTTTTTGTGTTGTTTAACCTTTTTGCTGGGGTCGATAGTGACGGCCGAAAGCGCAAGATTCAGTTGCCGCTGGCACCGGAATATTTGGGCTATGCAGATTTGGGCCTAGAAGATGACATGTTTGCCGCGACTCAACCCAATATAGAACTGCTGGACGATAATATATTCAAATATCGAGTCGATTTTGACGCGCTGAATATTGATGATAGTTGTGGTGCCTTGTGTGTGTCGCGGCCCACCAACCCCACCGGCAATGTACTGACCGATGAAGAGATGCATCATCTCGACAGTCTAGCGCGTAAGGCGGGTATCCCGCTGATTATCGATGGTGCCTACGGTACGCCATTCCCAAATATTATTTTTACCGAGGCCGAGCCGCTGTGGAATGACAATACCATTATGGTGCTGAGTTTATCCAAACTGGGTTTGCCCGGCGTGCGCACCGGAATTGTTATTGCCAGTGAAGAGGTTATTAGTGCTTTTGCCAGCGCCAATACTATTTTAAGTTTGGCTTGTGGTAACGTGGGGCCAGCATTGGCGAGCGGTTTGTGTCGCGACAAGAGCCTGTTAAAGATTAGCCGCCA
>MDSY01124950.1_pt1 | contig 10884 bp, 1 predicted proteins | sample 811131 | NCBI WGS metagenome assembly MDSY01 (sample SAMN05326643, study PRJNA326480) | marine metagenome | isolation source: seawater | place: Atlantic Ocean: South West | collected 2010
ACAAATGTAGGTGCTGGATTGTCTGTTATGTTGGATACTCAATCAACAACTCAGATAACAACATTAGCAGATCAAACGACTGTTTATGCTGCAAGGATTAGTAATGATTTAATTGGTATATCAACTGTTAAAGTTGGTGTAGGTACAACAGGAACTTTTGTTGGAATTGCAAGTACAGAACAAAGTTCTTCTACAATGTACTTTACTGGTCTTGGAACTGGTTTATACCATAGTTTCGTAACTAACTTTAGTCCAATTACTGCAGAGATTACTAGGAATTTAGTCACTGTTGCAACTGCTTCTACTCATGGATTAGAAGGATCAGATACTGTTTGGATTGATGTAAATCCATCTAATACAGGAATTAATACTTTTGTTTATAATGATTTTAATAGAAGACTTACCGTTAATGCAGAAGATTTTACTGCTGCTGGTGTTAATACATCAACGAATGCAATAACCATTACTGATCATGGATGGGAAAGTGGAACGAAGGTTATCCATACCGCAACTACTCCTGCTGCAGGGCTTTCTAATAATGGAATTTATTATGTATTCAGAGTTGATGATAATACAATTAAATTAACGGACAATAAGTATAATGCAACTACATTAAAACCACCTATTATTGGTATTACTAGTGCATCTGCGGGAACAATCAGACCAATTAATCCCCCAATTAAAGTTTATAAAAATTCTACTGTAACATTTGATCTTTCTGATGGATCTTTATCTTATGTTAATAATGGAACTGAATATCCTGCTTTTGAATTAAATTTCTATAAGGATCAAAATTATACTGAAATATGGGATAAATCTACAGATTCAACATTGTTTAATGTTCTAAGAACTGGAACTGTTGGTATAACTGCTGATGCTAAAGTTACATTAACTGTTAATGATAAAATCCCTCAAACTCTTTTCTATAGACTTGATCCAATACATGAAAGCGATCTTCCTACACCTAAGAGTGAAATTGTAGTTGACAAAGAAGTTAATTCCTCAAGTCAAGTTCAGAGTAAAGAGAGTGTATATAATGGAAGATATAATATTGGCATAACTTCAACAACAACATTTACTTATAGTATCGCTGAAACTCCTGAACTTAGTACTTATAGTTCTGCACCTGCATTACTTTCATATGAGACTGATTCTTCTTTAGCTTTTGGTGCTATATCTAAGTTTGAAATTAAGAATCCTGGAAGAAATTACTATTCACTTCCTGGTATTACTACTATTAATTCGGGTACTGGTGCAGGTGCTATTATTAGTGTTGGTAGTTCTACTATTGGTAGAGTTGGTAAAACTAATATTCAGAATATTGGTTATAATTTCCCAATTGATACTACGATAAGACCTGAAGTTAATTTGGGAACTATACTTGATATGGAAGTTTTCACATCTTTTGAGTCTATTGGGATAAACTCAAGAGGAAGAGGATATAGTTCTGCACCACAATTATTAGTATTTGATGGAAAAACTAAGAAACAAATTAAAGATATAGATTTGAAATATGAATTGGGTGATACAAATGTTACTATCCTTAAGAACACTACTGGAATGAGTAATGTAGCACCTACTATTCTTCCTACACAGAATAATAATGGTGTTGGTATTTCTACTGTTGGATGGTCTACTAGTACATATGACGTAACACTTACTTTAAATACTGGATTTAGTACAGAAAATTCATTCCCGTTTGCAGTAGGTGATAAGATACTTGTTGAAGGTGTTAGTGTTGGGGTTGGATCTACTGGAGCAGGATATAATTCTGCAAATTATGATTATAAACTCTTTACAGTTAATGGACTTGATCAGAATTTAGGTGGAATTGGTGGAACTATTGGTTATAGACTTGATAACTCATTATTGGATGGAAGGGTACCTGGAGAATTTAATTCAACAAATTCTATAGGAAGAGTAATTCCAGAGAAATATTTCCCATTATTTAATGTTAAATTAAAACCAAATGATTTCTTAGAAGGTGAAACTGTTACTTCTGGAGATAATACGGGTTTTGTTGAATCTTGGGATCCTAAAGTTGGAGTTCTTAATATATCAACTTCTGATGAATTTGAAAAAGACGATATTATTCTTGGAGAGAGTTCTAATAGTCAAGGAAAAATTGAATCTGCTTTGGATTTCCATAGTACTTTAGAAACGGGAGTATTCTCTAGAGTAGAAAATGGTTGGGAAACTTCTTCTGGATTTATTAATGACAACGTACAAAGAGTTCAAGATAGTTTATACTATCAGAATTTCTCTTATTCATTAAAATCTGAAGTTGATTTTGATACATGGAATGATGTTGTTTCTTCAACTAATCATACTGCAGGATTTAAGAAGTTCTCTGATTATCAATTAATTTCACCTACAAATACATCAGAAGCTACATCTAGTGTTGGATTGTCAACTGATCAAACTAATGTAGATATTGTAAGTGATCTTATTGGTACTGGTGATCTAAATTGTGTTCATGATTTTGATTTAGTCTCTGAAAATGCACTTGCTCATGATCGTGGAACTTATTCAGATGAAGTAGTATTTAATAGTACAATTCTTACGGATTACTTTGAATCCGTAGGTAATAGAGTTCTAGAAATTGATGATATGAGTGGATCTTTTAATAGTAATCCACGTTCTACTCCTTTTAGTGTTGTATCTCAATTCCCATTGAATTCAAGGCAGTGTATGAAGTATATCACCTATGTAAGAGATAGGAGATATGTTGGTCAAAGACAGATCATGGTGGTTGATCTTGTTCATGATGATTCCTTTGGTTATATCAACCAGTACGGTCAAGCAGGAACAGTTTATCCTCTTGGTTCATTTGACTTTAATATTATTGGTACAGATGGAAGATTATTATTCTATCCCAATAAGTTTAAGGTTAATGATTATGATGTTGTAGCTGTTGCTTATAATCTTGATAATAATCTTTTGGGAATTGGTAGTACTAGTCTTGGTTGTGCGGAAATATTTACAAGTAGTACTGCAATTGCAAGTGGAGCAACTGAAACTCTTGTTTCTATTGGTTATACTTACAGATCATTAAAGGTCTTAGCATCTATTACTGGTTCTACTCATAATGAGTATGAAATGGAGGAGATTAATCTTATCCATGATGGAACTACTGTTGATATAATGGAGTATGGTCAACTTACTTCTAATCTTACTAATTATGTTAATGTATCTGGATTTGGAACTTTTGTACCATCTATCTCAGGAACTGATATTAATCTTGATTTTAAGGCAAATACAGGTATTGCTTGTACTGTTAATACCATTGTAGTTGGACTCAGTAGTGAAGCATATGTTGGTGTTGATACTAATCAACTTAAACATGTTGATTTAGAGTCTAGAACTACAACTATTGCAGCTTCTGGTTCTCCTGGTATACACACAGTTGGTAAATATCTAACTTTATCAGGTACAGATGATCATTATGATGCTGCTTACTTTATGATTCAGGTTTCTGATACAACTAATAAGACTTATGAGATGTCAGAACTATTGATGGTTGATGATTATAACACTGATTTGGGAACTACTGAGTCATATATTGTTGAATATGGTAATGTTGCAACTGTGTCTGGATTAGGAACCTTTGGAGCACAGGTTAATACGAGTGCAAGTGCCAAATATTCTGAATTGATGTTTACTCCTAATGCGGGTATTGCCGTACAGGTTAAGGTGTTTATGAATGCCTTCCAGATTCAAGATGATGAGAAGGATATTATTGAATTTGCTAATGGTTCTATAGAGACAGTTTATGGTCTCTATGAAGGAACTGAGAACTCAATTAAGAGATCATTCCCATTAACTCATAGGGGTAATGATATCTTCAATAAAGATTTCATTGGTAATGATTCAACTATTGTAAGTACTATAAATGATACGATTAGATTGCCTAATCATTTCTTTGTTACGGGTGAAAAAGTAAAATATGTTCATGCTGGTTCTGGTACTACCATGGCTATTGGTTGTGAGACAACTACTTTTAGTGGAGTTGGTGTAACTGATAAATTACCTGGCGATCTTTATATCTACAAGGTTAATGAAGATTCTGTTAAGATTGCTACAAGTGCAGAGAATGCTTTAAAAGTGATTCCTGAAGTTGTTGGTATTAATACAGTTGGAATCGGAGTTTCTCATAGATTTGCAGCAATCAATCAAAACTCAAAGGCTTTACTTGCTCTTGATAATATTATTCAATCTCCTGTTGTTGCAACTTCAGTAACAACTGGTCTTGCTAAGACATGTTATACAACAGATGATCTATTAACCTTTACTGGTATTACATCCTTTATTGGTGGAGATTTGATTAAACTTGGTGATGAGATAATGAGAATTGATGGAGTTGGTATTGGTAGTACTAATGTCATAAGAGTTCGTAGACCTTGGATGGGAACTACTTTACAGAATTATGCACCAGCTACTCAAGTAACTAAGGTTAAAGGAAATTATAATATCGTAGCAAATACTTTAACATTCTCTGAAGCACCTTATGGAAACCTTCCATTTGGTACATCTACTAATCCGCCTGATGATAGAGATTGGACAGGTATATCAACATCTTCAAGTTTCCAAGGAAGAACGTTTATGCGTTCGGGTGTTGAGGATACCACAGATGAAACTTATGCAAAGAATGTAGTTCTTGATGATATTTCTACAGAATTTACTGGATCTAGAAGAAACTTTAATTTAAAATCAGACGGATCTAATATTACTGGTATTGCTACTGCTAATGGAGTAATTCTTATTAATGATGTATTCCAGGGACCAGGTGCTTTATTAGATTATACAATGAATGAGAATGCTGGTATTACCTCTATTAGGTTTACTGGAACTGCAACATCTATTGGTAGTGATGTTAATACTTCAAATCTTCCTATTGGTGGTGTAATTGTATCTGTTGGATCTACTGAAGGATGGGGATATCAACCTCTAGTTGCTGCTGGTGGTACTGCTACAGTATCTACTGCAGGAACTATTAGTGCTGTTACTCTTAGCAATGCTGGATCTGGATATAGATCAGGTATTGGACAATTAGTTAATGTTGGTATCCAAACTCAATCAGATGCTGATACTACAAGAATAACTGGTATTGGTACTGCCTTTATTGGAACTGATGGAGCTTTAACTGGTATTGCAGTTACTAATACAAAAGTAATATACAGACCAAGAGATATTTCTAATGTTGGATACAACTCAGTAACTGGTATCAGTACAATCACAACTGGACGTGATCATGGATTAAGTGTTGGTGATGAGATTGCACTTTCAGGAATCGCACTTACTTGTGAATATGCTCCTCCTTTAGGAATTAACACTGCAATTTATGATGGCGTTGCTGGTATTATGACAGTCTTTACAACTACTGCTCATGGATTAGTAGTTGGTAATAAGACTAAGGGTAATGTAGTAATGACTGGATTAGCATTTACTTGCGATCTTGATAGTGGAGCATATCAGCATATCTACCCAAGAAATAGAGATAGATTCTATGATACTGCAATTGAAGTTACTGGAGTTGGAAATACATTAACTGCAAGCAATGCTGTATATGATCCTGTAGTGGGTATTGTTACTATCACAACAACTGCTAATCATGGACTGGCAATTAGTGATAAGATTACTATTGCTGATAATTCATTAACCTTTACATGTGCTAAAGATAATGATGCTACTAAGCATACCTATCCTAGACCTGGTGATTATGCAAGTGGTAGATGGTTATCTGTTCTATCTGTTCCTGGTGCTAAGAGATTTTCTGTTAAGATTCTTGATTATACTCCTTCAACTAATACTACTGCCCATACCTTCGTTGAGGCTGCATCTTCTGGTATTACTACACAAACTGGAGATATAACATTTAATGTAACTGCTGCTGATCCTAAGTTCCAATATGCACATACATTTGTTGGTGTTGGTACAACTGGACCAGTTAAGAGTGGTGGTGCATATGCTCATAACTTTATTGGAGCAAAACCTGGAGCATTGATCAGTGGTGGTAGTTATCTCCATTCATTCTCAAGTGCAGTAACTGGTGGAGTAACTATTACAGGGGTAGGTACAACTACCCCCACAGACGCTACATATGACGCTGAGACGGGCGATTTAGTACTTACCATCTCTAACCATGGTGGTGTTGTTGGAGGCACTGTAGGGATCGCTACAGGAGGTATTTCATTCAAGTGTTCTATGGATGGATATGAGACTATTCATGCATATCCTCGTCAAAGTGATCCAATTGGTGAAACAACTGCATCTATTACTGAAGTAACAGGAGATACTGTTACGATCAATGTTGGTATTTCTACTTTAGTTACATTTACTCCGACTGGTGCTACTTATGATGGTGCTACTGGAGATATGGTTCTAACTGTATCGAGTCATGGTTTACGTGGTTCTACAGCACATACCGTAGTACATGCAGACTATAATCCTACTACAGGTATTATGACGTGTATGGTTCCAAACCATCCATTTGTTAATGGAGATAGAGTTAAGTTTGCTGATAATTCTTTGACCTTTACTTGTGCAAAAGATAGTCATGCAACTAACCATACTTATCCAAGAGTATCTGATCCTAATGCTAATAAGTGGTTATCAGTTACTGGTGTAACTACCAGCGTCTTTGAAGTTCAGGTATTGGATACAATTCCATCCACAAATACTGGTATTCACACCTTTGTTAGTGCAACTACTAATGGTATGACAAAAGCAGGAGAATCGGTTCGTTTAGCAAATGAAGGATTTACATTTACTTGTGAAATGGACCAACATGGTAGTGAGCATTCTTATCCTCGTGGTACGGATCCAGCGTATAATACTTCAGTATCTGTTGGATCAACAACTGCTGATACTCTTACATTAAATGTTGGAAGAAGTCCATTTAGACAATATCCTGCTAATACTGCAACTTACTACCAGACAACTGGTGATATGGTAGTTGGAGTAGGAACTCATAATATAACGCAAGGAGATACTATTAAACTTGGTAGAGAATCATTAGTCTTTACTTGTGATAAGGATAGTAATGCTACTAGACACAAGTATCCTAGAGAAGGTGATCCATCTTATGCAGGTGTACCAGTTGCAGGTATTGTAAGTGCAACAGGATTTAGTGTTGATATTGGTGTTACAACAACTACTAATTACTACACTGGGCAAGGTAGTGCATCAGTTCAACCTGTAATTATTGCTCCTAGACCAACTGACGAAGCTGCACCTGGTGCAACAGTTCTAACAGTTATTAATAATAAGTCTTTTGAGGTTCAAACTGGAATTTCTTCACGTAGACATTACTATGCAAGAGGTGGACGTGTTGATAAACCAATGGAAGTTGTAATTGATGATCCACTTTCTTATACTAATATTCCTCTACAATATGCTACTGGAAGTAGTGGTATTGGATCCGAAGCAACCATTGACATTGTAGTTGGACAAGGATCTAGTGTAACTTACTTTACAATGAATAATACTGGTTATGCTTACGGTATGAGTGAGACATTAACAGTTCCATTTGGTGGTGGAAGTGGAATTCCTACAAGTACTTCCTTTACAAATAATCAATTTGAAATTGAAGTTACTAAAACCTTTACTGATGAGTTTACTGGATGGACGGTTGGAACATTAGAAGCACTTGATGATATTGCTGGTCTCTTTAATGGTGGAAGAATGAATTTCCCATTAACACTAAATGGAACTCAGGTTTCTATTAGAGCTGGTAAGGGATCTGTTGTTAATGTTCAAGATGTTCTTCTAATCTTTATTAATGATATTCTTCAGGTTCCTGGTAAGGGATATAAATTTGATGGTGGTAGTATTATTGAATTTACTGAAGCACCTAAAGATGGTGATACTTGTAAGATCCTTTTCTATAAGGGAACTGGAGATGATGTAGATGTTGTCTTTAGAAATATTATTGAAACTGTTAAGGTTGGTGATGATCTACAAATCTTTAATAAGGATGATCAAGGAACTTACTGGAAAGAGGATCCTAGAACAGTTACTGCTGTAACATCTACAGATACGGTGGATACCGTACCATATTATGGTCCTGGTAATACTTCTATTGAATCGATGCTACGTCCTGTTAAATGGTGTAGACAGACTGAAGATAAGATTATTAATGATCTTCCTGTTGGAAAATCTAGAGAATTGTATGAACCAATTATTAATCCAACATCTCATATTATTCAATCTGTTGGTATTGGATCTACAATGGTTTATGTTAGTAGTGTAAGACCATTCTTTAATCCACAGAATGAAATTGCAACTGCTTTATTAAGTTTCCAAGATAAAGTTAAGATTGTAAGACCTGCAGGTACTAAAGTTGCTGCTGCGGCAACGGCTGTAGTTTCTGTTGCAGGAACTATTTCTTCCTTTACTATATCTGAAGGTGGTGTTGGATATGGTGCTACACCTACTGTAAGTATTGGTAAGACTACTGTTGGAGTTGGTACAACTGCTGATGCTATTGGAACTGCTTCTATTACTAATGGAGTGGTTACTGGTATTGCAGTTTCAGTTCAAGGATCTGGTTATAGTCAATTAAGTCCTCCTGCAGTTCTCATTGGTCCACCTACTACTAAAGAAGAAGAGAACAGTGTTAATGATTATCATGGGGATGAAGGTGTTATAGTTGGATTTGGTACAACAGCAGTGGGTGTAGGTACAACCGCATTTATGTTTGACTTCTTTATTCCAGTTGATTCTCCATTAAGACAATCTCTTTATATGGTGGATTCTGCTGCTAGTGGAAGTCTTACAACCGTCAGTACATTAGTTTCTGGTGACTTCTTTATTGTGGATGAATCTAATGTTGGTAGTGCAACTACATCCATAGTCTCTATTACTAAAGATACTCTTGATACAGTTGGTACGGGAATATCCTTTATAGATAATGTATATCAAGTTTATAGTGCAGAAACTGTACAAGTAAATATTCTAGGTGTTGGTTATACTGATGTTAGAAGAATATTTGCAGCAGTTAAAGATCCAATGCACTTTGGATCTACTTCTGGAATTACTTCTTCTCCTGATTATGGTAGATATAGTTGGGGTAAAATAGACATGGTATCTAGAGGTCTCACTACATCTTATACTGCATATACTTCAAGCGGAGTTGTAGGTCTAACTACTTCTCCAAGCGTTGAAAGATCTGCTTCTCTGAAGTATAAGTCTTATAACGTTTAAATCCTTAATAAATAAATAAAAAGTTCCAAAAATGGCTGCCATAATAACTGATCAGATCAGAATATTAAATGCGAAGAATTTTGTGTCTGGAGTGCAAACCAGCACTAATTCATATTATTCTTTTATTGGTTTACCCAATGCAACTGATATTCAAACTGATTGGGATGCTGATCCCCCTTCCCCAAAAGATAATTTTGATGAAGAGAATGATTATTGGGATACTATTATTGCTCTGAAGAAGATTACTTCTACGGATGTAAGGCAAGTTGTTCAGAAGAGATTATGGACATCTGGAACTACTTACGACATGTATCGTAGTGATTATAGTCGTACTAATACCGCAGCAGTATCTGGTGCAACTAATTTATACAATGCAACTTTTTATGTAATCAATACTGATTATAGAGTTTATGCTTGTCTAAGAAATGGAATTGATCCTGATAATCCTAATGGAAAACCTTCACTTGATGAACCAACATTCACAGATCTAGAACCAAGAGCAGCTGGAACTAGTGGTGATGGATATCTTTGGAAGTATCTTTATACAATCAAACCAGGTGATATTGTAAAATTTGATTCTACAGATTTTATTCCTGTTCCTGATGCATGGGAAACAAATACTGATGATTCAGCAGTTAGAGATAATGCTGTTGATGGATCTATCAAAGTTGTAACTATTACTGATAGGGGTGTTGGCGTTGGAACTGCTAACAGAACTTACAGTAGAGTTCCCATTAGAGGTGACGGTACTGGAGCAGAGTGTACTATTGTTGTTAATAATGATCAACAAGTAGAATCTGTAACCGTCTCGAATCAAGGACAAAATTATACTTTTGGAAATGTTGATCTTGTGGAAGGTGGAGTTCCTACTGGATCTACTAGACCAACCTTTGATGTAATCATGTCTCCACCTGGTGGACATGGTTCTGACATCTATAGTGAATTGGGTGCATATAATGTTCTCTTATATTCAAGAATTGAAAATGATATTGAAAATCCTGATTTTGTAACAGGTAATCAAATAGCACGAGTAGGTGTTGTTGAGAATCCAAAAGCCTATGGAACAACTGCTAATTTGAGTTTGGATAAAGCAAGTGCTACTCAAGCATTAAGATTAACTGGTGCTGGTTATAGTAGTGCTACTTTTACAGCAGATGCGTTTGTTACTCAAACAGTTGCTACTGGATCTACTGCTGTAGCAAGAGTTGTAAATTATGATCAAACAACTGGTGTATTGAAATTATGGCAAGATCGCACTATGGCTGGATTTAATACAGTTGGTGCTGCCATTACTAATCCCACGTATGGTTTTGATCAGGTTGATTTTACAGCATCACCTTCTACTGGTGGAAATTTGACTATTGTTCCATCTACGGGTTCAAATTTGGCAATTGAGACATCCTTTACAGGTATAAGTACTGTAATAAATAGTAGGACGTATTACCTTGGCCAATCATTTACTAATGGTATAGCGAATCCAGAGGCTAAAAAGTACTCAGGAAATATTATTTACGTTGATAATAGACCTTCTATCACTAGGTCTGCCAATCAAAAAGAAGACATAAAAGTCATTTTGCAGTTCTAAAAAATCATGCCACAGCAAACGAATTTAAACGTCGCACCATATTTTGATGATTTTGAAGCGTCTAATGATTTCCATAAGGTTTTATTTAAACCTGG
>MDSY01105843.1_pt1 | contig 10883 bp, 19 predicted proteins | sample 811131 | NCBI WGS metagenome assembly MDSY01 (sample SAMN05326643, study PRJNA326480) | marine metagenome | isolation source: seawater | place: Atlantic Ocean: South West | collected 2010
GCAGCTTGCAGCCATGGAGCATGGCACCACCGGACGCAATGACGCTGCCGGTTCACCCCTGGGGCAGGCAGGACACTGCCCGCACTGTCTCAAAGACTACGGCAGCGGCCACCACTGCTGCGACTGCTGAGGAGCAACCATGTACCTGACCGAATGCAACATCGCAGCCCTGTGCCTACTGGCACTTCAAATCATCTCACTACTGGCCTACTGAGGAGACACTCATGCCACGAACATTCCGACTCTCATTCGACATCTCAGCCGAGGCTGACCCCTCTGACCTTCTCGACCGGCTCATCGACTTCCAGCAGCAACTGGTGGATGAGCTTGATGAGGGCGAGGACGTCTTCGGCGAGCCCGTCCCCAACCATGCAACCGCCGACACTTGCAGTGTCGAGCACATCACAATCAAAGGAGGTGAGTGATGACCAAGGCAGAACTTCAGGCGTGGGCCAAGCGGCAGATAGACAAAGAGGACCAGCCCAACACCAATGTTCTCATCTACAAAGGTGAGCAAGACTATGAAGAGAACAATGACCACCACGGTGCTCTGTTCGACTTCATGCTTTTCGAAGAGGCTCTCGACCATGTAGCGCCAGGACGGATGTTCTGTTGCTACGTGTACGACGCCCACCCCGACTCTGGAGACTACACCTGCTTCGATTGTGTGGACTTCATACTTCCATCAGGAGGCCAGTAATGCCTACACCAACTATTCACGTCCATACTTTCGCCAAGCGTCAGACAGCCGAGTCCCGGTTCAGTCACACAACGATGACCTGGGATGAGCTTGCCGACAGCGCGCGGTTCGCCTTTTACGCTGGCAAATCCAGCAGGTTCCAACCTCGCGCACTTGAGGTGCAAGTCAATCCGAATGAGTGCTTCACCGGCATTGTCGCGCTCAACCACGGCGACGAGTTGGTCGCGTCATTCGAGAGCCGCCGGGAGGGCGAGGCCCCACGTAAGGTACTCCAGGCCGCAAACAAGGGCGCCGGTACACACAAGATGCAGGCCAAGTCCGCATACGTTGTGCTGTTCCCGTCCACCCTACTGGCTGAGACTGGTGACAACGAGCTTGAACCAGTGGAGGGTAACTGGGAGATCATCAGCCTGAACGCCAGCCCGACCAAGAAGGACACGCCGATTGACCCTGACACCCTCATGCACAACCACTTCGGTAGTGACGGCGGCACAGCTACCGGCCTGAGTGACGCTGCCTTCGTCAAGGCATTGCGGGAGTCATTCCGGTTCTGGCAAGACAAGGCCATGCTGGCGAACCTTGAACCAACCGTGGTCGAGGTCGAGGAATAGTATTCCGGGAGAGGGAGCGGTTTGGGGTCCGCTTATTAAAACCCCCCACTTATGTCCGAGTGGTGGAATCGGTAGACACAGGAGACTTAAAATCTCCCGGCTAATGCTGTGCGGGTTCGACTCCCGCCTCGGACACCATCAACAAACAGGAGCAATACCAATGGATGAATCAAGATACACAAACTACCCAAATGCATGGTGTCCACTAACGGACCCACACCGCGCCATGCTGGAGGCCGTCATCACCCTCGGCTTTGCCAAGGACGCCATTAAGAATGCGGAGGCTGAGTCCACAGATGAGTGGCGGGCCAATACCGCAATCTCGGCACTCAAGTGGATTGTGAACCACTTGGATTTGCACTTCAGTGAAGACTGGGAGGCGCACTGTGCTGGCAGGCAAGAGCTTGCGGCAAAGGTTCTCGCAGACCAAGCCATGGATGAGGACGACTTCGTTCAGGCTGGGATTGCAGCCCGTGAAGCCCTCAAGAACATCAAACAACAAGGAGGTGAGTGATGTGTGCAGACAGAGACCAGCCGGGGTTGGACGTTGATTTACACAAGGAAGAGCGGGACATGACCATCGTTGCCCTTCGGTTGATGCTCGACAAGTACGGCCAAGATGACCACGAGAGTGCAGTCGCCAAGTGGTTGCTGCGGTTGCTGGAGTCGAGGAACAAGTGGATTGGCGGTGGAGACTTGAAGTTTGCCTTTGGCGGACTGATGGACTCCATGGGCTACGGCGCCACGCCGAAGAGTCTGGTAGACAGGCTCGGGTGGTCAGTCGAGGAGTTCGATGGTCAGTGTGACCTCGTCGATGGGTTCGCCGACCAAGTCCAAGTTCCTGCCCTGTACGTCGTCGATACCGAAGGAGGTGAGTGATGAACATCTTCGTCCTCGACCGTTCACCCGGCATCGCAGCACGCATGCAGTGTGACCGTCACGTCGTCAAGATGACCCTGGAGAGCGCACAGATGCTCGCCACGGCTGTCAACAAGTTGGGTGGGCAGACCCCTTACAAGTCTGCTCACCTCAACCACCCATGCTCTGTGTGGGCCCGTGAGACCCTCGGCAACTTCATCTGGCTCTATGACCACGGCATGGCCCTCGCGAAGGAGTACACGCGCCGCTACGGCAAGGTACACAAGTCCGAGGCCATCATCCAAGAGTGCATGGACCAGTGCCGAGACCTGTCTCTGTACAACCTCAAGCGCACGCCTCACCCGCTGTGCATGCCTGACGAGTACAAGACTGACGATGCCGTCGAATCCTATCGGCGGTTCTACATCGGAGAGAAGGCTGGGTTCGCCCAGTGGAACAAAAAAACGAAGGCCCCGACATGGTGGCCAGGAGAGCAATCATGAGAGTTTATAGATTGGACCAGAACCTTATCAACTTGGGCGAGGATATCTGGGCGCCCGCAAGTGGCGGCGGCGTATACTACCGCTCGCATGTCGAGGCCAGGAAGAAGGCCAATGCAGCCATCAAAGCCTTCAGTTCAAGGCAGAAAGAGTACGACCCTGGATTTCGGTTCGCTGATGTTCAATGGGGAGCCTTCATCACCATCACGGCTTGTGACTTCGACAAGACCGGAAAGGACACCTTGATTCGTCTCCTCAATGGTGAGGGCGGCAACTTCAAGAAGGAGCAACTCGTTGAAGAGTGGAACCCTCAAACTAAATGGAGGAAGGAATGAAACAGAAGTCCATCATCACAGAAGAAGTCAGAATATTTTTGAATCAAGAGAATGTCTCAACGAAGAAAAAGACCACGGTGATGGTCTTCGTCGATGACTCATTTACTGATTCGACTTCAATGATTGAGATTGAAATAGTAGACGGTGAACTGTTTGTCTACGCTGACGACGACCGCGAACCACACGACGGCAAGCTGATGTTCAACATCAGTCCCATCGGTGAAATCCTACAATACAACGGAGGAGAGTGATGCCACTTTCATACGTACCACCAGAAGAAGCATTCGAGGTTCGCATTCAGTGTACCGAGAAGCAAATCCAACGGCACTGTGATGCTGCCCCTGAGAACGACCGTCGAGACTTCGACGACCAGGGAGGGCTTCAAGTCCCGGTGTACCACGTCTACAAGAACGGCAACATCAGCAACCGCATGACGTACTGGTACACGTTCGACGAGGCCGAGGGTGAGGACAACGAGTTCGACATCCGCGAACTGCCTACCTTCAGCCTCAAGAGCTTGTCCCATCAGGACCTGCTCCAAGGCTGCCTGAAGCGTGGAATGGTCCGCATCGAGAACAACAAGCTGGTCATCTTAGTAGGAGGAGAGTGATGGACCTGAGTGACGAGAGGTTTCACATGCGGACGATCCCCTGGGCCAAGCTGGAGACCGAGGGCGTTGACGCCCGCAAGGTGATGAAGGAAGCGCAAAAGCAGAAGATGTGGAAGTTGGCCCGCAAAGCCGAGCACAGATGGCACAACCAGCGTTTGCGAATCGAGAGGGAGGCATGAGGGGTAACCGTAAATGCGGGACCTGTGACGCATGCTGTACTGTGCTGGAGATTCCATCCGTGCCAAGTGAGATCGGGAAGCCTTGCACTCACATGACCGGCTCTGGCACTAAGCGTTGCGGCATCTACGCTCAACGGCCCTCTGAGTGCCAGGGCTTTGTGTGTCATTGGCTTGCTGGCATTGGGCCATCATCATCCCGGCCTGACCGCTCGGGGATCATGGCTCACCTTGCTGGTGAGTTCGGTGAGATTGTAGTCGCTCACATCCTTAGAGAGGGTGCTGATACGACACAGAAGGGACGAGCAGTGCTCGAAGACCTAATGCGCGACACCAGGGCAGCGGGCATGCAGATGCTCATCAGACGGTCGTACATACAGATTGATTGACATTCCATGTCGGACCTAATCGAAGCGCTGCGTACTTATGAGTGAAGACTCATGTCGCGGGTCTAACCGGCCCCGTTCTCCTCAATGAAGCACCCTGCTTCACCAACATAACAAACAAAAGGAAATAACAATGTATAGACCGACTAAGCCGAGTGACCTGAGCCGATTGATTGTAAAGTACGCGACCGAGGGCAAGCTCCAGTGCTTCCGTAAAGTCGAGGAGTCCGAGTACAAAATCTTGTGCTGGGAGTACGAGATGAATGGAGGCAAAAGTCCTGACTGCCGTCAGTGGGTAAAGCCTGGAGACTTCATCTCTTCGCACATCGTCCGCATGGACGATTCATTGTACGGAGACAGGGCCCCATCTTCAGCCAAGGCTGCACTACGGATCATGGCCGAGAGTTGTGACATTGCCAATATTCCAGATTGCATCGAGTGTGAATCACTCTATCAGGTAGCGTTGCTTCACACTGACCTTGACCGCTGGATTGAGAACCACTCCTTCCCGTGGGCAAGGCGAATGGTATCCGCAATTGGGTATGTCAGCGTGGAAGACCTGTTCGAGCGCGAGGACATGACATTCGTTGGAGATAGCAACATCTTCGATGATGACGGAACTTTCGAGAAGTGGTCCCAGCCATTGTGGGAAAACTGGAAATCCATCGCGCTCTGCACTGCCCTAAGGGAAGGCAAGGTTGATGACTGGCATGACATTGACCAGCGAATGAAGGGTCTTCAAAACACTTTCCAAATCAACCAGTGGCAGGCATCAGTCCTAACAGGCCTCTCGAACCATGAGCTTGCTCTTAGTCAAGTCGAGATGCTCCTCAGCCTCTTTGAAGACTACGAGGCCCGTATCCGACGACAAAGACAGTACGACTCGGAGGGGCCACTGCGGATACCCGAAGCAGTGGTGGGTCAACTGACTTATGTCCGCGACTTGTTAGTGAGCCATAACTGACATACTTGACACAACCAACCATCCAGTTAACAGACAGGAAAGGAGAGAAAAATGAAGTGGACTGATTCAAGAGGATTGCCCCTCGACAAATGCAAGGTCGGCATAGAGTTGACCCGTGAGATCGAAGACGAAGAAACGGGTGAAGTCATTGAAGAACAAGTCATTGATGTCACCGTAACCTTCTGGCCAGCCGAACCAGACGTTGGCCTCGGCCCAGGGGTTGAGGTCATATCTGCTCACCGCTCCGACACTAAAGAGCGGGAGCCGGTGGAGCTTGACGACTGGGAGGTTGACTCATTGATCGATCTTCTGCAAGAGCAGAGACGGACATAATCTGTCCGAAGTTTTTAGTTTTTTTATGTCATACTTGACATACAATGGTTCAATCCAAAAGGAGCAAACTCATGAGTAAAATCGGTCGGCCTGACAATGGCAAGAACAGGACTGGAACCAAGCGCGACAAGCAAAAGATGCGAGGCAAAATCAAGAACATCAGCAAAAAGATCTTGAAGCTGTATCCCAACGGCAGCTTCGGAGATGAGCACCTTGACGAGAATATCTGGGCATCGAACGGTGGAGAACATCCGCACAAAGGCCAGGACTTGATGGAGAGCTACATAGCCCATCAAGCGTTGGCTGGACGGATCTACCAGGATGACGCCTTTCGTCTGATCGAACTGGTCAAAGAGGCAAAGTCGTTGGGCGACTTGGTTGATACGATGTACACCAAACGTTGGTACACCTTGAACCGAGATGTGCAGGGCGTTGTACCTAACTTTCGTTTCGCTCGTGTAGGTCATATAAACTTCTGGGAACACGTAGAATACGGACTCTTGACGCGCCCAACATTGGCGGAGTTCATCATTCACGAGACGAAGGGTCTCAAAAGGACAGAAGAGAGCTTGGCGGAAGTTGAGGCGGCATTGATGGAGTACGATCACAATGCTGGCCCAATCGGTGCTCGGAATGATTGGGCTCATGCGGGTGAAGTGTTCATGGAAAGGATGGACTTGCTGCGACTCAGATCGGACGGAACCCTCTTGAGCGAGGAGCAAGTCCAAGAAGAGCTACTGACTTTCGACGAAGCGAACGAACGAATGAAGACGCTTAAGTTGTCTTCTTCTGCGGACGAAGCACGGAACAGGATTCAATCAGCGCAGACAGATCATCGGAGGTCTTACGATAACGATTCTTTCATGCAACGACGCTTCAATCTTGTGAAGGACGATGCCGCAAACCTGAATGCGCCTCAATGCTTGTTTAGTATTTTGAACACCAGACTGGATAACTTTCTGATTCAACGCCACCCTGCATATCAAGCAGGGTTTCGTAAAGATTGGACGTGGCACCCATCTGTGTGCGACTCAACAAGCAAGCATGAAAAGGCGTTTCAATACTTCAAGCAAACCTTGAAGTGCCCTGGCATGTTTGCTGTGCCAACTTGGTGGTATGGCGAGGTCCAGCACATGTACGCTCTATCTGTCACTCAGCACTTGACTAAAGACTTCGATGAGCCATTCCCTACGGGATCGTTCAAGAGCGTCATTTCAAGGGCTTCTGGTTGGTACAAACGCCTGGAAGAATCCAATCCGATTCTTTACGAGGACCACGCCAGAAGATCGATTGAATACATGAGAGATCGTAACTCCGCCGAGGAGTACCCGGAAATGGTTCCGTTTAAGACGACGTTCATCAATCTGGAGGACGAATCAAATGCAGGTCACCTGATCTACAACAGGAGTCTGAACCAGTTTGGTCAGGTTCGCCAGCACATGGTGCCTACAATGGCTCATGCTCCTGATGGCAGGCTGGTCGCCTTGGATATTATTTTCCAAAGCGGGTTCTACTTCAGAGAGAGTGACGAAGACAATCCACTTGGACGCAGGGTGATCTACGGCTTGTACCACGGCTACGTGATCAATCGTGAAGATTGCCCTTCTGGAATGGACTTTATTCGCATTTCGATGGTCTGCCCCTTCCACATTGATGGTCAATGGTATCCGCATCTTGCTGAGTTTGACGGTCACCTGTGCGAACAGTCTCCGATCATTCCGGTAATTGGCATGATGATTGATGCTTTGAATGAGCATAAGACGGTAGTTCGAAACTTCACCAGGGCAGAGCGTAAGCGCAGCGTCAAGGTTGGCAAAAGCTCTGGTGTAGGCAAAGTAAGCCCACGCCGATATACACGAGTGCAGATGTCCTCAGGTACAACGTCAATACCTCCGATTGAGGATTGTCCACTGATGCGTCTGCCCAAGTGGAAGCTGTCAAAGCGAGTCCGGTGCCGTAAGCATGAGCGATGCTATGTCCGTGATGGCTCGCTGCCTATCGGAAAGGATCACTTCGATCTGCTTTCTTCTCGTGGCTACACGATCTACAAAGACAATCTTGAGATCGGTCCACGAGACCTGAAGCGATTGAAGCTTCGTGATGTAGAGTTACCTAATGGATATAGGTGGGTAGCTATTCGAACCATCATCGTCGAAGAGTATGAGAAAGGACCAGAAGACGAAGAGATTGTGCCGCTTGTGCTTGTGCCTCAGAACAAAGTACTGAAGGATTCAGCAGACTTTGAACTTAGCGCGATCAACAAATAAGCACACTTGACATACGTCGGTAAACAAAGTAACTTCAATAAACCATACAGGAGAATGTAATGGGTAACAATGTAACGAAACTTCGAAAGGCACGAAAGACAAACCAAAAGCGAGAGTGGACTTGGCCCTCATTTGTGGAGGCATGGCAAAGCTCTGAGTCTTACGAAGAAGTGCTTCAAAAGCTTGGCTTTGAAGACACGCAAGCTGATCGTAGCTTCATCGGTGTCAAGGCATCATACGCACGCAAGAAGGGTGTACCACTCAAGAAGCTACCGCGTAAGCCTCGTGCATCTAAAGTAGATTGGGACGGCCTCGCTGATCTTGCAAAGTCAGTGGTTTGATTATGGAGGCATTAATCGAGCTTGTAGGCATATTCATAAATGATGAACGTAAGCTTATGTTTCAGTTCATCAATCAACTAAGCTGGGTGATTGGACCTGCTTTTATCAAGTGGGAGACTGACAAACTTGTCAACCACTGGTACACATTTGAACTGGAGGCTTGCTATGGCAAAGCGCAATAACAAAGAGATACAGGAAGCAGAGGGGCCTTACAAAGTATTCTTGGCAGTCAAAGGTGACGCAGAACTGAATAAGAACTTCAGTTGTACCAGGGACGGAGTCCAGTACTACAAAGGCAAGAAGATGACCGAGCCGGACTTCTCTGAGGTCTCTGTATACCTCGCGCAAAAGTGGCGGGTAGTAACGACCAAGGAAGAACTCAAGGCAGGCATCATGGCAGCGTCAAAGCTAATCCAGCCTCAGTTGATCTATGGAACCAACATATCGGATGACTACAGAGACAAGGTATCTAAGTACCTTGAGGAACATCCTGCATCATACCGACGCTATGACCTAACGACTGAAGCAGTAGCAATGTACGTTGACCCGGATGGGTGGAATGAACAACAACGTCTCACTGAGATGAAAATAGCAAAGGCCCTAAAAGAGCAAGGGCTTCAAAAAGTGCGAGTCACGCACAAAGGAGAGCGAAAGATGAGATGGTTTCCAATCTCGGGAGCCTAATCAATCCATGAACAGGAGAGTGTGATGGAACTTACATCACAAGAAATCATCGCCATTACAAAGGCGTTCAACACGAAGGCAGTCTCGCTCGCAAAGCAAGACATCGACAATAACTCTGAAATCGACGTGAACCTCGTCGTTAAGGTTGCTGGCAAGCTCAAGCGTGCCAAGAAACCAAAGCCAGCTAAGGGCACCTCCTCAATCCCGTGGAAGGTTGCTATGGCCCTGTTCGCCAAGCGTGCAGGGTTCACCAAGGAGCAGACCGCTAAGGTACTGCTCGAAACCCTCACAGTCTCTATTGAGGCTGACTCCGACAAGCAGGCTGAACTGCTCAAGGAGTCTGGGGTTGGCGATGCCCTGGCTATGTTGGACCGCGAGGTCTTCTCTAAGCTCCCACCTATTGAGCGCGATGGCAACATCACGTTCAAGGTGGATGTCATTGAGGCGATCCGCGAGCCAATGTTGGTGGCTGACCAAGACGCTCCATCCCTTGGGGAAGGGGAAGAAGTGGCAAAGTAAGTCACCGGGGCCGCCTCTTAGCGGGGGGGCGGCCCCACCTTTTAGACCAGTCATCCAGTCTGTTTTTTACCTGTGCAGACTGGGTGTCCTACAGCCCGAGCAGGGAGGCATGTCGGGGGTCGAATAGATGCCTTACTTTTTATTATGCAAGCAGAAGACAACAACGACGATTACAACGAAGACTATGAACGCATTGATACGTTTCAGCTTGTGTTCCAGATGACCCAGAACCTGGGCGGCCTGAGGAAGGGCAACCTTTCGAAGATGGCCTACGTCTACGGAACCAGCCGATCCCGGCTACGTAGCATTCTGAAACGCGAAGCAAAAGCACCTACTCTCGATACTTTGGTGTCATGGATCAACAGGGTGTACAGGATGACTGGAATGAAGGTTGTCTTGACGATTACCCCGGATCTAAAAATGCACTACAGCATTGTAGACAAGGACAATGTTTCAGTCGATGGCGTGATCGTTCCGCCCAAAAACAGTTTGTAGCTGATCGTCTGATCGACTACAGAGCAAAGCCCCTTAGGGATTGATCCCCCTAAATAGTTGGGCTCCTGACTGAGCCCACCGGGTTTCCGGTGGTGCTCTTTTAGGAGCCCGTCAGGAGTCTAACATGTGGATACAGCAAGCAAAAACAGCCCCGATAACTTCGATAGCATCACAGCTTCAGTACAATCGTGGCAACGGTCAATCACTATCACCATGCCCGAGTTGCGGTCTTTTAGAGCGCGGGTCACGCGACAAAAAACGTGGGCCTATTGGTTTCGGTCGAAGTGAAATGGCATGGCAGTGTCACCAGTGCGGTGCGAAAGGCGATGTCGTTGACTTCATTTCATATCATTATTTCCAACAACCTCTACGAAACCTCAAGCGCGAAGAGCAGTCAGTAGTCCGAGATTGGTTTGCCGAACAGGGATACTGCACTCCTTCTGGTGTGCCATCTCATGTGCAGCCGGATCCGAAAAATCGTCCGCGTGTCAATCAACCCCCAACACAAGGATACGTTCGACCGCCGGAAGACGAGCTTAAGGAGCTTTGGTCACGCACAACTTCATTCGAAGAGGCTCTTCAGCAGCCTGCTACCTGGAGCAGCCGACTGAGCAAATGGCTGATTGGAAGGAGGTTTGCTCCCGCAGTGCTCGACAGTACACATTGCGTTCGAGTCCTGCCGATTCCAACTGAATACAAATATCCAGAGTGGTTTCCTCATCAATGGGGCGGCGTGTACCGCATTGCTGCACCATGTTTCGAACCGGATGGATCATTCGCCAGCATTCATTGTAGAAGCGTCACCTACACCAAAGGTCGCCAACCGTCAGGATCAAAGACGAGATGGCCTACTGGTTACGAGGCCGGTGGCTTGTTGATGGCCAACGAAAGCGCCCAACGACTCATGAAGCAAGACATCGATAATGACCTTCAAGGATTTTTGATTTGCGAAGGGATTACCGACTTCATGCGTGCATGTGAGCAGGCTTTTCGAGAGTCGCTCAAGCTTGCAATTGTTGCCGGTACTTCAGGGAGCTACAAATCTCTTGGTAAGATCGACATCCCTTCTTCTCTGAAAATATTCATAGCAACCGACACAGATGA
>MDSY01096845.1_pt1 | contig 10881 bp, 10 predicted proteins | sample 811131 | NCBI WGS metagenome assembly MDSY01 (sample SAMN05326643, study PRJNA326480) | marine metagenome | isolation source: seawater | place: Atlantic Ocean: South West | collected 2010
AAGAGAATTTAAAATTACTTTTAAATACTAATCTTGCTGTATCTAAAAAGTTTAAGGTATCATCATGTATCATTATGGTGCCTCTGTGAAAAGATTTAGAAACTATAATTGAAATTTTTGATACAATAATTTTAAAGAGATTTTTAAACGAAAAACTATTTATTTTTGCTTTATATGACTCTCGCAAAAATAATATCCTTTCAATCTGTGAAAATTTGATTTCTAAAAATTTTATGTTTAAATCATCGCCAATATCTTTAAATAATTTAAAAAGTAGAATGGTTGAATTGGGTTGAATTAAGTATTTTTCATCTTGATCAATATTTCTATCTTTTATTTCTATTAACGCAAGATCTGGATATTTTTTTTTAATTTTTAGTAAAATTCTATATTTGTAAATTATTTGTGAAATAAAATAAAAGAACCATTTGCTTGTAATAAGAGAAAATGCTTTTGGATTAACTTTAATTCCCTTTTTAAAATAATGAAGATTTAGTTGTTTAAGAAAATTTTTAAATATTTTTTCAGACTCATCTAGATCCTTAGCGATTTTATTATTTATATCATAAACTTTGAAAAGTTCACATTTATAACCTTTAGATAAAATTTCTTTCTTAGAAACTGGGTCAAGAAAATTTTCTATAAATATAATATTTTTTTTTTTTATTCCTAAAGATTTTTTTTTTAAAAATAACATTACTTAAATTTTATAATATTTAAGAGTTTTTCACCTTTAAGAGATTTAAGCATGTTGTTAGAAGCTTTTGTTCTCATCTCTTGAATTGAGCTCGATGAATAATATGCAGAATGTGGATTGATAATGATTCTCGTATTCAAAGGGTCATTTATATCCATCCAAGATTTAATCAAATCCTCATTTTTACTTGGGGGTTCTTTAGGTAGAACATCTAATCCTACGGCTGCCAACTTATTTGACTTTAAACCTTTTATGACTACATCTGAATTTTCAATTATTGCCCCCCTTGCTGTATTAATTAATATTGTATTTTCAGTTAATAAATTTATAAAATTGTCATTAATCATTCCTTTGGTCTCATCAGTTAGAGTTGCATTTATTGAAATAATGCTAGACTCAGAGGCAAGATCTTCAATCTTTTCAAATCTTTTAATATTCAAAACTTTTTCATATCCACTTGGAACATGAGGGTCATAAAAGCCGATCTGCATTTTAAAACTCTTCATCCTTAATGCTAAAGCACTTCCAATTCTTCCAAGGCCAATTATTCCAAGTTTATGTTCGGAAGTTCTTTTAATTGGATGTCGTTTATCTGTATTAATAACTTCACTTTGCCATTCGTTGAGTTTGTGCTTTGTTTGAATATTGTAAAGGTTTACTTTTCTAATTAAATTTAAAATTAACGCGCTTGAAGTATCTGCTACTTCATCAACACCATAATCGGGGGTATTAGCAAAAGGAATATTGAATTTATGTAATACTTTTCTATCAATATTATCGGATCCAACTCCATATCTAATTACTGCTTTACATTTTTTAAGTTTTTTAATTGTATGCTCGGTTATTTTAGTGTGCCATACTAATATTCCATCGGCTTCTGCAATTTCGTCTGGAAAGTCTTCCTCATTCTTTTTGTTAAGACAGATTACTTTGGCATCATCTCCTAATACTTTTTGCTCAATTTCGGGATTATTTATATAGTCAGTTATAAATACTTTTTTCATTCAATATTTATTTCTTAATTGTCTTAAAGGCTTCATGTATTATTCCAGTGTCATTTTGATAACAAATAAAGTTTATACCAATCTTATTAAGAAACTTTATTTCATCAGATGATCTAGCAATCGAGCCAATTTTTATTTTATTTTTTTTGCAAATATTTATAATTTTTTTCACTGCTTTTTTTACTCTATCATCTTTCCAATTAGGTTTGAGTCCCAGAGATGAGGTAAAATCATAAAGCCCAAAGTAAATTAGAGATATTTCTTTGTGAAAATTAGAACAAATTTGATCTAAGGCAGCCAATCCACTTGCCCCTTCAATTAACAAACCTAAAAAAATTTTTTTATTTATAGATTTTTTTTTCTCTTCAGAATCCCGATGATTATATTTAAAACTTGAGGTGTATGGGCTTAAACCTCTTGTGCCTTTTGGATTAAAAAAGGAATAAGATAAAGCGCGTTTAGCATCATTGAAAGAAGAAATTTGAGGTATCAAGATTCCATCTGGATCTAAGTCCAAACATCTTTGAATTTCAATTCTATTCAAATTGCTTGCTCTAATTAAAGAAATACAATTCTTTTTAATAATTTTATTTAAAATATTTGCTCCACTAAAATCGTGTGGGCCGTGCTCTCTATCAATAATTACAAAGTCCATATTTTTTGAAATAATTTCTGTAATATTTGGGCACGTATTTAATGTAAAAGTTCCTATTAAAGTTTTTCTATTCATATTTCCAATTTTTTTTCAGCCATACCTCAATAGCAGTTTTTTGCCATTCTTCATCAATATCAAATCCATAAGAATTTTTTAATGGAAAACTTTTTTTTCCCATCCATTGAAAAGGTTGCATTCCGTCTTTCATATTTTCAAAAACTCTACTTCTTATTATCTGAACGCTTAAATCGCAAAAGTATACGTCTCCCTGACTGGATCTTATTGAATTAACATTCCCAATTAAATCTAATGGTATAAAGGATTGGATTGTGTCATCTACTAGTTTCCTAGCTCTAGTGGGACTGAACATATTGTATTTACTCACTGAAAAAGCTGAGTCGAACGCATCATCTTCAGTAAGTTTTTTAATCCCTTTTTGAACAAGTTCAATTGATATTGCGGGATTATTTGCAAATAGTAATAATATAATCTCAGGCTTGCCTTTGATTTTAACCATTTCATTATATGCATGGACAAGCACGTCCTCAGTTAAAGATTCTGGTGTAGCTAAATTTTCTGGTCTCTTAATCCAATGAGCAGAGTATTTTGAACCAATTTCAGATATTACAGGACAATCTGTTGATACAAAAATGTTTTTTATATTAACTTTTTTTGCAATCTGAAAGCCATATTCACACGACGGAAGGCCATTGATTTTCATTATATTCTTACCTGGAAACCCAGTGCTGTTTTTCTTGCCAATTAGTAAAGCGAATATTTTATCTGTATTTGTCATTATACTATTTTTTTAAAACAAATTTAGCTATATCAACCACTCTATTACTATAGCCCCATTCATTGTCATACCAAATAACCATTTTTATTAAATTTGATCCTAATACTTCAATAAAATTGGCATCAATAATGACTGATTTTGTAGTTCCCAAGTAGTCCATAGATACTAGTGATTCTTCCTGATACTCAAATATATTTTTTTTAGTTTGAGATAATCTTTTAAAATGATTTGTCAGTTCTTTTTTATTAGTGTTCTTATTTAGTTTTAAAGTTATGTCCGATGCACAAACAATTGATGTTGGAACTCTAAAGGAAATACCAGAAATTTTCCCATTTAAACTTTTCAAACATTTTGTTACAGCTTTTACGGCGGTTGTCTTTTTAGGTATTAGATTTGAAATGCTATCTCTGCCCAGCGAATAGTTTTTCCAACTATGGCCAGGATTAGACACTGATTTCAACGAGCCATCTAATAAATTTTGATAAGAAAGTCGCGGATGAAGTGTAGTCACGTAACCGTTTTGAATACCATATTTTTTTTCAATCTCACTTAAAACTGGAGCTAAAGCTGAAGCGTCACAAATGCTTGAGCTTATAATGTTGTGTTTTTTATTATTAAAGTTTTGTTCGTTTACTCCAAAGATCATAGTAAAATCGATATTCTTATCTGGTGAATGGGTGATTATTACTTTTGATAATTTTTTGCTTAATATTTTTTTTGATAAAGCAACATTTTTTTCTACACCTGAGGCATCTATTACTAAATCAATATTATGTTTCGACCACGGGACTTTATCGATTGTTTTTTCTGAATAAAACTTAATATCTTTATTGTTTATAGAAATTTTATCTTTGCTTATAGACTGTATTTTCTGATTAAATTTTCCATAAATTGAGTCATATTTTAATAAATATGTTAAATTTTTAACATCTTCGTCTATATCATTTATAACGCTAATTTTTAAATCTTTTGAACTTGTTGCAATTCTAGTAACTGCTCGTCCAATTCTGCCTAAACCATTTATTCCTATATTAATCATACTTGTAAAGTTTGTTCAAACGTTGAACATTATTCTATTGAGAATTAGAATAAATGTAAAGCAAATTGTTCAAATATTGAACACTATTAATATTTACTTGGGCCATAACCTAGGATCTACAAGATTTTTTGACTTTGAAAATATTTTTTTAGGATATTTTGTTCTGTTGCTTAGGCAACAATTAATTATTTCATTAATTTGATTATAGTTTGAAATCCCTAAAATTATTTTATCTACGTTTTTTATTTTTTTGATAAAATTAATACAAGTTGAGATTTTATTCTGGTTATTCTCCAAATTCCAACTTTCCCAATCTTTAAACAATTTAGACCACCTTTTAAAATACTTTGGTATTTTTTTATTTTCTAAAAGTAAAATACCTTGTAAAAAAATTGACCTAACATGTATCTCAATGCCTTTTTTTTTTAATCTATTCAAGTAATTGTGTTTTAAAAATCTTCGGTCAAATACATTTAAGGGTATTTGTATTACATCAAAAGAATATTTTTTTAATAACTTTTTTAGTTCTTCAGGAGAGTAAACCGAGATACCAATTTTTTTAGTTAAATTAATCTTTTTTAAGTGCACAATATTGTTATAAAAATTTTCTCCATCTTGTTCTAAAAGATCTTTTGCTTTGTGAAAATAAACAGTATGGAAGGATTTTTTTTTCAAAGTATTTAATGAACTCAAAAATAAGTGAGTCGTTTGACTTGATGATTTGTTCTTTAAATCATTTTTTAATATCTTAGTGTATACTTCAAAATTTTTAAGTTTACTTAAGGCAATTTTTTTTTCTACACCGGGGTATGACAGAGCAGTATCAACAAAATTGATATTATTATTTTTTAATACCTGTGCAATTTTGTTTAATTGAAGTAAAGAAATACCTTTACCTTTTTTAATTCCATATCCTTTAGAAAAATTAGCTGAACCTAATACAAATTTTTTTTTAAGCATTTATTTTCTTTTTAGATCACTTGCGTCATCAATATCGATGCTTTGCTTCTTAACAAAAAGTGGTAATATTTTTTTACCAGAAACTGAGCCTCGAATTATAGTTAATCTCTTCATTGTTTCAATTTCACCAGTTTGAAAAAAAAAGTTTGGCAATTTTTGTCTTGGTAAATTAAAAGGCTCACGAATATTGGGAACAACTGATTTCACGAATATTTTGCCATTCATAAATTGCCACTGTCTATAAGGATGTTGTTTTGCTTTGAACATTGATCTCACCGACGTTGCTTTTTTATAGTGTGAGAGTAATTTTAACGAATTTTCGATTAAGTTTTTTTCTCTAAATGGCGAAGTTGGTCTTAATAAAATGACATATTCAAATTTTGTAATAAAATAACTTTCACATTTTGATAAAGCATCTTTTATAACTGGATAATCTTGAACTAAATCTCCAGATAATTTTTTTTTTCTTAAAATACTGAAGTTCAGTTTGTGCTTCTTTATTTTATTTAAATATTTTTTACTATCAGTTGAAACAACAATTTGATCTACAAATTTAGCTTTTTTCGCATATTCGATTGAATATGCAATCATTGGTTTTCCTTTTATTTTTTTGATGTTTTTATCTTTTATGCTTTTGCTTCCTGATCTAGCTGGAATTACAACGAGAACTTTTTTTCCATTAAACATTAGTGTTATATTTGTAGATGTTTTTTTAATTTTTTAATATTGATAAAGTCTGACTTGCTTTTTTTTTTCTTAAAATTACCGTAACCATCGGATACCCCTAAGATCTGATTAGGATCATCACAGTTATTAACAATGATACTATCCTTTTTTCCAAAAAAACCACCTGATACAATATTTACACCATTTATAAATCTCTTTTTTTTGAGCCTAAAATGATGATTGTTAAAATTCTGACTTACGTAGTTAACAAGTGTTTGTGTAATATCGCATCTTAAAATCTTTATTCCTCTTTTTTTTGCATACGAAACGGATTGCTTATCCAAGTTTCCTTTACCTAGATCAATTATTAATCCATTAGGCTTCATTGATTTCAAATAGTCTTTTTTGATAACCGATTTTTCGTTAGCACAGGCAATTATTGCATCTGTGTTGTAACAAGCTGATATAGGTGACTCAGAAAAACCTGACTCGGCCAGAGTTGAAATAGGTTTGACCAAGTTAATGGTATTTGAAATATGCATGCATTTTTCAATGTTTCTTCTATATAATTTTATGTTTACTCCAGACTCCACCAGTTTTAATCCTAATTTAAACCCGATATTTCCTGCTCCGAATATTGCAATTTTTTTCTTACTTAGAATTTTAAAATGATCTCTAATCATGTGCCACGTATGTTCAACTGTTAAATCATTTGGTTTAAATTCAAAAATAGGTATGTGTTTAATGCTAGACTTTAAAACTGTTGGCAAATTACCAAATTCAATAAATTCATTACTTAAATTTTTGTTTTTTATAATGTAGTTTTTTTTAAATTTATTTCCTATTTTGTATGGAATTTTTTTTTCAGTATCAACGAAAATTGCTTTAATATCTTTGTTAAAAATTTTATTTAATTTTTTAAGTTGGTCTGTGGAATAAACAATTATTCCAAAAATTAAAATATCATTAATTTGACGAAGTGGTGCGAAATACACTTTATTACCATCTTTTGAAGTATTTGTGGTTATAGTAACACACAGGTGCTTTAATTTATATTTTCTTAAAAGTTTCTTAGCTTTATATAGTTGTGTTTTAATACTTTTCATTTGATTTACCATGACGTAAACCCTCCATCTATTACAAGATTATGTCCGTTCAAGTATTTGCACTTTTCACTTAATAGAAATTTAATACTTTCAACTATTTCGCTTACGTTAGCCATTCTTTTCATTGGAACCTTTTTAATATAATTTTTAATTAATCTTTTATCTTGATTATTAAATATTCCACCTGGACTAACACAGTTCACTCTTATTTTATATTTGCTTAAATGAACTGCATAATATTTTGTTAATTGAATAATTGCTCCTTTTGATGCAGCATAAACATCACTTGTAACTTTACCATCCGGATAAATTTTAGGATCACCACTTACAGAACCGTAAATTGATCCAAGATTTATAATTTGTGGGTTTGTCGAGTTTTTAAATAATTTATAAAATAACTTTGTTATTGTAAAGATAGCTCCAACATTTGTTCGTAGAGAGCTATTAAATTTAACTGAAGACTGTTTTTCAAATGATAGATAGTTTTGTTCAACAAAACAATTAATAATTGTGTCTATATGCTTGAATTTCTTCCTCACTATAATGCTTATTTTCCTAAGCTTGTTGAAATTATTTATGTCACATTCAAAATAGTGTATATTTTTATTGTTAATTTTTTTTTTTATTTTTTTGTCAATACAAATAATTGTATTTCCAGTTTTAAAACTTTTAATCAAGTTTGTTCCTAAGAAGCTTGAGGATCCTACAATTAAAATTCTTTTAGAAGCTCTTCCAAGTAATTGGTTCATCTTTTTCTATTTTAGTTACAGATTTTCTATTTAAAATTATACTAATAAATTTTGGCATCAGACCACCAGCTGGACCTTTTATTGTTATATTTTGTGAAGAAAATTGTTCGCCTTTCTTTATTAATTTTTTTGCATATAAACTTTTTTTTTGTGAGTTAATTGTAATATATTCATTAGGTTGTATTTTTTTTACACCATCGCCGAGAATAATCTTAACTTTTTCCTTGTCAAATTTATTCAATTTTTTTACCCAGTTTTCATGCTTATCAAAATATTTTTTAAATTTTACAAGATTAAACATTTCTTCTTTGTGTGAAGAAAGAAGATGATCTGGCCCCTCCATTGTTTTGTTTAATGTAAAATGCCTTTCAATTATATTTGCCCCTAGTGATATAGCTGTTTTTGATGCCAGTAAGTCAGTAGTGTGATCGGAAAATCCTACCGGTAATTGGTACAATAATCTGAGATTTTGCATAAATTTCAAATTTATTTCAGCATGAGTTGATGGGTATGAAGAGTTGCAATGTAGAAGTGCTAAATTCTTATTTCCTGTTGATCTGACTGCTTCCACTGCATCATTAATTTCGGCAACAGTTGACATGCCTGTTGAAATAATTATTGGTTTCTTTTTTCTAGAAACATGCTCAATTAGAGGTAAATTGACTAAATCAGCTGATGCAATCTTAAACGCTCCTACCCCCATGTTATCAAGAAAATCTGCGCTTTTGAAATCAAATGGAGTTGAAAATATAAATATTTTCTTTTTTCTTGCATATGCAAAGATCTTTTTTTGTGTTGAAAAGCTTAAACTCAAACGTTGAAATAGTTGATTTATACTTTCCTCAGTACCAATCACTTTTTCAGAATATTTTTCTGACTTTACTCTTTGTGAAACCCTCGAGTCGGGTTGAAAAGATTGAAATTTTATTGCATCACATTTACAGTATACAGCATTATCGATTAACTTTTTTGCAATTTGTAAACTTCCATTATGATTTAAACCTGCTTCAGCTATAATAAATGGTGATTTTTTCTCTCCGACTATTTTATTTCCGATTTTGAATGATTTGTTGAAGTCTATTCTTGAAACATTTTTCCTCTCATTTGAGAATTGATTAAATTTGTTGTCCAAATTATCTGCTAAGTCAAATGATTTATGAAATAAAATTTGACTATCTGCATAGTTGAATTCACCACCAGCCCCGATAGAAAATAAGTTGTTAAAACTTCCAATGAAATTTTTAATTAAATAAGTTTCATTCTTATAATTTAGAAACTGTACGGGATAAACGAATGGTTCATAGTTAATTGAAGTCCCAATGATTTCATCCATTTTAAGTAATTTAGTTTTTATAATATCTTGAATAGTTTGTTTAATTACTTCTTTAGAATGTTTTTTTGAAAATCGATCCCCTGCTGAGTAGGTAATTTCAGCTGTAAGTAAAGTTTTATTTTTCGGAGCGACAAATTTAGAAAGTTTTTTGTTTTCTGTTATTCTATTAAAAATTAATCTCTCAGAGTCAAAATACAGCCAGTGTATATTTTTAGGTAAAACATATTTTTTTTTACAAAAAATATAAACCGAACATACTCCACGGAATTTTAGATTATTTGGTTTTCCCAATAACTTTGCAGTGATACTAACTGGTAATGTGGATATAACAGTCTCATCAACTTTTATGTTATATTTCTTTTTGTTTGTAAAAATTTCTGAAATATTTGCATCTTTCGAGGAAAGTCCAACTACAGTTTCATTGAATTTAAATTTTCCTCCAAGTTTTATTATTTTTTCCTTAATCTTATCATAAACACATCCAGTTCCATACTTGCCAACGGCTGCATACTCCCCATGGTAAAATGGATGAATCTTATCCCTAAATTTTATTCTATTTGGAGCCCAATCTGGTGTCATTTTGCTGGTATCAATACCCCAAATTTTTTTCGGATATTTTTCAAAAAACATTTTTCGCAAAGTTGGTCCTATAAGAGCATCAACATACTCTTTATAGTTTTTTGCTTTTTGCCTTTTTTCTGGGTTTTTATAATTTTTTAAATCTTTTTTTATTTGTGATTTAAGTTTTGTTTCAAATTTATTAAGAGCCTCTTTTGAAAATGGATAATCGTAAAATTCATTGAAATTTTTTCCTTTAACATTTTTACAGAAAAATTTTCCTTCTATAAGCAAATTTTTAAAATTTTTTTCCCAAAATTTTTTTAGATCTTTATGCGGAGTATGAAATATATGTGGCCCTGTATCTAATATAAACCCTTGTTCTTTCCAGGATCTGCACAATCCTCCAGAAATTGCATTTTTCTCTATTAGATCTACCTGCCACCCTTTTTCCAACAGTTTCCATGCAGTTATAAGACCTGTTGGTCCAGTTCCTAAAATAATTGCTTTCTTTTTCAATTAAATTCCATTAAGTTGTTCAATTATTGAACAATATATGTTAAATTTAAAAATTTGTAAACGACCAATTATTGTTAAATTATATTAATTCAATATGAGAAGAAAAATTTATCATAAAAAAACAGGGATGTATGTTGATTGGCAGCAGATTTCTCAGTTGCCTGTTATAGACAATTTTATCGATATTGGTGTTGGAAATGGAACCCCAGATTTATGGAAAAAATACAAAAACAAAAGGATAATTTGTATAGACCCCCTAGATCATTCCGAAAACGTAACAAAAAAAATGTTAAAAGGGAGAAATTATTCTTTTCACAAGTTTGCAGTGGGGTCAAAAGTGGGTAAAAAAATTTTGAATGTAGAAAGAGAATTAGGAAGGTCTACTCTTTTAAAAGTGACCAAAAAAAACTTTGAGGGAGCGCCAAAAACAAAGCTCAAAGTACAAATAAAAACTTTAGACTCAATTATAAAAAACTTAAACACTAAAGGATTACACGGTATAAAAATTGATGTGGAGGGTTATGAGTTAGAGGTTTTGAAGGGCGCGAAAAATACACTTAAGAGAACAAATTTTGTAATCGTTGAAGCTAGACACAACCATATCACTTTTAATAAGCAATATAAGTTAAGTGAATTAATGAATACAATGACATTAAATAATTTTGTACTGACACATATTTTAACTGCAAAGCCGTTTATTGCAGATTTGTGCTTTCAATCTATAAGAAAAATTTAATTACACTTAAAATTTTTTTCAGTGCATAAATCAAGCCAATTGAGCTATTAGTACTGGTCAGCT
>MDSY01131506.1_pt1 | contig 10881 bp, 11 predicted proteins | sample 811131 | NCBI WGS metagenome assembly MDSY01 (sample SAMN05326643, study PRJNA326480) | marine metagenome | isolation source: seawater | place: Atlantic Ocean: South West | collected 2010
TCCAGCAAAAAAATCTGATCCAATATTCTTGGCTCTAACTGTACTTCCTTGAACTATTCCAATGTGTTCCTTTATTTCAAACCCTGCTATTTCATTAGCGGATGAGACTATAAGATTTTCTGTCATGACTTTTTCCTTAAAATAGTTTAATTTGTAAATATAATGCAGAAGTTAATAGAAGCAAAGTTTTCAATAGGAAATATAGTTAAACATAAGTATTTAAATTTTAGAGGTGTCATTTTTGATCTTGATCCTACTTTTAATAATACTGAAGATTGGTATCTTGCAATTCCTGAAAGGATAAGGCCAAAAAAAGATCAACCCTTTTATCATTTGTTTGCTGAAAATGAAGAAATTTTTTATATTGCCTATGTTTCTGAACAAAATTTATTAATCGATGATAGCGATATACCTGCAAACCACCCTGATATTAAAGAAATTTTCTCTCACTTTGATGGAAATTCTTATCACCCGCATCAAAGGGCAAAAAATTAAACTGTTAAGTCTAGGTGAGCTATTTGAATAGCTGTTACAAATACATCCATAGCAATTTCTAAGTCTTCTTCATTTACAAATGTAGGTGCTATTCTTATAACATTATTGTTAGGGTCTATTCCTTTTGGGAAAGTAGATCCAGCTGGAGTTATTAAAACACCTGCACTTGAGCACAAATTTATAACTTCTAGGGCAATAGATTTGGTAGTTGTATATGTAATGAAATATCCGCCTGTCGGCCTAGAAAAATTTCCATATTCATCTGGAATGCTCTCAAGTGCTTTATAAGCTATTTCGAATTTTGGTTTAATTAAGTTTGCATGTTTTAGCATATGACTTTTAATAACTTCATCATCCTTAAAAAATTCAACATGTCGCTGTTGATTTATCTTATCTGGACAAATAATCATTGAAGTTCTCATTCTTTTGATAAGTTCAAGATTTTTTCCTGAAGCTGCCATAAAAGAAATGCCACCTCCACCAAAAGTAACCTTCGAAAAAGAAGTTACAACAATAGTTTGATCACAAACATCCATTGATTCTGCAAGCATCCAGGTTGGTGTTTGCTTTTTTGTAGGAAGAAAGTCGTGTATCAGATAGGCATGATCAAATAAAAATAAGAAATTATCTGAGTAGGCCTTACCTATATCAAATAATTTACTTATATTTTCATCAGAGAAGACTTCACCAGATGGATTGGAGTGCCTGGGAACCGAAATTATTCCTAAGATATCATCATTGCTATCAAGCACTTCTTGTAATTCTATTAGGTTAAGGCCCTCTTCATTCAAGGAGACGGTTAGAACTTCTATTCCAAAATCATTAAACATCCTAAAGTGCCTATCAAATCCTGGAATTGGACAAATAAATTTTGGTTTTTTTATATCTTTCCAAGGAGCTGGCTCTCCAAATATATAATTAGCTAATACTGTTTGATAGCTAAGTAATAAACTAGATTGCTCACCTGTGATAATGTTCTCAAATGGAGCATTCAGAAGCTTTGAGCCCAGTTCTCTTGCAGGCCTAATTCCATGAGGTTCTCCATAATTTCTTAAATCTATACCCTCATCATTGATAGGGCTTACATTCATACTTAAAAGATCATTGGAGAGATCTAACTGTGATGCATCAGGTTTGCCTCTAGTAATATCTATAGATAAACTCTTATCCTTAAGTGAATTATATTTTGTGATGATTTCTTCATGCATAATATAAGGACTATTTTATAGGAGATTTGTTGTAGTGGTAAATTTTATGCTTTTTTTAAACCTTTTAGCCTTATGTAGCTTTGTATACTATGTATGGGATTCAAAAAATAAAAATAAAGAAAGAGAACAGAAAAAAGACGATCAATTTGAAGAAAAATTAAAGACAATTGCTAACGAAATTGCAGTTGAAAACAATACTTCAATTCGTGATATCAATCTTTCAGAAATTAAAAAAACCTTAAAGCCATTTGAAAAACAGCTGCAAAGAGATCTTGATCTTCTTAAAACTAATATTGAGAAACAAAATATTGAAGGTGCCACAGCCAGAGCAAAATTTGGTCAACAGATTGACAGCCTTCTCAACGCTACATCAGATATGCAAGAAGATGCGCAAAATTTAACAAAAGCTCTTAAGGGAGATACTAAACAACAAGGGGATTGGGGAGAGCAAGTTCTAGAAATGGCTCTAGAGAAAGCAGGTCTTAAAGAGGATATAAATTATTTGTTGCAACCAAATTACAAGGATAAAAAAGGTAATAATTTAAGGCCGGATGCTGTAATTCTCCTTCCTAATAATAGAAATATTGTTATCGACTCAAAAGTATCACTTACTGCATATGAAAAATTTGTAAATGTTGAGGATGAAACAGAAAAGAAAGCTTTTTTAAAAGATCATATAGGTTCTATCAAAAGCCATATAAAAATATTATCATCGAAAAACTATAATGACCTTGAAGGTATTATTGCGCCGGATTATTTATTTATCTTTGTTCCGATAGACTCTGCATTATCAGTAGCCTTGTCTAATGATTGGGACTTACAGACTCTTGCAAACGATAACAAGATTGCCTTTGTTACGCCTATTAATCTAATTGCTATTCTAAGAATTGCTGAAAATCTTTGGAGATTAGATAAGCAAAATAAAAATGCTGAAGATATTGCAAGTAGAGCTGGCTTACTCTTTCAGAAGTTTTCTAATTTTAGTGATGATCTTTCAAAAGTTGGAGAACATCTAAATAAGGCTCAAGAATCTTACACTTCAGCAAGAAATAAATTAGTTGAAGGAGACGGTAATCTTTTTTCTCAAGTAGATAAGTTAAAGGAGCTTGGAGCTAAAACACAAAAGAATTTACTAAAGCCAAAAGAAACTTCTAAAAAAGAATAATATGTATCACCTAAAAATATGGAAATATCTTTCCCTTCCATGGTTAGCATTCTCCCTTATTTTTTTTATTGGCTTTTTTTATTCTGCATTCTTCTTCGAAGTAGATAATCAATTTCTATCGTCCTTTTATCTCTGGACTCTTTTCAGCAATACATTGATATTATCGATAGCAACAGGTTTGCTATCAGCCCTTATTGCGGTACCACTAGCGATTATCGTTACCCTCTATAAATTTCCAGGTCATAAATTTTTTAGTTGGTCCTTAAGTCTTTCTATTGCATTTCCAACATACGTATACGCATTTGTTTTTGTTGGTATTTTTGAATATTCAAGTCCCTTGGCAACATTTCTGAGAGAATATGGTTTTGCCATACCCTCAATAAAAAATATATATGGCGCATCTATTATTATGTCCATGGCCTTATTTCCCTATATATTTCTTCTCGCTAAAGCTCAATTATCAAATATGGGTGTATCTCTTTTTAAGGCCGGCAAGACCCTTGGTAAAAGCAATCTTCAAGCAATTATTAAGATACTAATTCCATCTCTATGGCCAACAATTTTGGCAGGAATAATATTAGTCATGCTTGAAACTATTGCAGATTTTGGAGGAGTCTCAACTCTTCGTATTGATACTTTTACCGTAGGCATATATGACGCCTGGTTTGGGTATCAAAGCTACTTTTCGGGTGCAAGATTGGCTGCATATCTACTTATGTTTGTATTCGTATTTCTATTTTTGAGTAAGTATTTAAGTAGACCGAGCGAATCAATTGCATCAACCAGTAGCGACTCCCATGACAAAATAGTATTAAACATGCCTTATCAGTATGTATTTAGTTTTATTTGTTCAATAATTTTTTTGATTACGTTTTGTTTCCCATTATTTCAAATAATAAAATGGGCACTACTAAATGATGCTAGTTTATTTTTAGATACTTTTGGAGTCTTCTTTAATTCATTCTTATTGGGTCTTTCTGCATCTTTATTTACTGTGATTATCTCAGTAATCCTTGCATTAGGTTTTTTGGGAGCAACTACTATGAGACCTTTTATAACGATTTCCTCATCTGGATATGCCATACCAGGTTCAGTTATTGCAGCAGGGTTGCTGATAACTTTTGATTCAATTTTTAATATCTCAATTACTTCTTATGGAATTTTTGGATTGATTTTCTGTCTTGCCTTAAGATTTATGACTCCGTCTTTTAATTATCTTTCTGCTTCTTTAAATAATATAGCTCCTTCTTCTCGAGATGCTTTATCAGGTTTTTTAATAAGCAGCCCCAAGGCTTTTTATTTGTTTTATTTTCCTCAAATGCGGCCTGCAATTCTAATGAGCCTGCTAGTAGTTTTTATTGAAGTAGTTAAAGAGCAGCCAGCTACACTCCTTTTAAGGCCTGTTGGATTTGAAACACTTTCATCTAAGATATATAACTTTACTAGTGAGGGGCAATGGGTGTTAGCTTCCGTTCCAAGCCTCTTTCTCATCGTAATATGTCTTATATTTGTTTATATTCTTAATAAAGGTATCGATTTAAAAATCAATAACTGAGACAATGGGCAATGAAACATGTCGCCGTAATTGGTGCTGGCATAGCCGGAACTACAACTGCTTATACTCTTGTTAAAAGAGGTTATAAAGTAACGATAATTGATTCTAAAAGATATCCTGCCATGGCTACTAGTTATGCCAATGGAGGTCAGCTAAGCGCAAGTAATGCTGAGACATGGAATACTCCTAAAAATGTTATCAATGGCATTAGGTGGATGTTCAAGCCAGATGCTCCCCTTCTTTTCAATCCATCTCCTGAGATACAAAAGTATAAATGGATGATGGGTTTTCTAATGGCAACAATAAAAGGAGAACATAAAAAAAATACCTTGAAAACTATTGACCTTGCTAAGAAGGCTAGAGAGACTTATTTTAAAATTGCTGATGAGGAAGGGATAGAATTTGAGCTATTAAAAAAAGGTATTTTGAGATTCTATGATTCTGAAAAAGAATTTAAATTGGATCGAGATAAGGCCTCATGGTTAAATCAAGAGGGGATGGAGTGGGATACCTTAACAACCGATGAGGTAAAAGATCTTGAGCCTGCTTTCAAAAATAATGCTAACTATGAACAGATTGTTGGTGGTATATATACAAAATCAGATGCCAGTGGAGATATACATAAATTCTGCACAAATCTGGAAAAAGTCTTAGAAGATAAGTATGGTGCAATACTGCAATTAGATACTAATGTAGAGCATATCACCAAACAAAAAGATCAAATCGTTTTGACTATGAGGTTTGAGAATACTCTAATAAATACTAACTTTGATAATGTCATCATATGCGCTGGGGTTGGAACACAAAAATTTGCGGATAGTCTTGGTGATAGTATGAATGTTTACCCTGTTAAAGGTTATAGCGTAACAATAGATTTAAAAGATGAGCTTTCAAGAAGCTGCGCTCCAACAGTTTCTCTTATTGATCAACCTGTTAAAATAGTTGCTAGTCGTTTAGGCGATAGATTTAGAGTAGCTGGAACTGCCGAATTAGCTGGGATCAATACAGATATTCGTCAAAATAGAATCAGGCCACTTCTCAAATGGGTTCAGAAATACTTTCCCAATATAAGCACTGAGACTTATACGCCCTGGGCAGGACTTCGACCAATGACACCAAATATGATGCCTATTACGCGTCAAAGTAGAATTAAAGGTATTTACTATCATGCCGGTCATGGACACTTAGGCTGGACCTTAAGTGCAGAGACTGCAAAATTAGTTGTAGATAGTATGGAATCTAATAACTAAGGAAGATCTATAATTTCCCAGGACCTCTCATTAGACTCTTGTCTTAATTTGTCATCTGGATTAACAGCTATAGCTTGATTGACTTTCAATAAGAGTGGGAGATCGTTAATGGAATCAGAGTAGAAAACTGTATCTTTAAAATTTAAAAATCCATTATCATTCATCCATTTTTTTACCTTTAGAAGCTTACCCTTTCCTAAGGCATGCTCTCCCTGAATCTTTCCTGTATAAATGTTATTTACCATCTCTACATCTGTGGAAACTATATTTTTAAAGCCAAGTCTTTTGGCAATTGGGTTGACTATGACTGAATTTGTTGCCGAAGCTAAAAGCATAGTATCGTTATTGTGAGAATGTTCATGCAGCAATCTTAATGCGTATATATTAATTATTGGTTCAATAATGGTGCTAAGGAATTCATTGATTTGATTTTCAATATCCTCTGCCCTCTTACCTTTAAAATATGAAAGAGCAAACTTAGACCATTCTTCATTATCAAGCTTCCCTAGATAATATTGATTATAAAAGTAATCATTTTTCTTTTTGTATTCTTGACGATCAACATAGCCAGAATCAATTAAAAATTTAATCCAAGAATAGTCAGAATCTCCTTTAAGAATGGTATTATCAAGGTCAAAGATAGCTAGTTTCATTTAAATATTTCTTATGATCGAAGAGCCTGGATATAGATTGAACGTTGGATTAATTATCCTTAATGATAAAGGTAAATTGCTTCTATGCAAAAGAAAAAATATTAATAGTTGGCAATTTCCTCAGGGTGGAATAGATTCCGGCGAAACTCCTTACAAGGCTGCAAAAAGAGAATTATTCGAAGAGGTTGGTATAAGGGCTAGTTCAGTTCTCTTATTAAGCTCCATGAATGAATGGGTAAGGTATGAAATACCGAAAGAAAGCAGGAGAAAGCATTTCCTTAAAAAGGAAATTAAGGGTCAAAAACAGAAATGGTACATGTTTAAACTAAAAAAGGATGTGGTCATTAGTTTTGATAACGATCCTGATAGTGAATTTGAAGATTATAAATGGGTATCATATTGGTATCCTCTTCATGCAATTATTAGATTTAAAGAAGATGTTTATAGAAAAGTCTTGAACTCATTCAACTTTACTTATTGCAAGGAGGTGGAAGGTGGTTGAAGAACTATTAATATTCTCATTTCTAGGAATATTTGCAGGCCTTATTGCTGGAATGTTTGGAATTGGAGGAGGAATAATAATAGTTCCAGTTTTGGTTACAAGTTTTATAAGTCTTGGTTTTCAGGATGAGATAATAGTTCATTTGGCAATTGGATCATCTATGGCAAGTATTTTTTTTACGGGTATAGCTTCAGCAAATGCTCATAGAAAGAAAAATGCTATTAACTACAATATGATGAAGCCTGTGGTGTTCGGAATTATCTTCGGAGCCTTATTGGGAGCTTTTTTTGCTCTGCAATTAGAAGGCGCTATTCTTAAAATTATAATTGGGTCTTTTGTGATACTTGTTGCTATTCAGATAGGCTTTGATATTGAATTCAAAAATAAGAGTGATAAGCCTAAAAATATTCAGTCTTACTTTGCTGGGTCGGGCATAGGATTCTTATCGTCAATATTAGGAATTGGGGGTGGTATTTTTTCAGTCCCATATTTCAAAGGTTCTGGATTAAGTCTAACGTCAAGTGTTGGAACCTCAGCAGCATGCGGAATTCCTATAGCTTTTTTTGGGGCTTTGGGTTATGTATTTATGGGTATGAGTAATAACTCTCTTCCAAGTTTAAGCTATGGTTATATTTATATTCCTGCTGTTTTTGGTATTTCTATAACAAGCGTATTTGCAGCTCAGTTCGGAGCTCGACTAGCGCACTTTGTTTCGACTGTTACTCTTAAACGATTAATGTTGTCTCTTATGATAACAATCGCTATATATATGATTGCAATATGATTATTGAACTATCAGAATTTTTTAACAATCCTAGTATTATTGATATTGGGATATTGCAAATACAGTACTATGCAGTTACTTGGCTTGCTTCTGCTTTATTAATATATATATTTCTAAAATCTAATTCTATTATTTTAGAACTGGGTCTTAGCAAAGAGAAAGTTAATGATCTTGTATTTCTATACGGTTTATTTTTTGGAGCCATGTGCGGTGGCAGGATTGGTTATATGCTTTTCTATGGCAGCTCTCAGTTATTGCAAAATCCTTTATCACTATTTTACGTATGGCAAGGTGGTTTAAGTTTTCATGGAGGTCTTGCTGGCGTGGTTGTTAGTCTCTTTGTTTTTGCTAAAAAGAATAACTTAGAATTTCTGAGGTTAATGGATGCAGTAGCTTTATCTATGCCTATTGGATTAGGACTTGTAAGAATAGGTAATTTCCTTAATGGGGAGCTATATGGGAAGCCCACTAATGGGGAGTGGGGCTTTATTTTTCCTACAGACTCTTTCGGATTTCTAAGACACCCATCTCAACTATATGAAAGTTTTGGTGAAGGCTTGGTTTTATTTGTTCTTTTATTTATTATAAATAAATATTTTAAAAGTCATGGAATCGTTTGCTCATCATTTCTTATACTATATGGTCTGATAAGATTTATAATTGAATTCTTTAGACAGCCTGATGCTCATATTGGCTATGTGGCATTAGAATTTTTAAGCATGGGCCAACTTCTTTGTCTTCCGATGATAATTATCGGTTTTATTTTATTAGTTTCCTCAAGGAAAAAATCATGAAAGCATATCTAGATCTTCTTCAACATATCTTAGAAAATGGAGATGAAAAAGATGACAGAACAAACACAGGGACTATATCTTCATTTGGACATCAATTAAGTTTTGATCTTGAAAAAGGATTCCCTGCTGTTACAACAAAATCATTAGCCTGGAAAGGCGTTGTCTCAGAACTTTTGTGGTTTTTAGAAGGCTCTAGCGATGAAAGGAGACTTGCTGAAATTAGGTTTGGTAAAGATAGGGAGGAGCTTAAAGATCTAGCAAAATACTCAACTATTTGGACAGAAAACGCAGATAGTCAAGGCAAAGATCTAGGCTATGAAAATACTGATATCAAAAAAGAATTGGGTCCTGTTTATGGATTTCAATGGAGAAATTGGGAAGGCAGAGATCAGATTAAGGAATTGATAAACAATATTAAAATTAATCCTGATGGTCGAAGGCATATCCTTTCTGCATGGAACGTTGGTCAAATAGATAATATGGCCCTTCCTCCATGTCATGTCATGTCACAATTCTATGTGAATAATGGGACTATTAGTTGTCATATGTACCAAAGAAGTGCTGATATGTTTTTAGGTGTCCCTTTTAATATAGCCAGTTATGCATTACTTCTTAGTATTTTTGGTGAAATCTTGAATTTGAAGCCAAAGAAATTTATACATTCATTTGGGGATGCTCATATTTATAAAAACTCTATTGACCAAGTTAAAGAGCAAATCTCAAGAGAACCAAAAAATTTACCCTCTCTAGTTTTGCCTAACCTGTCTTGCTTAGAAGATATATCAAAATTTAGAATTGAAGATTTTAAATTAAAAAATTATGAACATCACCCTGCTATAAAAGCAGAAATGGCGGTATAAATGACAATTATTTCTCATGCAGTAGCAGTCTCTAATAACAATGTGATTGGTGTAGATAATAATCTACCCTGGAACTTAAAAAGTGATTTAGCTCATTTTAAAAAATATACTTCAAATAAAATAATTATTATGGGTCGAAAGACATATGATTCTATAGGAAGACCTCTTCCAAACAGAACTAACTTTGTGATTTCAAGAACAATAAATGAAATTCCAGGAGTTTATGTGTTTAATAATCTTGAGGATGCCATTAGTTCTGCTAAGAAGAAAAATAAAGAAGGAGATGAAGAATCAGAAATTGTAATAATTGGTGGAGGTTATCTTTTTAGGGAAACTATAAACTCATTTAATAAATTGGTTATTACTAGAGTTGATTGTGACATTGATGGGGACGTTTATTACCCAGAAATTGATCTTAGTAATTGGAAACTTGTTAAATCTGAGTTATTTAATAAGGATGATGAAAACGATTATGACTTCAAAATAGAAGAATATATTAGATTATGATTGGTTTTGAATATAGTCTCTTCTTAAAGCCAGATTCTTAACTCTTATTTCTTCATTTTCAGTATACTTAATCCAATTATTGGCCTGTGTTTTAATTTTTTTATCTTTATCTCGAGCTGCAATTCTAAATTGTTTCTTAGCATCATCGAATCTCAATAATTCAAAATATACTTGTCCTAGAGTTAAATAAACTTGTGACAGTTTTTCAATCTTGCCCTTCTCGAGACCTTTTTTAATAGCATCTACTGCTGGATTTAACTTATCTTCAGAAAGATATAGATTGCCAAGCAATACATAAGCTTTTCCATCTTTAGAAAGCTTTGCTGCTTTCTCCAAGACTGGAATAGCTTTGTCTATTTCTTGCGCCATTCTCCATGAATCAGCAAGCAGCTTAAGATTTTTTTCAGTATCTCTTACTACTGGTCCAGTTTTTTCAACTTGGATTTCTTCTTTTGTTACCTTGTCAATAACAGTTTCTGTAGTAGTGGTTATTTTCTTCTGACCTGAGACTAAAACCTGAGCTGCCCAATATGGGTTCTGATTAAGAAGGAGTAATTGAGCTAATGCTTTATACTCTGACTCTTTGTCAAGAAAGTCTTTTGCATGAGCTGCTTTAAGAGTAATCATATAATCTTTTTCTCTATTTAGCTGACCATATGTCCCTCCAAGTTGGATAAAGTATGTTTTTTTGGGATATAGATTTACTAAAATTTCATATACATCTAACAGCCTTAGTAATGATTCTTTTTCACCAATCTCGTCCTTTAGCTCTTGTATATTAGCAGTTAAGAGTACATACCAATTTTCTTTGGGTTTATACCCTTCATCTTCTGCCGAAGTGATGGCAGTTTCAATTGAGGACATTGACTTCTTAAAGTCACCTGTTTGGTAATAGGCTTGACCTAGAAGAAACCACGATTGAGCCGTTACTGTTTCAACTTCATCCATCCATTGAAGTATTAATCTTATACCTTCTTTAAAATTTTGTTCAACTAGATTTAACTGAGCCAGAGTTAGTAATGCCGATACTCTCAAGGGGATTGTTACTTCCGGCTCTTTTAAAAGAGTCTCATATGCCACCATTGCTGGCTTAGTTTCTTCGTCTAAA
>MDSY01002654.1_pt1 | contig 10879 bp, 6 predicted proteins | sample 811131 | NCBI WGS metagenome assembly MDSY01 (sample SAMN05326643, study PRJNA326480) | marine metagenome | isolation source: seawater | place: Atlantic Ocean: South West | collected 2010
GATTTTGACGGGGATGAGGATGGCCTCATCGACCGCCAAGAATTTGCCCTGGCCACCGAGCAACCCGATAACGGCATGGACCATCCCAGTGATGCACCCTTGTTGCATGTTGATGGCGACTTCCAACAACCCACCGAAAAAGCCCAGCGCGTTTTCAACATTCTCATCTCCAAAGAGACCCGAGGAAAGCGGCTGCTGAATGATTTCAACGCGTGGCAGCAAGGCGAGCCACCCAATGCCTTCATTGAGGTTGTTCTCGGCATGACGGACCCCACCATCCCCGACACCGATGGAGACGGCATGTACGACGGCTTCGAATACTGGTTTACCTCCTGGGATTTGGACCAAAACCGCTGGTCCATCAACCCGCTCATCGACGGGGACGTCAACCTTGATTCGGACCAAGACAGCTTTGATTGCAACGGAGATGGAGAAATCGACGTGAACGAAACGTTCAGCAATTTGCGGGAATGGGAATCAAGAACTTGGGGTAAATTCCTGACGCGGAACACCGTTCCTGCCAACCTCGGTATCATCGATTTCGGCGAGGATGCCATGGCTGCCTATCAAGAAGAACTCGGTTTTTCACCGCTTCAAGCCCAGCAAGCGCTCTATCAGGACTTCATCAAGAAGGGACAAGAATCTGTTGAGCGGATGGAAAAAATCAACGATCTTGAAAGCGAGAACTTCAATCGAAGCCTTCGCGGCGTCGCTGATCCGACGCATCCAGATTCCGACAGCGACGGTATTCCCGACGGTTGGGAATACTGCTACGCTACCTACGGCATGGACGACATCACCACTCAGAATCATTGGGCTGCCAACCCCTTGAATCCCTGGGACGTGGACTACGACGGCGATCAGGATGGTTGGTACGACCGAACCAGTTTTGATGTGCCGGCTGACCAAGGTTCTTGGGAAAATCGCGTGTTCACACCTTCGGGTGTTTCGATTCAGAACGGGCTTGGAGATCTACCGTTTACCAACTTCATGGAATACGACAACGAAACGCGTCCAGACCTGAACGACAGCGACGATGACAGTCGCACCTACCTCACCACCGTCGTCAATGGAGCCGTGGTTTCTCACGTTCGAGATTACAACTACTCGGATGGCCGTGAGGTGTTCAAGTATGGATCGAATCCAAGCGATAACGACACGGACGGTGACATGCTTCCCGACTGGTACGAGTACAAGATGGGGTGGAATGAGAACAATGACAATTTCAGTTCCTTCCTCGATATTCGCGTCGTTTGGATTGACGTGGCTACGGGGGGTGCGTGCAACACGGACACCACCTCTTGTCTGCCGTTGTCTCAGGACGGTTCGGGCGGAACACTGGCGCGCCCAGATACAGAATTCACATGGTTCACGCTCGACCCTGCAGACCCCGACGACGCTAACGAGGACCCCGACCAAGATGGAAACTGGGATTGCTCAGGGGCCGGTTGCAACTACGAATCCTACACCAATTTCCAAGAATTTTACGCCATCACCACCAGCGATTATTCATCGCCCAATGCCGTCCGCCTCAGCGGTCTGACGCACGATGGCATGCCGGTTGAGGAAGGATGGCAATTCCGGGCGGCTCTTCTCGGACTGGGTCAATCCAATGAACTGGTGCTCAATTACCTCAAACTCGACAAGTTCGGTGGCCCCGATGTACAATACGGGTACATCGTTGACGACAAGGACACCAATTTCCTCATCGTTGACCCCTCCGATGATGAAATTTTGATGGCAGGAAACCGCACGGACGCCTGGGACATCTACTACACCGGCTCACCTAACACCCCTCCAGTGAGGAACGTGGGTGAACACGAATACGGTTGGTACCTTCTTGATCTTGATGATGACCACCTTGCCGAGGGCAGTAACCCAAAGAACTGGGATACGGATGGCGATTGGATGAACGATTGGTTCGAGGTAAGGGACGACGAAGAAGACGGTGTTCGCGGGGATTCTTCCCCGATTCGGTACGATTCGAGACAAACCACTTGATGTCGAGAGATGCAGACCCCGAACCGCATGGTTCAAATGGTATTTCGGGCGTGTGGTAAGTATGCAAGGAGGCGGCCAGCAACGATTGAGCGCTCGAGCCGTGTTTTTCCTTCTCGTTTCCATCATGTTTTTCACGCCGCTCAGTCCCATGGCGGGCCTTTTTTCCTCCGAAGCGGAAGCCGCTGCGGGAACACGCCATGTCTACGAGTTTAGCGATGGCTCAGTTGAACACATCGCATTGTACCAAGGGGCAAATCCTGACATGGGGGCCTCCGTTTCTCTCCCACGTGGAGCATTGGTCACCGATGTGAGCATGACCCTCTCTGGGGCGTCCGCCACCGGGTGGTCCCAAGTGGCCGCCGATGACCGAGTCCACTGGATTCGTGGTGCAGAGACCAGCGTCGACGACCGCTCTGGGGATTTGACCTTGGCCATGGACAACATCAGCAGAAATTTCCTGCCGCACGGGAACGATGCCTACATCAATCCCAATTCGGATGCTTGGCTTGACAACGGTTCCTATGCGCTGCGACAACCGCACACATCCAACGCTTCTGAATCACTCTACTCTCAACAGCTGACAAAAACCTCGTCCAGTTTCATGGCCCAAAGCCAAGGAGCCATTCTCAAGCACCACGATTGGCTGTTTTTGTCAACCTGGTCATCGTCCTCTTTCCACAACGTGGTTGAGCGCTTGTACCCCAACAATGCTTCTCGTGAATCCGTCATCACCCTTGACCAAGCGTCCTGTACGTTGCCGCAAAAACACTCCTCGTCCTACTATGGCTACTATGGATTCCGGGATTGGACGGTCACCGACGATGAGCGTCTGTTTGGTATCCTGTCGGGCTACCGCTACACCTACGGTTCAACCGCTCCAGTAAACTACCATCGTGTCCTTGAGATGGACATCTCTCGGGACGACACCTGGGTTTGCCTTGATTCCTATGACATCTCGCCTTCTGTCGGAGAATACACCGGCATCGCCTACGACCGAAAAACCGGTGAAGTTTGGGTGGCGCACAACGCCATGAATCGTCTGTATTCCTACGACTTTGCCGGAGACGGAACCGGCACCTACACCCGAGGCCAAGATTTCTACACCTACACCTCGGCTTCTGGGTCCAGCTGGGAATGCGGCGGCACCTACGGAAGCGGCTCGAAGCAAATGCTCCGAGGTCTGGAAATGAACGGTTCCACGTTCTACATGCGTTGCCAAGAAGATTCGCCCTACAACGACCGCGACCAACTTGAGGCTTGGTCAGTTTCAGGAAGTTCATCCGCCTTGATCCCTGAATCCAACACACGGCAGATTTCTCGGTTAGGCTACGGTCTTCAATTCGATGGTGAGCGTTTTGTTTCGGTTGACTGTGGATATTCCACCTGGTCCGGTGCCACGCTCTACTACCGTGAATTTGGGACTGGGTGGGTCTATGAAACCACGCCTGCGCCCGGGACCACCACATGGTACGGCGAAGTGATTGAGTCCGGAGAAGACATTCTCTCAGCCAACGTTGAGACGTACTGGTCGGCGGCGTCGATTGGCGATCGTGTCGATTACTGGGTCTCAGCCGACAACGGAACCCATTGGGAGGAAGTTGAATCGGAGTCAACCATCCATTTCGACCATCCCGGCAAGGAGTTGGTCTGGAAGGCACAACTCATTGGTTCGACGGCTGTTTCTTGGTGGGTTGACGTCGAATACGCTACGGACTACCAAACCTCCGGTGATTGGATTTCTCCGTTCTTCAACACCGGAACCAAAGTCGGAAAGGTGCGTCCACAATGGACCGCTGACGTCCCTCCAGGCACAACCCTCAACGTCGTCGTGTCAAACGATAACGGAAGCACATGGCTTGACGCCAACAACAACCAAGAGACCAGCTTCTCCACCGAAGCAGCCGGTAATACACTTCGCTATGCGACTTTCTTCACCAGCACGAACGCTGACATCACGCCCACCATCGACCGATTTGTCCTTGAATACGAAGAGGGATACCCCGACCGGCCCATGCTTGACATCGGCGCAGACGGAACCTATGACTGGGAATCAGACATTTTCCTGAACGAATCCTCAGTTGTCGCTTCGGATGACTCCCCGGTTGGTGCCATCGTGAAGAAGGCTCCAACCTTGGTCGATGCGTTCAACGACCACATTCCCGAAAACGGCGACGGCATGGTTCAGATTCCAATTGCCGTCAAAGCAGCCAGCTCCGGTCGAGTGAAGATTTCGAACATTGACATTACCTACGCCATGCAAACCAGAGCGGTTGGTGCCTCCTTCGAGGGTGGCCTCGCTGCGCCCGATGGTTTGTACAGGAATTTCATCACCCGTATCGCTCCCGGAGACGACGTCGACCATGTTACAAAGGCCGTCATCGCCATTGAACATGGATACGGTGACAATCCCAATTTCACATGGCTCCGAGGTGATTCGTGCACGGTCAATTCAGACGCTGGTGGCATCGTGGTCTTCGATGCCGCCAATTGCACTTCAATGGAGGACAGCGATGGCGTTGTTTCCGTTTGGATGCCAACCAAGGTGAACTGGTCCTGGAATGACGAAAGCAGCACGGAAGCCGTCATCTCGGTTGAAGACGACCTCGGTGTTGCTGTGAATCAATGGACCACTTCAGAGATGGAACTGGTCGTTGAGAACGATATCCAATTGGACGGCCTTCGTGTGTGGGAAGAAACCGGTCGGCAACTCTTCCCGATGGATTGGGTTCGCGGTGGGTTCAACCTCAGTTTCAGCGGTTCCATTCACTTCCAAGATTCGCAATTGATGCCGCCCGCGGGGAGCTTCTCCTTGCGTGTTCTTGGCCAAAACGTCACCTTTGATGGCGACCCTATGGGTGAGCCCGTTGTTCTCTACGAAGAAGTCAATCCCGCCTTTGGTGCTTACAACATGACGTTTACTTCACCCATTGAATCCCAGCCAGGTGGTATGATTTTCTATGTGCAAGCGGTGAATTTGGAAAATGGCTCAACCTACACCAACCCCAACTACAACACCATCCGCCTCATCCTCGACGGCAACTCCCCCCTGGTTCTTAGTGCCACGCCGATGGACGATGAAGAGCGTCATGCAGGTGCTTCAGGAGTCGGTCAGTCCCTGTCCATTATCGTCCAAGATTCGGTCGACCCCCCCCGCCAGTTGAGCCTCCACTACTGGGTGGGCTGCAAAGCAAGCGAAGCCATTGGGTGCACAGATTACAACTTCGACGGCCTTCCCAATGAAGATGAATACGAAATGAAAACCCTCGCCTCTCCAGAGACCCGAGCGGGTGGCCTCAACATCTTCGAAGGTCTGATTGACGACTCCATGCTCCTACACAAGCAACGTGTGTCGTTCTACGTGTCCGGTTCGGATGAACAAGACAACGAAATTGCCATGGGAGGTGGACCGGTCTGCCCCGCTTCCTCCATCACCTGTGGCTATCGTCCCGGTGAAGTCCAACCCGATTGGGATGCAGATTTGGTCACCTACTTCATCCGGCAGGAATTCGAACCAGAGGTTGATTTGGGTAACTCGTCCATCCTCGGCCACGATGACTACGAGCCGCTTCATCCAGGCATTCCCTATACAGCCCAGATCAAGTTGAGCGACATCAACGGCTGGCAAGACATCCAGTACGTCCAAGTCGCCCTTGCTGGCAACTTTGACGACGAGGAATCATCGATGTTTATCTCCCTCGCTATGGGTGAGGATGGCGCACCCGTCGCCGTGATGAACTCTGGTTCAGACAACATTGCGGTTTCCAACCTCTATTCTTCGGTCAGTCTTGAAGAAAACAACGATTCAGTCATCATCATCCAAGCCCGTTTCCAACTCACGTGGATGTTCCCCGAAGCCTACGATACCGATGGAGAGGCCCACTTCCTGCCCCGGGTCAAAGTAACCGATATGCCCTGCAATGACAACGAAGTGACGCCATGTTTCGAAGTTGAGGAAGGCTTGGGCGATGATTGGTGGAGTTTGGACAATGACTTCCGCTTTGATACACAGCAGGGGAAGATTCGAGCCATTGAACTTCGGAACAGTGAGAACCACTACAACGAGGAAAATTTTGAGACCATCATCGGTGCCGGGCAAGCTCTCCGTGTGTCTGGCCGTGTTCTCTTCTCCGAAGATGAAACCCCTGCTCCTGCTGGGGCCTTTGATGTGGTGTTTGGCGACTTTGAAAACAACTGGAGAACCTCAACGAGGGATGACGGTGAATTCAGTCTCGACCTCCTTGTACCTGCAGTGCGGTCCGGACGTCTTGACATGCGACTGAGCATGGATGACATGCCCGGCCTTGCGCTTGATGAAACCGCTTTCTCGCCCCGCGTCCGCCTCGCCGTGGACAACACCCGCCCTTCCATTGACAGCATCACCCTCAACGGTGTCGAGGAAGGTTCACCGCTTTCCATTGGTGAGGCAAACAACCTCGAGGTCATTCTCATCACCAACGATGAGAACGGTTTCGACGTGGGTGAAGCCGCTGTTTTGCATTACCGTGTCAAGGCTGGCGAAGCTGAAATATCTCGAGGAAGTGTTCTTCTTCCAGACATCACGCCGTTTGGGCAGCAATTCTTCTGGAGCGGTTCGCTTGATCTGACCGATTCTGGAGCAACGACCCTTCTTCCATCCTACACGGTGGATGTCTGGGTTTCGGGTTCAGATGAAGCGGGCAACCCTTACGATACCGTATCAAACGCCATGAACGATCCATTTGCCTCTTGGCCGATGGCGCTCCTCGGGCCACGCATTGACCTCCAAGATGAGGCTACCTCCCTCCAATGGGATGTCCCGAGTCCTTACGTGGGGGACACGGCCAACATGCTCATCTCGGCCAAAAACCTGGGTGGAAACGGTGACGTGGTGTTTGCCCTACAGGAACTCGTCGACGGTGGTTTTTGGTCAACTGTCTCCACGGTTGGTGTTGAGGCCACCTCCGGTTCGACACTGTCCGTGGCCCTGCCGGTCTTGCCTTCTGCAGCGGCCGGCTCGAGCATTGATTACAGAGTCATTGTTTTGCTCGATGGAGTGGAAATGGACCGCCACACCGTTGATTCGCTTCTTATCAAGGAAGAAACCGTTCGCGACGGTGCAGCACTCTCTCAACAATTGTCCGACGATGTGTTCAGCGTGACGCTGTTCATTATTGCGCTCGTCTCGATTTCCTTCGGCATGTACGCTATGGTGATTCGTCGCCGGATGCTCGCCCCTGAAACCGAGGAAGAAATGGCAGACCAAACCGACGTGGTTGCGGAAGAGATGAACGCTGGAAAGGCCATTCCCGCTTTGGCAACGGCAGCACCACCCGCTCCAGCCAGTCCGGTTCCACCCCCTCCTCAAGTGAACGTCGGACCTGACAGAAGTCAACCTGCACCGCTTCCACCCACCGGTCTGCCAGACGGATGGACCCAAGAGCAGTGGAATTCCTACGGATGGCAATTCATTGACGCACTTTCGAAGCAGTGAGGGAGAATACCGTGTCTGACGAGTCGGTTGAGGGCTTGGTGACGCTTACCGAGCGCACCGTCAACCTGATCAATCAACTGAGCATGCCTTTGGTGGAAGTTTCTTTGGTCATACAGAAACACATGAACCAGCTCATGGATACATTGACGCAACATCTTGAAGCGACCGGAGAGACCGTTCACGAACGCATTCTCAAGCCTTGGCCGCTGGACAACGACCTGCTAGAATCGGAAAGCACGTTCGCCCTTGACAAAGTCATGAACATCATCGACCAACAGCGTATGGACATTCTTGATACGCTGATTCGTGTGACCCTCATTGAGATCAATGCGACGGTCATCGATGCGATTCTCGCTCTTCGTCAATGGGAACATTTGGCACGAACCCAACTGGCTTCAGCCACTGGTCCAGGGCAGTTGTTCTCACCGCTCTCCATTCCCGATGATTGGTAGGCAGGGATTCAAAAAGTGCGGATGGGAGGGGGACACCAATGAAGCGACCAAACATAGCTGTGTTCCTCATTCTCATGTTCATGAGCGGTACACTTTCAGGATGCCTCGGGGAAGATGGTCTGGATTTGATTCCCGAAAAGAAAGGCATCCCGGGTGGCTTGACGCTGGCGTGCTTGCGCAGCAGCATGTACACCTCCATGGTGATTGAAATTGACCACGAACCCGGGTACCGTCCGTTTTCAAGCAGCGCAGATTTGTTGGTTGAGCGCTTGGAAAGTGTCTGCGACAAACCCGCTGGTATTTCTGTCGATTACAACGAGGTCGATTTTGAGCACCAAGGCGCATGGTCGGCCCAAGATGTTCGGGACAAAGGGTGGGAAACCAAAGACACGTCGCCACGGGATGGGACAACCCTGTATTGGCAAATTTTGTTCCCCGCGGGAACCTATGAAACCGATTCGGTGCTGGGTGTTGCGGTTGATGCCTCAACCGTGGCCCTGTTCAGTGATTCCATCGATGAAGCCGACGGTCCCTTTGGTCGACCATCGGTGGAAGATGTGGAGAACAGTGTTCTGGTTCACGAAGTAGGTCATCTCTTGGGGCTGGTCAACTTGGTCTACCAATCGCCCATTGACCACGAGGATGAGGACCATCCAGGGCACTCCAACAACGAAGACTCCGTCATGTATTGGGCGATTGAATCAACGGATGTTGCGAACTTCATTTTCGGTAGCCTCCCCAGCGACTTTGATGACGCTGATCGCTCGGATTTGGCTGGTTTAGCCGATGGTACGCTTTCCATCCGAGATCAGCTGTGGCCCTGAGTTTGCCCCATGGCCTGAACGGCGTCTCGCCACGCATCAAAGATTGACCAAATGTAAAGGCCAACCCAAAGCACGAGGGTGAGCGCCAACGGAATTTGTAAGAACGACCATTCGAAACCCCGTCGATGGTTTCGATTAAAGTGTTGGCCGAGGAAGAGGAACGGTACCGCTGCTAAGACCGCTGCAATCAGTGGCCGTAGCGCCCCCCAAGTCCCCACTCCAAAGGTGATTTCACGCCAAATTTCCCTGACGATTCGGACGGGGAGAACCCCGCTTTTTGGGGCGGAAGATTCGGGTGCCATTTGGACCACCAATTCCTCTTCCATGTGGGTGGCTGGGCTTTCTTGTTTGTCAAGATGACGCCGAATTGGAGAGGGGATGAATGAAAAACTGCTTTTCTTGTGGTGGACCATGAACCCGTCGCCTCGTGTGCTCGTGACCGGGTTTGAGCCCTTTGGAGGTCACGTCACCAACATCAGCCAAGCCGTGGCGCTTGGGCTCGCTGGCGGGCGCACCGTGGTTTGCCCGTGGTCCGATGAATCCATTGATGTTCAGGTGGATGTTGCCATCCTGACCGTGGACCAATCCGGTGCACAAACCATCGCTCAACGAATTCACAACGGGGAACAATGGGATGCAATCCTCCATCTCGGATTGTGTGAAACATGCACTGCCCCTCGGGTTGAGCGGCTTGCTCACGACTGGTTGAACATGCGCATCCCTGACAACCAAGGGCGCCAAGTCCTTGGCCACCCCCTCGATGGTGAAGGGCACCGAGGGTGTTGGCTGGACCTTTCTTTGTGGGACAATGACCGATTTCCCGTCAAGTTCACGGTTTCTTGCGATGCGGGAGCGTATCTGTGCAACGAAACTTACCACGCCACGCTGAAAGCCCAAAGCATGCATCAACGTGAACCCGGCATGCCCAGCCCCACGCTGTTTCTCCACCTTCCATCCGAACAACGGATATCGGTCCAAACCGCCCTTGACTTCGTGGAGGTTTGCCTTGGATACATGATTCGTCCCTCTCCCAAACCACCCACGCATGTGGTTGCTGCCTGCCTGTCCGACGGTGAGCGAGTGCTGGTGACACAACGTAGCCTGACCGAATCCGATGGTGGATTATGGGAATTCCCTGGAGGAAAATGCGAGCCGGGTGAGGGGTGGTCTCAGGGACTGGTTCGGGAGATGATGGAAGAACTATCACTCAAGGTCGCTGCCAAGTTTCCGCTGGGTTCTTGGTACCGTGAACGCGGTGAATCAGCGTTTCTCGTTCACTTGATTTCCACCCGCCTGCTGGATGAATCGGCTGAGCTTCAATTGTCGGTTCATCAGGATGCGAAGTGGATTTCCAACGACGCGAAAGCCTCATTGGAATGGGCTGGTCGGGACGGTGAAATGGCAGCGTTTCTTCTTGAGGCCTTCAAACCCATGTCGTAGACTCGCCGTCATCATCCATGGATCGCTCGTCGTTGATGTGCCGGGGAACTTGACCACGGCCGGAATGCCAAGTGGCCGCTTGAAGCCAATCTTCGAGACCCGTTCCGGTTATCGTGATTCGAAAAACACCTCCAACCGGTTCGTCGCCCGGTATCGGGAAAGCGATTTTGCCGGCCACAGCGGCCTGGCGTGCGATCGAAAAAGAGGTGGTGCTTCCATTCATTTCCAAGGACATGGCGTCCAAAGCAGTGTCAAGAATACGTTGCTCGTGAAGTTGGTGCAGGAAGACCCCCAATGAAACGTCTTCAAAGGTCCACGATGCTTTGGAAGGTTGACCCATGCTTGGTTCGTTCTCCATGGTTTCTTTGGTGGCATCGGGAAACAAGGTGAGCAACGCCTCCATGACCTTCTGAGGAGAATCGACACCAGCGAGTGTGGTCGTGATTCGGGTGGATAATCCTTCTCCAGTTCCCGTCAGGCGGAGTCGGGACGCATCCATGTGGTTGCGAGGTGCTGCACCTCAAAGAACATACCTCCAATGGGACAAGGTGGCGAAGAGGTGAAAGGCGAATGGTCCATCCAAAGACCATGGATGCAGTGGATGGCCCGTGTTTGGCAACGGTCATCCCGGTGTACAACGAGGCTGAACACATCGAAGCCTGTTTGATGAGCCTGCTTCAACAGACATTTCC
>MDSY01035959.1_pt1 | contig 10878 bp, 7 predicted proteins | sample 811131 | NCBI WGS metagenome assembly MDSY01 (sample SAMN05326643, study PRJNA326480) | marine metagenome | isolation source: seawater | place: Atlantic Ocean: South West | collected 2010
CCCCCCCCCCCCCCCTGCCCGCCTTTCGTGAGCCCCACCCTGACATGACAAGGCGCCCCTCTGCAGGGGGGCTTCTTCTACAAGCTCAAGGGGCGTGCCGATCGCTTCGAGAACGAGTTCCGTTTCTTCCGCACGCTGAGCGCGGCGCCATCGGACCCGATGCACCCGTTCGTGCCGCAGTACCACGGCATGGTGGAGATGGAGGGGAAGGACTACTTCAAGCTGACCGACGTGCAGATCCCCTTCAATCAAAAGACGCTCCACCTGATGGACGTCAAGATGGGCGTGCGTTGCTACGAAGAGGGCGAGATCGAGGATGCGACTCCACGGGCGGATCTCTACGAGCGGATGTATCAGATCGCACCATCCGAGCTCTCATTCTCGGAGCGTTCGGAGGAGAAGATCACCAAGCTCCGATGGATGACATTCCGTGACCGCGAGAGCTCGACGAACACTCTCGGCTTTCGGATCGACGGCATCCGTACGTGCTCAGAGCTGAGGAGACTCACCGAGCTATATAGCACGCGCTCGCCCGAGGCAACGATGGAAGCATTCCGCTCCTTCTTGCCGAGCGCCGCCGACTGCAAGAGGATCCCACCGCGGGATCTTGCCGCTGGACTACTCGACCGACTCGTGAGCATGCGCCTCGCACTATCCCGCTCGGCGGTCTTCGCACAGCACGAGTTTATCGGCACGACTCTCTTCTTCATGGCGGACGCGTCCTCTGGACGGAGCGATGTGTGGATACTCGATTTTGGCGTCACGCAGCCGAGTGAGGGACCGCTCAAACACAACGTCCCATGGAGTCAAGGTAATCATGAGGACGGATTCTTCATCGGCCTCGATAATCTCATCAAGCAATGGAGACAGATGATTCAGGAGGGGCAGTGGAGATAGCGGGAGATAGTGGCAGTCGAGATGACGGCAGTGGAGATGGACAACACTCAGACTCCTGGGGTCGTCCGCGGCTCCTCTGCACGTCTCCACACTCTTCAACGTCTTTCGCGGGGACCCTTTTTTTTCTCAGCCCGCAATTTTCTGCTCGTGTCTTACCCTTTTTCTCAGCCCGCCTCGTGTCTTTCGTGGGCCGTCTGCGAATTGTCACACTCCTTTTTCTCGTGTTTTTCTCTCTTTTTCGCGGAAGTCTTGGCGCTTGGCCGGGCTATTATTCAATTTTTCAATCAGCGCTTTCATTCATAAGGAAGTTGCGAGCTAAACTTAGTTCATTTTTTTCGAATTTGAAAAATGATATTTAATCAATACTACCCCTACTGTGCATGTAAACGATTCATTGACACGACCCATCACATTGCCATATAATAATAATATATGCGAATATCAATATGAATATATATATGCGTGTATGTGTATGTGTATGTATATATACATGCATGGTCATCGGCCGCCGGTGCTCAGCGGAGTCCGGAGAGGCAGGTTCGCGTTGGCAAACATGCAGTGTTCTGCGATGCTGAGAGAGTTGAATTACGGAACGAGCGTCGCCCGGGGCTGGTGTGTGGGCTATTATCCTGAAGCATCTGCGATGCTGAGAGGGTTGAATTACGGAACGACGAGCGTCGCCCGGGGCTATTGCGTGGGCTGTCATCCTGAAGCACCATCGAAATCTGGCGGCGCAGCAGCATCGTGTTAAATGAATTCTCACGCATCAAATGTGGCGAAGCCAGCTCCGCATTCTCAGCATTGCCGTTGATTCGGCTGAACCGTAGTTCAGCATACATGTCGTCGTGCTCATGGTTGCTTGGCTCGGCCCGGTGGCCAGGAGCATTGATGGAGAGCATCTCGAATGGTACAGGCTTCTTCGTGCTCAAGGAGCTGCCTTCCATCGGAGTCGACAAGGGCGCACCAACAAGTGTTGGACCCTTCTGTGACGCGCAGTGGGGATGCAGCGTTGGGTCTCGCGGCGGCGGCCCGCGTGGCGCCATTGGCAGGTCTAGAGGTGGCGGCCTATGGGACGACGGCGGCAGGGGCGGCATGGATGGCGGTAGAGGGGTTGTCCCTAACGGGTTGGATAGGTGGACAGGGCGGGGTACTGCCGCGGGTATCCCGTGGTAGAAGTGAGATGGAGGTGGTCCTTGTAATGTTGGCGGCAGCTGCATCGGCAGCAACGTCGGCATGTGCGATGGGTACGACGGCTGTGCGAGAAGACTGCGGGCGAAAAGCGTCGACGGAGGCGTTGGCAGTGGCGGCACAATCCAGCTCGCCGAGGCTCCACCGATTCGCATCTCAGCAGCTCGTTGGCGCCTTTCAGCTTCGCCGTGAGCGAACTGGCACTTTTTGCCATACGGGCAGCGACCAGAAACGGAGAAGTTGGCGCAGAGGACCGTTTTGTAGCGTTGCGGGTCGCGCACCACCCCCCACCTCTGCTTGGCCGCCGCTGTGTCCGCCCTCGCGGCCATTGCCGACACAGCCGACGGCAAAAAACCGAGCAGTTGGGAAGCGTAACAGTTGGGTTAGTATTACATAAGGGAGTTTACTACTCTCCCTGATTACATAGTAGTACACACTCGTACTAGACACTATGCACTAAGGGAGAGTAGTAAAACTACTCTCCCTTAGTACTACCACTGCCAGTGACACACCAAGTGGAAGCTCTACAGCTTATCTCTACTAGTAGCAATTCTAAGTTAACGTTGCATAGGCTGTGATCTGTGAACCTACCTCTGGCATGTGCCTGCCATGGCCCATCCTCGGCTATGCTCCATCTATATTCGATTGGTAATGCATCTGAGGAATTGCTGTTCGGTAATGCATCCAAGAAATTGCTGCTCAGTAATGCACCCAAGAAATTTCTGCTCCGTCCCTTCGAGCCTCTTTGCCTGCCACCGCTCGAAGAGGGGCCTGCCCTGCACCTGCAGCTTGTATGCGCGTCTAGCGCGGCCGCGCAGCGATGGGAGTAGCAAGGCTTCCAATGCTTCGAACGCCGCATGCATCAAGAGGAGCGGCGCCTCAGAGAGGGGAAGCTCCCCGGGCAGTTCCTCAGGCAGCTCCGCGAGCGCCTCGATGGCCTCAGACCAACGGCAGTAGAGCTTGACGAGCCTCGCACACTCCGGCACCAATGGCCGACCTAACGCTGAGATCCGCAGACTGACGCTGTTGAGGAGCCGAGATGAGAGCGAGGCGCGAGCTCGCGATCTCCTCGCCAGCGCATCGAGCGCACGGCGTGCGGCGAGGCCAAAGGCGGCGAGCACCGCGCGCGCGGCGAGCCGAAGGTGCATGAGATCCGCAAGGCCATAGCGTGCTCTCATCGCGAGCGTCGCACGTAGCCACCGCCGCCAGCGCTGGAGCGCATAGGAGCGGAGTCGGCAGGAGCACGCGAGCCGCGAGAGCGTCACGAGCCGCGACGTCGAGAGAGCCCGTCGCCAGCGTCGGAGCGCCTCGCTCCGGCAGTGGCGTCGTTGGAAGCCTTCTATTGCGTCGTCTGCACTCGCCTTGGCCGCCGCGTTGGCCGCCAACTCGGCCACTTGGGTCGCGAGGTTGCGCTGCCATCGCCTGATGAGCCGGCGCGTGTCGAGCTCTACGAGGCAGCGCCGGGCGAGCGCTCGCTCGGCCTCTGCGGACGAAATGCGCACACGGAAGCGTCGCCAGCAGCGGACGGCACGCGAGAGCTCGCTCCGGCGCGCGTGCGTCGACGCTGGTAGACTCAGGCTGCCGAGGCCCCAATGGTACCAGCGCATAAACCCGCGCCTCCTACACCGATGTGCACGGTACTTGGCCACCTCCTCCGGCATGAGGTGAGCCGATGAGCGCTGCGCCACCTCCACCAATCGAGTCCACGCACACAATAAGCGCCGATCCACCCACCGCCGACGCGCCTCGCGCTCGCCCCTTAACCTCCGCCCAGTGCGCGTAAGCTCGCTTCGCATCTGGTGGAGCGTCGTAGAAAGGTGGAGCCGACGCCGCCGATGGAGGGCCTGCCGGTGGAGCACATGGACGAAACGCACGAATGAACGCTCGCTCTCATCCGCGAGCCTGCCTCGCCAAGTCTCGAAGGCCGAGGCGCTCCGTCGGTGGCGAGACCGCACAGTACACATCTTCTCGGCGCGCCAGATGGAGGCGTGCCGATGCCATCGGCGCAGCAGCTCGCAAACGCCGACGAGATGCTGCGAGTAGAGAAGTCTGCTAGTGGGATCCATGGCCCCTCTGCCGCGATCTGATCCAGAATCTCCTTGCGAGATGCGCATCTGCAACGCCACCAGGCGCATCTTCTCTCTCTCCCTCTCCGTCTCTGCTCTCCGCGCAACCTCATCATCCGGCCATTGAGACGGAGGGTGAGGCCACTCGGCCGCATATGATGGAAGCGTTCCACCTTCCGTTGTACCGCTCCCACAGTAGCCGTGGCCGATTGGACCGCCGATCCGATGAGCCGTCGGTAGGATGGTGGGATGGGCGATCGGGATGGTGGGATGGGCGATCGGATGGCTCTGCCGCTCGACCTCGCTTCGCTTCCGTTCGCCATGCCCCAGAATGATGGCCATGCCGCGCTTGATCGATGCGCTCGTGGCGATTCCATCCAATTCGCGCCTCCGTGCCACACGACGACGCCATAGATTCAAGCACACGAAACATCGGAACGCGACCACGAGTGACGCGCGGCCAGATGCGATCCGCGCGGCGCGCCGCCACACGGCGAGCGCGTGACGGCAGCGCTCGGCGAGCTCCCGCGCAGGTTTGAGCGCGCCGTGCAGCAAGGCCGTCTGCGCGTTCCGACGTTTCGCCGCAACAAAGGCCCAGAGCAAAAAGTTGCAACGGAGCACACCACGGCAGTGATTGGATAGCGACGGCGGCGCGCCGATGATAGATTTGGCGGCCGTGATGAGCGGGTACTGGTGGTCGGTCGAATTCACGTGCCACGCTCTCATTGCGTCAGCTCGCGTACCCATCGAGACGCAGCGCTCAACCGACGCAGCGCTCAGCCACGGTCGCTGCCGGGCATTTTGAAGCGTTCCTCTTCTCGTAATAAACGTGGCGGCAAACCAGTACATAACCTTATATTTTCCTACGAACGCTTAGCGCATTTCCACATGGAACAACAACCAGGCAATTTTGAGCGCGGCGATTCTTGCGATGGCCTCAGCGGACAGTGCGGCACTGTCACACAAGAAGGGTACGCAGCAGCAAGCCAGCGTGTCCGCCGCGCCAACTCAGCTCAATTGACCGCTTCCTCCCATTTGCCCGTGCATGAATTACAGGCGTGGCCCTGCAAGCGCTCCAAGACCAAGGGAGGGTAAACAGCAAGTTCAAGGCATGTGTTCAGGGCACGCTCGTCGATCGGCTCCTCAATGGCTGTATCGAGTACCTCGCCGCATTCTTCGCTCTCCAGCAGCATCTGGCTGATGTCGAGAAGTCCTCGAAAGCTGCGGCTATGCCCTTCAAGGCAGGTTGGCGTCGCACGTCATCGGTGGGCGCGAACGCACGTGTGGCGACGAGCTCGAGCTCGAGCGCTAAGAGTGCAGCTCTATCGATTGAGCTAGACGAGCTCGTCCACGCTCGACTACGCCATGTTGCAACGCTCTATGCGACCATCCTCGTTGAGCAGTCGAACCACTCACAGACGCACCAGGAACGTGACTTTTTCGAGACGCTCTATGACTTCTGTACACGTGTTCTTTGCTCATGTTATGACCGCGAGCGGTGGAGCTGCATCGAGAGCGAGCTAGGACGCATCTTCCGCTCTGATCAGTTCAATCTCTCACAGCGGAAGGATGCGCCAGAGAGAGCTCCAAGTCGGCCAGGCCAACAAGAGAACAAAAAGGGGCCGCGCAGAAAGCAATCTGTTCTCACATCAATGAATATGCGCTCCCCAATGGTTGCGACGCTATTCCCCACTCCAAAAGAGCGAATGCAACGGGTTGCGGAGCTCGCGGCATACGTGCAGCCGCCGATTAGATAGGGAGTGCGGTACGAGTAACTACAAATAGTCCGTGTTTAGCAAGTCCACGTGTGACAAGTAAATGTCTGTCTGTACTTATTCTTACCCACAAAGTCATCTGCTGTAAAGTGGTCAATATCAATAGCTGCCAGCTGGTACAATTGCAGCTGTAGAATATCATGATATTGCATGTTGAATAATAATGAAGACATTTAACATGATACATATGAATTCGAATACTCATACTCATACTCGATACCGATATTGATTCCGATTGTCATTGTGATTTTCTTATTTATAAAGAATTATATTTCATATTGATATTCATATTATTGCTGCATGACATGCATGATATATATAGATGCTGTCCTCAGTCGAACACTTCAAAGGCTCTTTTGCGCTAGACATTAATTGTATGTGTACATATACAATTAGAATTAATGAATTATACAAATAGAATTATACCTGTACGTACCTAGACCACTCATCACCATCGACATCCATATTAGTCATCATGCAGCCCACGTCAGACGTCTATATACATACTGATACTATGTTTTCCCACTGCTGTCATCTCATTCGGGTCTGATTCAGGAGGCCGAAGCTCGACCAGACAAAATGATACACTTTCACCGAGGCCATTCTCTGCCCACGCTGAGACTACTACTCCAAGTGCACTTACTAGTAAAGGCTGTCGTGAGTCTCATAACGCGACGGACGCTCGTCACTGTGGCAGTTTGCCCAGAACTGCGCGGGTGAGCTCGCGGTGATGAGCTCCTCCATGCCGCCCCTCACCACCTTGATGATGCCGTCGACAGTTTGCACCTCCATGATGAGCGCGCGCAGGTGCTCGCCGTCTCGCACATGCACGGTGAACTGGAAGGCGGCCTCGACACCAGGGTTGAGCGTCTCCGAGTGTACATCCATGATGTTATTGGAGCTCTCGCTGAAGACTGTGCTCAGCGCCAGCAGCATCCCCTTGCGGTCCCTGCAGAAGACCACCACCGCCGTCATAAAGCCGTCCGCAGGCATAGCCTCGTCCGTATACTGCGCAAGCGTTGCTTGCGCCTCGTCTCCCTCGATGGCAAAGTGGCCCTCATCGCTCAGCTGTCTCTCCAGCGCGGCGCAGTCAGCGCCGGCGCGGTGGATTGTGCCCGTGCTGTGCTGCGTCGCGTGCTCCATGATGCCCACCAGCGCGTCACCGCGCAGAGGTAGGCAGTGCGGACAGAGCACCCAGTGGCGTTTGAAGGCCTTCTGCCTTGGGTCGGCTGGGTCGGCATCGCGGTGTTGGAGGTAGCGCTGCGCCCTCTCATGCAGCATGCCACGCCCCGAGAGAGGCTCTCTCAGCTCGAGCGACACAATGTCGCCATTCTGGAGCTCATGCGTAGGCACCGTGGGCGCGCCATTGACGAGCGCAATGTGGTTGCGCAGCGAGGCGCTCAGCTGCTCGGCGGCGTCGGCGAGTGTGGCGCCTCGAGCGAGGTTGAGGATGCGACCGTTGCGTGTGAAGACGAAGACGCGTGTGCCGAGCAGCTCCTCTCGCACGAGCTGCACGAACTCGTGCGCGCTCTTCTCCTTCTCCCACCCACGGATCGTCTGCAGCCAAGGAAGAGAAGCGCCTTTCTCCTTGTACGCCCAGTGCGCCGCCGCGCCGTGCTCGGCCACAATGTGCATCTCCTGGGTGCGGATCTGTATCTCGAGTGGTTGGGTGCCCACCAGCACGGTCGTGTGCAGCGATGCGTACCCATTCGGCTTTGGCGAGCTGATGTAATCCTTGAGCGTACGCGGGAGAGGTGTGAAGAGAGAGTGCACGCGTCCAAGCACATGATAGCAGAGCGCTAGCGCGGTCTCCTCTGCGGCTTCGGCGGCGCCAGTGGGGTGGAGGACGACGCGTAGCGCGACGAGGTCGTTGATCCGCTCGATGCCGCACGTGTGCCGCTGCATCTTGCGCCATGTCGAGTACATTGACTTTGTACGGCCGGTGACCGTCACCGAGCGTACGCGCTGGTGCAGCCACTCGTCAGTGCGCAGCATACTCTCGAGGGTGGCCTTGGTCGAGTTGATGGTGTCCTCGTACGTGCGCATGTGGTCGGTGATGTAACCATCCAGCTCAGCGTGCTCCTTTGGGAAGAGGTGCGAGAAGGACAGATCCGAGAGCGTCGTCTTGTACTGCCACATGCCGAGACGATGCGCGAGCGGCGCAAAGATCTCGAGGGTCTCCCTTGCGATGCTGGCTCTCTTCTCGAGCGGCATGTGCTGGAGGGTGTGCATGTTGTGGAGCCTGTCCGCTAGCTTCACCACCACGATCCGCCAGTCCTCAGCCATCGCGATGAACATCGAACGGAGGTTCTCGACCTGTTCGTCAGATTTGCCGCCTGATCCGACGCCCGCCATCAGATGCACATTGTCGAGGTCGAGGTTGGAGCGGACCATCTTTGGGAGTTTGGACACCTTGGTCTCACCCTCGACAATCTTTCTCACCGTGACCCCGAAGAGCGACTCCACCTCTTCAAACGTGAGGTCTGTATCCTCAACAGTGTCGTGGAGCAGACCGGAAACGACAGACTCCTTGTCCATTGCCGTCTTTGCGAGGATGATGGCGACTTCGACGGGGTGGCTGATGTAGGGCTCGCCACTGCGGCGCTTCTGTCCCAAGTGTGCCAGGAATGCCACCTCCAACGCCAGGCGCAGCTGCTGCTGACCCGAGGGGCGCAGATATTCGGCAAACTCACGAAGGCGCATGTCGAGGTACGAGATATATCGGAGGTGATCGGGGTCGTTGGAGACGTCGGACATTGCGGCACGGAGGCGCGGCGCGTGGTGCAAGATTTCCTGTTGGAACTGCAACCGCGGGTCCGCCGGAAGCACCGCGGGGTCCATCTCTCGCAGCGTCGGCGCGTACTGGTACTGTCGTTGATACTGCTGAGAGTAGACGAGGTCGACCATGGTGGCGGAAAGGGCGCGCGGCGGGGCGTGCTGCGGGGCGTGCGGCCGCGGGGTGTGGATCCCATGCGGCACATGCGGCGACGGACGCGCGAAGGCGCACAACGCCCCTGCGGCGAGCGCCAGCATCGCGAGGAAGGCCAATCCAGCCACTCGTGTCTCTCCCCTTCGATTTTGGCAAAGATCGTTTTATCAGAGTTAAAATCAGGATCCAGATCGTGTTTTTTTTTTAAGACTTGCTAGGTAGGGGTACCCGGGTAAAGGCCTGAGAGCCCTTTCGCGCACCATTTTTTACAGTTTGTCAATGTCCGAGTGGAGAAGGAAACGTCCACCAGCTGAACGGCTCGAGCCGGTGGGAACAGGATGCAAGCGGCAGCCGGCGTCGCGGAACGCATTCGATCTGATGTTCGCCAGCTCCTCGCAGTCGCCGCGACTCCTCCCCAAGGCGCGACAGCCGCCAGGCACCACCACAAGTGAGTCGACGAGCAGTGGCGGCAGCAGCTGGAGCGAGAGCGTCTCGTCGCAGCCGAGCTGCAGCTCGCACGGCGAGAGCTCTGGAGCGCGAGCTGCTCATCCTCATGATCCCGGCTCCCGTCTTGTCCCCTGCCCTTGCTGCGGCGAGCGCGTCCACCGCTTACTGATCAATGATCACCTCGAGCGTTGCACTGGTCTCGCGATTCCTCAGCTCTCCTGGAGTGGCATCGATGGAGGTGGCTCTGGTGCACCGAACGAGGATCAAGACTCCCTTCCATCCCAAGCCACAGAATACTCACAGGAGCTTTCAAGTGGACCACAGCGGATCTCGGCACATGTCGCTGTGCCAAAGACTCCCTCGCTCCCACCTCCCTCCGTACAGCTCACGGAGGGAGGGATGCATGGGGAGATTCGGCGTCATATACACGCAGAAACGGAGTCAGAGACGGAGTCAGAGACGCAGCCAGAAACGCAGTCAGAGACGCAGCCAGAGACGAAGCCAGAGACGCAGGGGGAGATACACCCTGACGGTGCCCTCCTCGTCGATTGCCCGCTCTGTAGTCTGCGTATGAGGAACGATGCCATCTTTGCGCATCTCGATGTATGCAGTGGCGTGCCCGGCGTGCCCGAATCGGGCGGCAGTAGGAGTGCGGGAGGTGCGGGGAGCAGCGACGCTGCGGGACGAGTCACATGCCCCATCTGCGAGCGTAGCTTTGCAGACGAACACGAGTTAGGCGAGCACATTGATAGTTGCGACGGCGGCGACGTTCTCACTGCCGAGCAGCGGAGCAGTGGAGCGCATCTCGGCGAGAAGTGCGCTGAGAGTTCGGAGGGGGGCAGCGAGGCTGCTGCTGCTGCGCAGCGCGAGCACATTGATAAGCTCGCGGATGAGCTGCGGTGTACCGTATGTATCGATCTCTTTGAGGATCCGCACTCGTTGCCTTGCCAGCACACGTTCTGTAAGGAGTGTATCCTCGGATGCTTTGCGGCCACCTCGTCGATGCAGTGCCCACTCTGCAAGATGCCCTGCTGGAAGAGACAGCTCACACCGAACCACACGATGGCGAGCGTCGTCCAAGCATTCAAGCTGCTGCAGGCTGGCGCAGCGACCGAATGTGGAAGGGTTCCATAGGCTTCGAGGTATGCCTGAGGCTGCTCATTGTTCTTGGAGCGGTGTCGTCATTGTAGGAGTTGTCCAGTCGCGTTAGTGGTGGAGTCTGTCGTACCGTAGTCGAGTGGTGAGTGGTGTATGCAAGAGAGGGGAGATCTTGCCACAGGACTGATTAGTTCCTATACAAGTAGTTTCATTCGTGTCAACTTTTAAGTTGAGTATGTAAGTACATTCCGACCGCTGGACGTTCGAAAACGGCAATGTCCTACGCTGCGGCGGCGCAGCGCCGACAGGCGGCGAAGCTCACTGGGGGGGCGAGCTCGGGGCATGCGTCCCCGGCACGGAAGCATCCGCCCACGCCCGCAAGTGATAGCTCGCTCCAGCCCTTGAAGCGGCCGCAGCAGCCGCGCCCGTTCGCGTCCCTCCCTCGGCAGCGCGCGCTGTTCCCTGCGTCGTCATCAGC
>MDSY01060294.1_pt1 | contig 10876 bp, 5 predicted proteins | sample 811131 | NCBI WGS metagenome assembly MDSY01 (sample SAMN05326643, study PRJNA326480) | marine metagenome | isolation source: seawater | place: Atlantic Ocean: South West | collected 2010
TCCAATTCAACAACAGAAAGCAAACGCGAAGTTTAAGAAGAAGATGCCGACGACGAAGAAGAATCCTCCTCCTCAAAAGCCGGCGGCGAGAACCTCTCGGAGAGGACAACCGCTCGACCCAGCCGTGGCGGCTTTTTTTGACCCGAAAACGAGCGTCACGGCGGAATTGTTAAGTCCAGGAGGCGGTGGTGCAGGAGGAGCAACTTTTTCCCTCAAGAAGAAGAAGAGTAGTAGTAGTACTACTACTACGAAGAAGAACAACAACGAGAAGAAGAACAAACCGTTGCAAGTGAAAAAGACGGTGGCGACGAAAGTGTTAGCCCCGCGAGGGGGAGCGCCGCCTGCAAAGAAGAAGAAGACGCCGGCGAAGAGAGGAGGGAGAGCGGCGCCGGCGGCGAAGAAGACGGCCGTTCCAAAGGCGCCGCAGAACTCGACGCAGTACATCATGGCAGAAAGAAGACGGAAATCGAAGCCGGAAAGACCGATTAAGAGTTTGACGTCGCCGAGAGCGGAACGGCTGGCCAGTCCGGGCGTGCCGCCGAAGAGTAACTTGAACATGTTCGGGAGCATGATGCCGCAAGCGATGAAGGAAGACGAGGAGGAGATGGACGACGGAGAGGATTTGCAAGAGTTAATTGGGGATATTTTCAACGAAAAACCAGTCGCAGTTGCGGCGAAGAGGAAAGTTGGCAACGTCGGTGGTCAAGGAGGGAAGAATACCAAGTCTAACGCGGAATCGAACTTATACGACGCGCAGAACACTTTGATCGAGTCGCAGGCGAAGAGAATTGGCGAGTTGCAAAACGAAATCATCCGGTTAAAGATGAAACTGAGAGACTTTGAGGACGAGAAGATGATGGCGGATTCCAACGCCAGTCAGCGTCTGATGGAACGCATGAAAGGCTTATTCAAGTTCTAAAAACGAAAAGTACAGTACTCAATCTACTACTTGTACCTCTACTGGTACCTAGTGATAGCTTTGTTGTTAATTTATTATTATCTAAATGAACCGTATTTCTTCAACACGGCTCGCGCCAAGTCGTCGCATCCGGACGCTCTGTATATCAAGCTCAAGTTATACGCCGCTTCGACGCTTAAATCTGCGTTTTTCGCAAGATCTTTGTTCGTTTTCACAAACTCGTCTTTAATCTCTAAACACTTCTCGTACAAAGGCTGCGCCAAGTACATCAAATTGATTTGGTGTAAAGCTCTCGCGGCGTTGTATGTCGCCTCCATAGGTGATACATCATTTCTTTGTTTCGCCATCGTATTTAACTGACAAATCGCACGCAAAACTCTTGCGTTCTTCTCAGAATCACCAACGCTCAAGTGCGTTTGTACCGCACCGTGAATTTGTGAGCACGCGATGCCCAAACGTACGTTCGGTTCGTTCGGCGCTAAACGCAACGCTTCTCTCGAATGCATGTTCGTCACCGCCCATTGATCGTTCCAGCCGTGGATGTATCCGGACGCTAACAAAGCTGGAACTTTCTCGTTTACGGTCGTTTCAGAGTTAGTTGTGTCGAATTCGTTTCCTGGGAACGTGAATGCTTTTACCGCTTTTTTCGCTGTAGCTAAAACTTTCTTGGCGTTGGTGGTGTTACGACACCCGTCGCGCAAGACGATGTTCCACATTTCGAGAATGTCCGGGTACGCGGTTACAACTTTGTTCGCTTGCTCGGCCATGCCGAACGCGTTGCCTTCTAATTGTGAAAGTTTTGTTCGCATGTAACGAATCGCCACGGTTTGTTCTTTGGACAAACCTCGAGGAAAAGACAAACCAACGATTTTGTCCAATATCGAACGCGCTTCTTTCAAACCGCCGTCCAAGAGAAGCGCGTGTAAGACTTGCACGATCATCACGAACTGCGTCGGGTGGCTGAAACTCGCCGTAGAGTCTCTGTGTTTGTTCAAGATATCAATTTGGTCCGTTATTTTCTTGATTTCTTCCTTGAACTCTTTCGCTTCTTTCTCGCGTTGCAATCGCTCCGCTTTGTCCTTTTCGGTCTCTCCTCCCTCGTCATCGACAACGCTATTATTATTCGTCTCTTCGTTTTGTTCCTCCTGTGGTTGTACTTCGCGTTTTTCGGCGGCGATTTCTTCCGAAGTCTTCGCCTCTTCACCCCGTATTTCTCTTTCAATCTCCGCAACCTCTTCTTTTGTCAAGAATTTCTTATCGAGCTCCCGATTTCTTTCCAAACGTTTGTTCTCGAAGCCTCTAAACGCGCCTTTCGACAACGGGACGAGTTCTTCCTTCCTACTACCGCCTCCGTTCCGACCGCCCCATCCGGTCTTTTGCTTCTTCTTTTTCAGCCCATCTTTACCTCCGGTTTTCTTTAAGTACGCGCTATTTCTCGCGTCCTCTATGTTTTGCAAGTGCTTCGCATCCGCTCGTAACTTTTGAATTTGCGCCTTAACGTCCAACGCTTCGTCCAAGATTTGTTGGACCGTTGGTAACGACTCTCTTATAAAGTCATCCATATTTTGTAACGATCGTCGTAATTCCGAAGCTCGTAATAAAACATTATCATCCACGCTATCGTTTACCAGTTCTTCTAAAGATGGCAACATCTCTTTTGCCTTCTCTTCATCCTTCAACTCGTACAAGAAAATCTCCGTCAATTGTACTCTCGCCGCCGAGCTGTGTTTTCTCGTGCTACAAATCTCTTCGTAAACTTGTTTCGCACCTTCCACACCCCTCGCTATTCGCGCACAATCGGCCATTTTCTCCCAAACGTCTGCGCTATCACGCGTTTTGTCGTATATGAGAAGCGCTTTGTACACTTCCATGGCTTTGTGTTGATCGTTGCCGTGTTCTCGATGCGCGTGCGCCAATCGAAACAAATTTTCAGAGCTCAAATCCGGAAATGGAAACACGTTCTTCTCTCCTTTCTCTGCTCGAGGTGCAGCCTTCTCTATCGCGTCCATGATGACATCCGTACACATTCTCCCTACTCTTAACTTTGCTTCGCAATTCTTTTCGTATTTAATCGCGTCTTCGTCTGTTTTGTGTTGCTTGTAAATCCCGGAAAGCATAATCAATGCTCTAGCCTTCATCGCCTCGCAATTCAGCGGGAACGTTTTCATCTCCTTGTATGAAAAATGGCCTTTTTCTTCCCACACTCGACGACATAACTCCACGTATTCGACGACTTTTTCCCACCAATCTAACTCGCTCACTAAATCAATCAAGAACAACATCGTTTTCATGTCCACTCTCGCGGCGTTCTTTCTCGCGTACCCGCCTAAAACTTTCGCCGCGTTCGGCTTCAAGTTACACTCCATGCACAAACTCATGCACTTTATGTGCACATCGTACGGATCTATCAAAACATCTTCCGGTCCTAATGATTCTATAATTTGTTCGTACTGCGCAATCGCCTGTCTCTTCTCGCCAAACTCCTCGTACAAATCTGCGCTGTTCAACCTCAACAAATTCCTCTCCGCGTCGTCTAAAATCCCCTCCGACGCTTTCACTGCTCTGCTCAAACAATATATCGCGTGTCGTCTGTTCTCCAACGTCAGCGCCATATCCGCAATTCTCAACCACAACTCCACGTCTTTCTTACTCACGTGCGCCGCGATGGAATAAAAATCCATCGCCTTCGCCATGTCGCCCTTCTCTTCGTAAATCAAACCGAGCGTGTGATACGGACTCGCCTCGTGCGGAGCGACCGTGATGCACTCGTGACACTTCTCGATCGCCTCTTCCACGAAGTTCTGCACGTACAGCATGTTTGCTAATCCTAAAATTTTCTCCGCCTCTGCGCTCACTCGCATCTTCCTCGACACTCTCGTTCTCTTCACCCCGGGAAGGAACACTTTATTCTTCTGTCTGCTCATCGCCGTCATCGGTTTCATGCTCAAAAACGCTTTCGCCTCGGCTGACATCCCAGTCGCCGCGTCCCCGTCGTCCATAGCTTTTAAAACGTCTCGCGTGGTGTACGTCATGTGCGCGTTTTGTAACGCCGTTTTGCGTTGAATTTCCAAGTTCCTCTGCGTGAAGAGCTGCCGTTTTTTTCCCGCGATTTCTTCGTACGATAACGGTTTGTTCGTGTCGTCGTTGTCCTCATCGTTCGCGTCCTCTTCTTCCTCCTCTTCTTCCAAATATTCTTCTTCTTCGTCTTCTTCTTCGTCTTCCTCCTCGTTGTACTCGTCGTCCGGCGTCCAGCCGGTCGTGAAACGAAACATGATGTCTTTTTTTTGAATTGGTTTCAAAGAGTAAATTGTGAAGAAAAAATGAAGATGTCTTTGTTTACATCGGGCTACATGTTTTAGTTCTATAAGTCTCTCTCCTTCTCTGCTATCTCTCCATACGATGAATGTTTTAATAATATATAATTGGTTCTTTTCTTTTCTTTATGTTGTGTTTCAAAACAGTGCATTTCTGTTTCTCTGTTTTCAATTCTTCTTCGACCGACCACGCGCGCAAAAGCTCTTCTCTCTTTTTTTAGTTTCCGGCGAGGTACTTTCTGTACTGTTTTCGTCGTCGCTCTTCCACTTGCTCTTGAGCGCGTCGTCTGTACGCTTTCAAGTCCGCGCATCGAGGCACCGGGCACTCGTGCGCGACGCAGCCTTTAGAGTGAACTTGTAATAACGTCCAGATTTTTCGGCACAAGTGGCATCCGCCAGCCGCTTTGGTTTGACACTTCATCGCGTGTTGGAAGAGTTGTTTCACCTTGGCGCAGTTCGGGTTGTCGCACTTGGCGTTGGCACACGAGGAAGCGTGGACGAGTAAAGCCATGGTTCTTTCGATTTGTTGCTGTCTGGCTTGACGTTCCGCGTCGGTCATTTGTTGCTTTTCGCCTCGGCCTCGGCCTTGGCGTTGCAACGGGTGTTGATGACCAACACGCACGCGGCACTCTTCGCAAATATCAAAGTCAGCGCACTTTGTGCATCTGTAACCGGCACCGGCTTCGAGTTCGCGAGAGCAGACGTTACAAGTAGCCACAAACGCTGGTTCGGATGGGTTATTCAAGTGGTACAACACCATCATCGTCGTGTGCTTCGCGCGACGCAACGAATCGAATTGGAAGTGGTTTCCTTGACACAACGAAAGAAACGCTTGTCGCGTATCGAAAAACTCGGATTGCATGGCTTTGTCCTCTTCCTCTTTGACTTTCTCTTCTTTCACGGCCGGCAACGGCGGGCACTTCTGGCACACCAACTCGCCTCTGCTTAAGAACTTCTTCTCCTCTCTGGGCATGGCGGACTCGATCGAGTTACACTCCTCGCACAGACGCAAAGGATCTTTCGGATTTTCCTCCTTCGGAACGTACAAGTTTTCCTCCGCGACGGTTTTGCGGCAGTTCGTACACTTTGGCGCCAAGTGCGCCAAGATGAAATCGTTGCGCATGGCGGAAATCGTCACGCCGAGTTTTTTCATCAACTCGGAGTCTAAATCACCGTCGACAGACGCCGAGTAGACTTTTTTGTTTGCAGATTTTGCCGCTTTGCGCGCGTTGACTTTCGTGCCCGTCGTGAGCGTCTTCATTTGCTTCTTTTGCTCCTCTTGTTCTGCGATGATGCCTGGGATCCATTCTTCAGCAACGCCGGGAAAATAATCGCCATCAAAGTACGGATAATCTCTCGCCGATCGAACCTCTTGCAAAGAGCCACCTAAATTGTACTCGTCGTAAATGTTCGTCACCGAGTGCACGATGCCTTCCTTGGCGGCGCCACGGAGCATCTTCATGTACCACTCGCGCAACTTGTCGCTTTTAGGGACTTTTTGCACCTTCGGGTGACAATACAAAATGTAATCGTCGCCTTGGAACGGTGGGCACGCCCAAATAAAACACGAGGTGAACCCTCTTTGTTTGGCGTAATCCAGGTAGCTAATCAAAATTTGATGGTACACGAACGTTCTGAGTGCCATCGGTTCGCCGATGCTCGCGACGATACCTTCCGGGCGGAAGTATTTCACCGAGTCCAAATAAGACAAGTAAATGCGTCGTTTGTTCGGGTTCGGACAATCCTCGCCGTACTCTTGGACGTAAATTGCCATCAAACACACGTCCACGCCCTCGATTTTTTGAAAGAGCAAAATGACTCTATTCTTGTACAAAAATTCTTCCGGGAAACCGTCCTTCTTGAACGCATCCATGAACCGCTGTTTCGTGTCGCACTTCTTGTCGGTTTGCGATACGACACGAATGGTTAAATCCTCCGCGGTTGGCACCGTTTCGACCGGTATGCCGAGATGTTTCGCTCTCGCGACACGTTCCTCTGCCAAAGCATCCAAGACGCGCTTCTCCAAATAGTCGCCCAAAACTGTCTTCGTCAACGTCTTGGCCGGTTGCATGGAGTTGGGACGTTCAGACGTCACCGTTCGCTCTTGCTTCTCGATTTGCGATAAAATGCACGTAGGGCACGTGAAATGCGCTTCGCCGTGGGTGTTCTTCCTCCCGTTAAACAAGACACATATTTGGTGATACCAATTGTTGCAGAAATCGCATTGGACCCACGGCTCTTCTAAATCGTCGTCGTTCTTCTTCTTAATCAAAGAGTTCTTCGGGAAGCGTTGGCCTTCGATATCGATGTGGCCTTGGATGGTATTATAACACGGATTACACCACGTGTCCTTACGCATCTCGCCTCCCGGAATGTTTGGGACGTGGTAGTACACTTGACCTCTCTTGATTCTTCCGACGCACGAGTAACAATACATCGGCGGCGGCTCAAACGTTAACCGTTCGACGCCGCAAGCGCGGCAGGAAGACTCCGTAGCGTTGGCAATAATCTTGTCGGCTTCTGCATCGCGTCGTCTCGCGGACATTGGCGCCACAATACCAGGTATTTTCTCTTTCCCTTCCATCAGTCGTAAAGACGCCAAATGCGTTCGGATCTCCTCCGGCGTGAAACATTCCATCAACGACGTGCCTTCGCCTCCTGGTTTTCTATCCGCGTTTCCGGTCCCTTTCACCATCAACGGCGGAGGCATCAAATCAAACTGCGCTTGCGCCGCCTTGGCGGCCGCTTGTTCAGCTTTCGTCATCTTCTGTTTCTTCCCACCACCTTGCGCCGCCGCAGCCTGTTGCTGCGCGAGCATCGCTTGTTGTTGTTGTCGCTGTTTTAACATCGCCGACCGAACTGGGCCGCACACCGGACAACGCGGATCTTTGCAGTTTTGGTGGTGTTTCAACAACTCTCTGGACGCTAAACATCTCGGGTATTGGCACGTCGGTAACGTGCACTTCAAGACGTGCTCCCATAAGTGCTTTGCCACGTGGCAGTGCGGCGTATACGGACACTTTCCTTCCGCCGCTTGACATTTCGACGCGTGACGAAGGAAGAGCAACCATCGCTGTTGCTTGACAATGTACGCTTTCTTGATTTGCTCGTCGGTTGATCCGGGCGGCGCGGATGCCCCCGGACGGATGTGTTGTTGCGTTTGTTGCGTTTGCTGTGCTTGCTGTGCCGCTTGCTGTGTCGCTTGCTCCTGTTCCGCCGCTAATCGAGCCGCAGCTTGCGCTTTCGTTTCTTTCTTCTTCTTCTTCCCGCCCGCTGCGGCTTGTTGCTGTTTGCTCGTCGCAGCGATCGCTTTCGCTCTCGCCACTTGCGCTTTCTTCTCAGCCGCAGTTAACGATTTATTGCTGGTTGTAGTTCCTTGGTTAAACTGCGTCATTTGCGCTGCGGTTAATGGAACGCCGTTTGGTCCGAGCATCTGCATCGGCGCGTTGTTCCCGCCGCCCGGCGACCCCGCTTCTTGACCTCTAATTAATCGCTGTCCATTTGCTAAGACGTTCCCAACCCCGTTCATGGGAACCATTTGCCCTGGTGGCGGCATACCACCACTCCCAATCAACGCACCAGGTGGCACCGCTCCGTTCATTCCCATACCGTTCGCGCTTCCAATCAACGCCGGGTTCGGTTGGCCGCCGTTCATAATCTGTTGCTGTTGCTGCGCTTGCGCTTGTTGCTGCTGTTGTTGCATCTGCGCGGCTTTTGCACCGGGCCTCGTCACCATAATCCTCGCCACGGCTTGTAACCTCGCCTCTAACGTATCTTTATCGCAATACTCCTCCTTCGTTCGCGCGCCTCGATACACCGCTTCTTCGAGACGCAACACAAAGTCCGGAAGCTTTTGTTGCCACTCTTTCGTCACGGACGGTTTGCGCTGTTGAAACAAACGTAATCTGTATTATTATACGTATTATCAAATGAAAGAGTAAATCAAGTTCACCTCGTCAGTTTATGTTCTATTATCAAAGTTCTTCAAACGCGTTTTTTAACATCCAATCGATGCGACGTTCGTGCGGCGAAAACAGCCTCTCAAAGAAGACTTTCACACGTGTATTTGAAAACGAGTTTGGACCAAGAGAGAGAAAACCAAGAAAAAAAAACAATCTCGGTTCTTTTCGCCGCGCGACTACGACCAAATAAAACGAATAACAAAACGTACATGTGTTGAATCAAGATTTTCCGTTGTGGAATGTCCTCGTCGCTTTGCCACGTCCGCCATTGCCCGCCTTTTCTTGTCGCCTCGGTCCCGTTGGATGCCATTTCCGATTACTCTTCGCTTTACACCTTTCTCTTTCTTTTCTCTGTTTTTCTCTCTGTTTTCTCTTTCAAATTTTTTGTTCGTCTCTTCCTGTTCTGTTCTTTCGTGGCCCTTCTTTAGCCTTCGAAAATTTCTACCCTTTCGCGCAATCTCACTCGACCACCGCGTATACTCTTCTTCAACGCGCGCGCGATCCGAAGTTTCTTTCCGATCTTTTTGTCCCTTAACGAGGCAAACGCACTCTAGCCGATCAAATACCGGTGGATTTGGTCGGTTTTTTACGACGTAACGTGCTCAAAGAGGACGATGAATGGAACTCTGGTGCGCGGTGGAGATTGGGAGAGATTTTGATTCGTGTGTGCGTGCCCAAGCAGCACACAAAGTTTTTGCAGGAAAAAAGAGGTGAAATTTTTTTCAAAAGATGAAAACAAAGCGACTGTTGCTTTTCTGTGCGCTTCTCTCTTTCTCTCTCTCTCTCTGTGTGTGCTTTCTTATACGCTCTTCTCTCCTCCGACGAGAAGAAGAATCATCGCGCGAGATTATTCGTGTTCTTCTTCTTCTTCTTCGCATGTTCTTCTTCTCGTCCTTTCCCTCTACTTTGGGGAAGTTTTACTCAAGACGACACCACGGCGGGGTGTGTGTGGTCGTTTTGCTCTCTTCCTCGCGTATTTTCTTTTTTGTTACTTTTGGCTTTGGGCAGAGCTCTGTGCTCTCTTTTGCTCTGCGCTTTTTCTTAGACTTCACGAACACGTTTTTATCTCCAGAATAAGACTCTTTTCCCCTCTATTTATCCAATGCGTAAACACATTAAAGTTTTTATCATATCGTAATACACATATAAAAATAGAAAGAAGAAGATGATGTTTTATGGAGTATCGTCTGTATCGTCTGTATCGTTCGTATCGTCGATGAGAAGGACAGCAGCAGAGAACAACAACAACAACGGCAGAAGAAGAGCAACGACGACGGCGCAGAAGAAGAATTTGAGGAGGGAAGTCGTGTCGTCGTGTGGTGGGAGTTCGCGGGGGTTGCGAGAAGAACGCCGGCGTCGAAGCGCCCACGCGAAAAGAAGAGAGAAGAAAATAGAGGATTTCTCCTCCTCGCCGCTGTGGGTCGCGAAAGCCGGGTCGTCGGCGAACGCCGAGTCTGAGTTTTACGCCGCCCAAGATGCTCGACACAAGGCGTTCCTCGTCGCCAACGAACTGAAAAAGAAGAAAAAAGTACCAAAAATTGTAAAGAGAACGGTTTCCGCGTTGGTTTTAGGCGTTTTGGCGGCGTTTTTCCTCGGGTTCGGAGGGTGGTTCTGGGTCGCTTTGATTGGTTTGTGCGCGTACGCGTCCGGGACGGAGTATTTCGAGTTGATGTCGAAAGTGAACGAGGAGCTGCCGCACCCGCCGCCGAGGTGGGCGGCAAAGTGGATAACCGCGTGTTCGGTGTTTTTGTGCGTAATCTTGCACGTCTCCGGGGGGAGATCGCTACCAGTGACGATGGCTATGGTTGCCGCGTTTTCCTGCGCGGTCGCGGCGTTAATTTCGAACGAAGAGTCGCACTTCATTGAATTCACGACGACGTTGTTTGGATTATTTTATTGCGGGTTTTTGCCTTCGTTTTGGATTAAACTGAGAGCGATGTCTGGGATTCCGTTGGCAATCGATCGAGCCGGGTCTATCGTTTCCAGTTGGCCATTGCAGCTAGGAGGACCGACGAGTTGGACTTTAGGCGTCTCCATCACGTTGATGACGGTGTTGTGCGTCGTCTCTGCGGACGTCGGGGCGTATTTCAGCGGTAAAAATTTTGGCAAAAAATTCTTCGGGAAGAAGTTGACGACGATTTCGCCGAATAAAACCATCGAAGGCGCCATTGGTGGTGGGATTTTTAGCATCGCGTGTTCCGGAATATGCTGGTATTTGTTGGGGATTCCCGAAGAGTTGTGGAGAACGTTAATTATCGGAGGCTTTATTTACGCGAGTTCGGTTTTCGGAGACTTGTTGCAATCGGTGATGAAGCGCAACGCCGGCGTGAAAGATTCCGGAAAGTTTATCCCCGGTCACGGCGGATTTTTGGACAGATTTGATTCGTACATGTTTACTGGCTCGGTGACGTATTACTTGACGCTCGCTTTAATAGTTGGATTGAATATTCGCCCGAAGTATTTCGGCGCGTAAACAGATTGTGTTTTTAATTATTACTCTTTGCGAAAGAAAAGTCATATCATACATATTCACAAGAACTATATTTTGCTATTTAATCTATGCACTATTTATATGTGCTCACACGCGCCTACGATATATGTATAACCTAATTAAACTACTCTTTGCCTACAATTCTCGCTTCCTTAACACTATGTACGAGGTTGTTCCAAAATGCCATCGA
>MDSY01136371.1_pt1 | contig 10872 bp, 8 predicted proteins | sample 811131 | NCBI WGS metagenome assembly MDSY01 (sample SAMN05326643, study PRJNA326480) | marine metagenome | isolation source: seawater | place: Atlantic Ocean: South West | collected 2010
CAAGTAGGAACCTATACAAATATAGGATAATAATAATAACATTTAACATATATATATATATATATATATATATATATATATATATACACATATATATATATATGCGTATATATGAATATTATTATCATTACTATACATGGCATTTTTCCTAGTTACGGCTAATATATACTCTGTATACCTGTGACCGCACTGGCACTAATACCACAGGATTACCGACGCCCTCTTGTCTTCGCCCCCCCCCCACTCCTATGATGTATATCATTATTGGCTTTTGTGCCATTGTTGTGAACGACAGTATACAAAGTACCACGCACACAGCCCTTAATGCCCCCCCCCCCACACTCCTCACAACTGTTACTTACCGAATTTGACTCTGTCCGTTGGGAATGGACCTGGACAGCTGACTCAAAACCCCAATAAATGGGTAGAAATCCATGCTTTATCAAGAAACGGGGCCTCCGCGGTCTGCTGGAGCGGCCCCGCCGGAGGCGCCGAAAATTTAAGGTACAGGAGCCTACAACACTATAATTTTCGGCAATACACATGATTTATGTATTACAAGCTGGCCGCCCCAAAATACTATTTCTTTTGGCCAGCATTTGACACGCGAATACTGACCCCCTGGTCACGAAAACCCGGCTATGGGCTTCTTTTGGGGTGTAGATCACCACTAGATGCCGGGCACGAAAAAAATACTTTTTTTATATTGGCGATGTTCGAAAAATAATTGGCCAAAAACCGGGGGAATATTCATCTGACGGTCGTGCCCGGCATCGCAATCGATCAGGCCTCGTCGAATTAGTCGGGAGGGAACCCTTGACGTTCGCGGAAGTCGAGAACGGCGTGACAAAATCGTGCCAATTTTTTTCACCGGAAAAATAGGATACGCAATTTTGGGCTGAAATTTTCCACTGTTTTTAGCAGGATCTTTTGTTGTTCGCGGGAGTCGACATCGGCGTGACAGAATTTTTTTGACAAAAACAGCCGAAAAAGAAGGAGAAGAAAAAAAATGGGTCTGAGATTTTTTTTTCAAAAGTCGGCGTGCGCATCCTGTTTTCAGTGGGGAATTTTCATTTTTTTGGCCGCGGAAAAACTAACTTTTTTGGGGGGGGGCTATAACTTCAAAACTGGCTATAGCCAGTGAGCAGTGACCATCCTGTGGCATATGCAAGCATGCCCCACCCGGTTTTTGGCGCAAAAGACGTTTGTTAATTGTCATATTGAAACAAAGGTGGCCAAATAAAAAGATTTTCTTGGGGTGGCCAGCTTCGAGCTTGTATCTATAGTATACAATATGGTGTAACACATTTTCTGTGGGTCACTACCCAACACAGCCCTTTTTAACCCCCCCCCCAAAATGTTGAATTTTTTTTGACCTCCCCCTGTCAGGGGAGTGACCTAAGCACTAAGCTCTTTCTGGATATTCATATTGATTATGAAAAAAGACGGTTTGTCGCGTTCGGTGGCAAATAATTCGAGGGGCTGCTCAATGACTTTCGAGGGGCTGCCCAATGCCCCGTCGACCGCTCATGGTGCGCGCAGCGCTGCTGCGATGGAGCTGCGACGGAGTGCTGGCTGCTGCGACGGAGTCGCTGCTGCGACGGAGCTGCGCAGACCAGCTCCGTCGCGCTCATTCTGCGCGTCGCGTCTGCAACGGAGCTGATGCTGCTGCGACGGAGCTAATGCTGTGCGCTTAATCTTCTAGAGCTTAGGTCACTCCCCTGACAGGGGGAGGTCAAAAACAAATTGGGGGTAGAGCTGTGTTGGGTAGTGACCACAGAACCTGCTGTGCACGTGTACGCTGTCGACGAGTGTCCGATGCCGGGGAGACTGCTCGTGGTCCTTCTGGCACCGGTAGCGGCCGTACGCTTCGGCATAACTCCAGATTTTGCAGTGCCGCGCGCCGCAGTGAGCTGTTACGGTGGCGGGGGAGGCGGCAGCAGGCGCGGCCGTGGGCGCGACGGCGCAAAGAGCGCTGCGGGCAGAGCTCTGCTGACGAGGCTCGAGGCGTTGCCCTCGACGAAGGCCGTGCCCGTCGACACCATAGCGCTGCATCGAATAATTCGCTCTGTGGATCACGGGCTTGGTGGCTCTCTCCTGACAAACGTGCTCTCAGCACTGAAGCGCAAGAACCGCTGGCAGCTCGCGATTGCGATCGGCAAGCTCCTCGAGGGGACCATAGCACCGTCTGCGCAACGCCGTGGGCGCCAACGTGATGACATGTGCTCACGTAACAATGGGGAAGAGCAGCGTTTCAATCTCGACTCCGCCTTGGCGCCGCCGCTCGAAACCATCCACTACAACGTGCTCATTGGTTGTTGTGCCCGTCCGCGCGAGTGGCGAGAGGCCCTCGCGCTGCTAGAACGGATGCGAAAGCGCGGTGTGCCCCGCGAGACGATCACGTACAACTCAATCCTTGATGTTATGAAAAAGGCCGGCCGCTGGAAGCTCGCTCTCCGGTTGCTGCGTGAGATGAGGGCGGAGAAAGTGCCACCGAACACGATCACATTCTCCTCGGCCATCTCGGCTTGCGCACAGGCAGGAGAGTGGCAGCGGGCCCTACAGCTGCTGGCATACATGCGCGAGAGTGGCGTGATGCCCAACACAATCACCTATTCGGCTGCCATCGCCGCCTGCGAACGTGCCGGCAAATGGGAGCGCGCTATGCTGGTGTTCAAGGAGATGAAGGAGGAGAATGTCGAGCCTGATTTGATCATCTTCAACTCTTTGATTGGCGCGCTCGCCAAGGCGGGCGAGTGGGAGCGTGCGACCACTTTGCTTGAACAGGACGGCGAAGCAATGTTCTTACAAATGAATCACAATTTCATCCTAATGGACATTCTGCTCCTCAACTTGACACCGCACTCCTCAAATGGACCCTAACCGCATCAATGCCCACCACATGGACCTCTCCTTATCCTCCCTTGCACAGGAGCTGCCAGCGCTGGGTATCAACGCCGACGTGGTCACCTTCAATGCGCTCATCACGGCACATGCCAATGCTCAGCCGCAGGCGCAGTGGGAACGCTCGCTCCATTTACTTCGGTCGTTGCCCTCCCACGGCATCGCCCCAGATATAATCTCATACAACGCGGCGCTGGCTGCGCTCGGCAAAGGCGGCCAGTGGCAGCAAGCAGTGGCGCTACTCGATGAGCTCAGGCAAGCGGAAGCACAACGTCGGCAGCAAGCGGAGTTTCAGGAGAAGGGCGGAGATGCGGGAAAGGTAGCGGAAGTGTTGGCGGCCGATTGGGCGGCCAAGGAGAATGAGCAGGAAGGTCTTGTCGATCACGTGGCCGCCGAGATGCTCACGAAACAGTTTTTCGAGGAGGGTAGTGCCGACAATCTGGACCCCCCCCCCCAGACCGAACTTTTCCACACGGATTTTCTGTGTGCCTCCAAAGAAGACAAAGGAGGGCCGACGCCAGCAAGGATGCCGGCGCCGGACCTTGTAAGTTATACAGCCACCATCTCGGCGTGTGCGGTGGCAGGACAGTGGAAGCCAGCGCTTGAGCTGCTGAACCAGATACGCGAGGCGGGCATTGCACCTTCGACGCTCAGCTACTCGCGCGCGATTGCCGCGCTCGAGAAGGGCGGCGAGTGGGAGCGCGCTTGTGACTTGCTGCAGGCGATGACAACCCAAGCCGAATCCCTAACCCCGAACCCTAACCCCTAACCTCACCTCCCACCCACACTCCCCTATATCCAACCATAACTTTGAACACTGCACCCCACCCTGACCTTAGATGACCCTCATCCCGATTTTTGTCTCAAGGCGATGACGGGCGATGGATTACGTGTTTTTCCTGTGACGACCAACATGGTGCTGCGAGCCTGCCTCACTGCAAAACAGCCGGCCGCGGGGCTGCGCGAGTTGGTGTTGCTGCTACTGGACGCCGAGCGCGAGCAGGCGCGGGCGCCTGCTGACGCAGAAACTCTTGGCCTCGTCGCCATGATGCTGCAGGAGGCAGACGCGACCGCCTCGCTCGAGTCTTCGGAGGCGGTCACGATCTGCGCGCTGCTGCCGCGCATTGAGGCGCAGATCGCACGTGAGGCGGCATCACGCGAAGCACTTGCCAAGAACGCTGCCAATATAGAGGCTGCGCTCGCCGCGGGAAAGAATTCACTGCTTTGAAGCTCAATGACCGCCCAGCTGCTGCTGCAAGACTGACGCGGAGCTGTGGTTCCCCACGCCCGGGTCGTTTCCCGTTTTGTTGAAGTCTTTGCTGCTATGGCTTCGTCAGTCGTTATGACTTGTGAGTTATGATCGTCTCTAGCGTCCAGCAGTCGATAGAATTACGGGCCAGGGCAACACTGGGGTACCGTGAGAGAAAAAATGTACTGCCAGGTAAGGTGTAAGTCATGTGCAGTCAGTACCGTATATATGTAATGATTTCCATCAGATCATTCTCGAGGTGGCACAGCAGGAGTAGCGCCTGTCTCGGCAGCATAAAATAAGCAACGCCCCGTCACGCAATAACATCAACGCCAAAGGACGCAGCTCATCGGCGGATATGATAGATAATCTTATTTAGATATGGAATTCATACTATTACTATAACTATTATAGTATTAGCGCCAATGAAGCCAAAACACAAGAGTTTATGCGAGAACGAACAATGAGCCACGTCAAGCAGCTAAGAATTCATGAAGCGATCGCGTGGGAAAGCGACGGCGCGCGAACCCCTAATAGGAAGAGGCTCAACGGAAGCAGCAGAAATGCGACACGCGCAAACAAGCAGCAAGCCTGTCTCGTACAGACGTACACACAAGCCGCCGAAGCAACAACGAACCATGAGTGACAATGAGCCACGTCGAACCGCTTTCGCTATGATCATGAAGCCAGCGAGGGAAAGCGACGGCGCGCCAACCCCGAGGAAGAAGCTCAACATAAGCAGTAGAAGTGCGATATACGCAAACAGAAGCAGCGAGCCCGTCTCATACACACACACCGATCAAGAGCTTCAAGCAAATCGAAATCAACGGCAAGCAAGCCAGGCAGAAGCACAGAACGCAGGACCAGAGCACATGAAGCGCGTGTGACACGCCGAGGGGTCGCCGCGTGAGAGTGATCAAGGTCTGACGACTCCCATGCCGTGGCCGTGCAGTGGCTGCATGCAGCGCAAGCGCCAGTGAGGCCAAGACACTGCACGTAAGCGCTGCTGCAGCAACAGATCAACTCATACTCTCTAATACTCTGCCGCGCCCTGCGGCGCGAGCACTGTTCAGTCTCCGCCTCCACAGCGTGTCCCTCCCCTTCCGCCTCTGCGCCCCAACACCAGTCGTCGGCGACGGCATGATGATGCGGGAATTGGACAAAGGTTCCGTGATGTCCGACTTTTTTGCGTCATACATAGGACACATTTGTTCATCCCTGTGATGAGAATAGAAGAGTACGGTACCTCAGGTACAGTACTCTTCTAAATTCATGCCGCGATCTTACGTCGTGTTGCTGCTGCTCGTATCCGCGTTGTCATGGGGCAGCAGCGCACCGGCGTGGCCAGCATCGCCGGCTAAATCACCCTCGCGCCGAATCCGCATGACGATCTCGAATGATCTCTGGCTTGCTGGACTGAAGAACGGCTGCGCCTCTGGTCTCGCCACCATTTGCTGCAAGACGGCGCTGCAGCCTTTCGACACCCTGAAAACGCTCCAGCAGATGAGCACGGCCCGAATCAACCTTATTGAAACTTCTTCACGGCTCGTGCGCGACCACGGAATCTTGGCACTCTACCGTGGCCTCGGCGTCAGCCTTGTCGGCGCCGTCCCTGCCATGTGAGTGCCCCACCACCGCCTGATCATTCCCACCCGAGCATCCCCCTCACGCAAGCACACCCCGATTGCGCTATAGCATATGGATATTGCGCCCCCAGACCTTAGCTGTCGCGCACTCAGCCGCCGCTGCCACCGCTTTGCGCAGGTCGGCCTACTTTGCTGTTTACCAAAGCTGCAAGCAGGCGTTGCTCGCGCGCGTGCACGCTCCGTCGCTGCTGCTCGTCGCGTTCTCGGCGGTCATCGCAAACACGATTGCGGCCACCTTCCGTGTGCCATGTGAGCTCGTGAAGCAGCGCATCCAGGCGGGTGTTTATCCAAATGTGCTCGTCGCCGTTCGCCAGATCTACGTCATGCACGGCGTTGGCGGATTCTTGCCGCAGGGACCGTGGTTCGCACAGCTCGCGCGCGACTTGCAACCCGGCTTCGTTATAAGTGTGGTCCCTACCATCATAAATGGGCGTATTCCGTGGGGGGTCGTTGACGAGCGGCTCCTGCTGCTGCAAAGGCTCTCTTGCCGAGACGAGCCTAACCCGAGCCATTCCCACCCGTTCCTAAGCCCCACCTCCACCCCACCCCTGCCAGGCCGACCGGTGTTGTGCTCCTTGTAACCTACGAAGTGCTGCGCCGCTGGATGCGTCGGGACGCAGGGAGCCAGCTGCTACCGTCCTGGCAAGACGCGCTTTGCGGCGCTAGCGCTGGCGCCGCTGCGATGCTCGCAACGCACCCGATGGATGTATTGAAGACGCGGCTCATGGTTAGCAGTGCGAGCAGTAGTGCTGCGGGGATGCTGACAGCGGCTATGCGTATTTGGCAAAGCGAGGGCGCGGCTGCGTTTACCACGGGGCTGGTCCCGCGGCTGCTGCACAAGATTCCATCCTCGGGCGTCTTTTGGCTCCTCTACGAGACCTTCCGCCGCGCGCTCGGCGTGAGCGATGTCGATTGCTAAGACTGAGAACGATGCTGGCTAAGTAACCGGGGCCGATTATGTTGATTATGCATGAGACAAAGGTTTCCTGTGAGTTGGGTTCACAGAGAAGAAGCGTGCTTCGGACAGCGTTGCCCACTGTGATTGCCATGCATGGTGCACCTGCACGCTGATCCAACTACTGAGACTTGAGGCTGCCAATAAGCAGGCATACACTTGTCATGGACGGCCCAGGGACTCAGAAGTTAACAGTCTCAAACCCCCCTCAAAAGTAGGATGCACCCCGAGCACGCACCTCGCGCACATGCAAACGTGCACACGCGCACGCGCACAGAGAGAGAGGGAGAGAGGGAGGGAGGGAGAGAGACGCGCGCCCGCGCATATAGACGCGCGTATACATTAACATCATCAAATGAATATTTTCAATTGACATTGTTATATAATTGATAATACAAATATGATAATTATATATCATCATATACATAAATGATATACGCACAGCATATATTTATATTTAATATTATATATTTATGTATATATATATAATATATATATTATAATATTTATATTATGGGCCGGGCCACTCTGGGGTACCATGAGGAGAAAAATGTCCTGGCAGTGTAAGGTTAAACGTTTATGTAAGTCATGTGTAGGTCACTGTGTACTAATTATGCTGTAAAATATATAATATCATCAATATGCGTATATATATATATACATATATTGATAATATTATTTATATGCTGATATATAAAATATTTTTAATATATAATATTTATATTATAATTATTATTATTATTTATTGTTAATATTTTTTAAAGAAAGCGTTTTGTTATAATACTCAACTGTTTTTGTTGTTGTGTTATTTCTTTTTCAATAACGTTTAAAAAAAACACGGTTATTAACTATTACCGAATGCGCCTACGGACCCCCAGCCAGTGGCGTCTACGGTCACAGTCTAGGCTAATAATAACCTATCGCATAGCATGCGAATCTCAAATGCTTAAAGCGGATGTGCCAGTTGCAGTTCTACACCGGTTTTGAAGGTATTTGGCCTACCTCTGACCGTGACCATAGCCGGCTGCCGATCCATGCACCCTTAAAGCAAGAGCAAGGGCAACGGTTTATCATGACTTAACGTCCCCGAACTTGGCTGGTCTCGGCGTTCTCTTTCATACGACAGGCGCGAGTTGCAGCTGCGCCCATCATGATCACGACGACAAGAAACGCAGCACAGCCCGCACCTACAATGGTGCCTGCGGCAATAGGTACCCATGCAGCTCCCGTGACTGCTGCAGTTGCTGCTTTCGTCATACCATGGCGTGTACTGAATGATGATGAGTGCCAATGGAGCTGTTGTGAGGTCGGCAATAAACGCGGCACCGCGGGGAGCACAAAGTCATACTTAAGCAATTGTCCAAATTCAGGAAATCGCGGTAGCTCCAGCTGAATCACTCGTTTTTTGACCCAATTGCAGTCTGTACCAGGAGCTGCAGCGGATACAGCCGAGACCGTCGGCCGGCCGAGCGCTTGCTCGAGTCTACTGCCCAAGTGAAGCGCGAGCGCACCTACACAGCGGCTAAGGTCCATCTGTGTGGCGAGGGATAGACCCGCCCACCAGCAGTCAACCCTCTCACTCCACGTTTCGTACCAAATGAACTCGTTAGCCATCATAGCAGCGCCACCCTCCATGAGCCGTCGATGCTGCTCACACTTGGATCCAGCACTGCCAACATCGCGGTGAAGCTTCCACTTGAGCGTCTCGCCCCCACGAAATGGCACCACTTCGTCCGCGCCGAAGCGGAGGCGCTCAGGTATACGCCAGCTCTCGCGGCGAAGTCGCACATGCCGCGTGCCGTCGGGCGGCGGCAGTCCATAGAAGCGCGGTCCATTGAGCGAGGCGAATGCCTCAAGCTTGTTCAGCGCACCTGCCTTCTCGAAAGCCTCAGCATACAGCTCCAGCGCCGCATGGGCAGAGAATATACCCGCAGCACCGCATTCCGACTCTTTTTTGGCCACGGGGTGCGGCGCAGAGTCTGTGCCGAGGAATAGACGCGGAAAGCCAGATGCGACTGCAGCTACAATTGCAGCGCGGTCTGCCTCCGTCTTGAGGATCGGCAGGCAAAAGTAGTGCGGCTTGAGGCCGCCAACGAAAAGATCGTTGCGCGTCGCAAGTAGATGCTGAGGTGTGACAGTTCCCGCGAGATTTTCATCGCCACCCAAAACAGCAGCGACTGCCTCACGTGTGCTCAGGTGCTCCAACACAATCTTGAGGGTAGGTGCCATCGCTTGAAGCTGAGGTAGCCGGCGAGACACAAAGACACGCTCGCGGTCGAAAACATCGACAGCGGGATCGGTCACCTCGCCATGAACGCAGAGTACGAGGCCGATATCAGCCATTGTGACGAGCACCTCGCGGATGTTCTCATAGTCCGTCACGCCAGAATCAGAGTTGGTGGTTGCACCGGCAGGGTAGAGCTTGACTGAGCGAACGCCCACAGCGGCAGCAGCGCGAATGTCGGAGGATGTGGTCGAATCAGTCAGATAAAGAGCCATCAATGGCTCGAACCCGAAACTGTCTACGCCCGCCGACACCATCGCTGCCATGATTCGCTCCCTGTACTCAACCACTGCCTTTGCAGTCGTCACAGGAGGAACCAGATTAGGCATCACGATCGCACGGCCGAATTGGCGAGCGGCAGCAGCAACAGTGTCGCGCAGGACTGCACCATCTCGCAGATGGTGGTGCCAGTCGTCGGGGAGCAGTAGCCTGATCTCAGTCATATGTAAGGCCATGTCGAGCAGTAGGCCCTCACACGTTTTTTTCGCCCGTGAGTATTTACAGTACCCCTACCGAGTACCCCTAGGTACCCTAACCCTACCAGGGAGAAAAATGTCCCTATACATACAACGCCTCCCCAGCAAGAAGCTTTTTTTGGCCAGAAGCTTGCCGCGGGAAAAATGACCCCGCGGTCACGAGAATCCGGCTATGGGTTTCTTTTGGGGTGTAATAACTCGTGACTACAGTAGATCGGGTATCTGATGAATAAAATAACTTTTTTTGGCGATGTTCGAACAAACAGATAGCTAATAGGCAGAAATCGGGAAAACCTTCACCGGCATTTTGGATACCCTATCGCAATCAATTGGGCGTAATTAATCGGGAGGAATCGCTTTTTGTTCGCTAAGGTCGAAATTGGAGTGCCAAAATTTTACCGAAAAAAAACAATTTGAATTTTGACATGAAAATTTCCAAATTATACAACCTCCGCCCCACGAAGCTATTTTTTTGCCAGCATTTGTCGCGCGAATACTGACCCCCCGGTCACAGAAATCCGGCTTTGGGTTCTTTTAGGGTGTAGATCAGGACTAGATCGTGGACCCGATAAAAAACTTTTTTTTGACAATGTTGATGTTATTCAAACCCAAAAACCGGCGGGAAAATCTTCACCGTCCATTCGGGTCCACGATCGTCCACGATCGCAATCGATCGGGCGTGGGCGAATTAGTCGGGAGGGAGCCCTTGATGTTCGCGAGAGTCGAGAATATCGTGATAAATTTCTCGCAGAGAAGAAGAAAATGCCAAAATTTTAGATCAGAAACTCAAACTGCATTTTTCAATGGGAATTTTAATTTTTTTGGCCGCGGAAATACCAACTTTGGGGGCATAACTTCAAAACTGGCTAACTAGTGTCCATCCTGGGGCATTTACAAGCATGTCCCACCCGTTTTTTGGCGCAAAAGACGTTTGTTATATTACGGGGCCAGGGGGGTGTCCTAGGAATGATGCTGGCTCCTCATTCTGCGCGTCGCGTCTCAACGCGACGCGCAGAATGAGCACGACGGAGCTGGTCTGCGCAGTTCCGTCGCAGCAGCGACTCCGTCGCAGCTCCGTCGCAGCAGCATCAGCTCCGTCGCGAACGCGACGCGCAGAATGAGCGCGACGGAGCTGGTATGTGCATCTCTGTCGCAGCAGCGACTCCGTCGCAGCTCCGTCGCAGCAGCGCTGCGCGCACGATGAGCGGTCGACGGGGCATTGGGCAGATCAGCCCCTCGGGAAAATTTGCCACCTTTGGAAACGTTTTGGGCAAAAACAGGGGGACATCAAACCTTGTTTTTTCAAAATTAATCTCCCTAAAGAGCTTAGATCACTCCCCTGACAGGAAAACAAATGG
>MDSY01079316.1_pt1 | contig 10871 bp, 10 predicted proteins | sample 811131 | NCBI WGS metagenome assembly MDSY01 (sample SAMN05326643, study PRJNA326480) | marine metagenome | isolation source: seawater | place: Atlantic Ocean: South West | collected 2010
AATCAAAACATTTATTTTTCTATATGGTAATGCTTCGCCTATACCATTTCTATACATTGCCTGATAATTTACCCCTTCAGGTGACTGAGCCAAAAATGAAAAGGATAAGAGAAGAAAAATACAATGAATTATTGCCCGTGATGATTTCATTTTGATAAAATTTTAAAATATTTTTCGATTACTTGAGCTCTTGAATATTCTATTTTGACTAGAACACAAAACAGAATGATTTCTACATACCATTTTCCAAAAACTAATTATTTGGATCAACATCATGATACGTTGCTTCTATTGTAGTTATAATATCCATACCGTCATTGTTTATATTCCCCGATGCAATATACGTTATTCTATACATTGGAGAATATTTTGACTCCTCACTTTGATTCTTTTTGTAAAGCATAAATATTCTACTTCCTACTCCAAATTCAGCGTCTTCAATGTAAAACTGCTTATCAGCTCCAATTGTTGAACCAAAAAGTCCATCGGGTCCCAACCATTTCCACGTTCCACCGGATACATTAGAGGACGTAAAATTAACAATAGCGTAATCACCAAGATCAGTGCTACTGAAATCATCCCCACCACTACCAGCAATCAAAACAACCATCCAATCATCAATTAATGAACCGTCTTTTAATGTTATTCCTGGTATTAAGTATTGTTGTCCGCCGAAATTTGTCTCTCTATGTTGAAATCCTAATGCCATGTATTCATCCTGCCAAGCCAATGTATTGATACCAATTGAAGGTATTTCTGACCGTGTCGTAAGTGTGCTCGTGTATGTGTAGGGAGCTACAGACGTTGGATCGCTAAAACCGAGCCTCTCTTCAATTTCGATATTACCATCGTCAGCAATCGTCATTCTTTTTATAGGGTTCGAACTTGCTCCTGGGTTGATTGGTGAGGTTCTAAATTCAATCGCCATGCCCCCATCGTCATCACCGGAATAAGTTTCAGTGGCTCGAGGAAAAATACCTGCGAGTAACCTTGGTGAATTTGTAGAAAAATTAGAATCATCAGACATGAATTTAATACTTGAGCCATACATAGAACTTGTGCTATTCATACCACCTGTGACCAATTCAAGTCCATGAATGTCATTACTAATTGCAGATTGACCTATACTCGATGATTCTAAGCGTATTTTCAACAAACTTCCAGACACGTGTAACGGAACACTTGGTGTAGATGTGCCAATTCCAACGTAGCCATTACTATTATTAATGCGTATTCGTTCTGTTTGACTTGTTTGTAATGAAAGATCTTCGTTGTAGGAACTTAAAATACCTTCGTCAACAATGATTCTTTTATCGAAGTAATATTTGGATCGATCCGTATTAAAATGGGCGTAACTGCTATTTTGTGGGCCAATTTTGGTATAGCCATAATTTGTTTGTATTTGGAGTTGGGATCCTCCATCTCCAAGCCTAACAATATCCGATCCTGGGTCTGTTGGTGTAACATTTGACAATTCGAGCACACCTACGACATCCAATTTTGTACTTGGAGTATTCGTACCTAATCCAATTTTATCGTTTGTATTTGATGGATATAACGATGAATTACTATTGTTTCGTGACCACTTAGAATCATTTAATGAACCTAAATCAACCGTATTTCCATTGATTATTGTCAACTGGTAGCTAGACGGGTTGTATAATAAATCTTGGTTGTCTGTATTTACTGGTATATCCTCACTACTTAAATCTCCGGCAGAATTTGTGATTACCATACGGTCACCCGTACCAGATAAATTGGTTATTCGGGCAGAGCCTGAGACTTCTAGGGTAGCATTCGGAATGGATGTGCCGATACCAACATTGCCAGTGGGCAATGAATACATATCATTTCCAGAAAGTGCCCAATCATTGTCATTCAAAGTCTCTACTGTCAAAGGATCTACCCAATTTGCGTTCCCTGAGGCATCAGATTGTAAAATGTAACCGTTTGTAGCACCATCGGATAATACAAAATATGGAGTAGTAAGCGTATCGAAAACATTGACATCACCACCGAAATCTAGAAATGGCTCGTTATTATTTCCATTGCCAAATTCTCCAAAAATAAGAGGTGGGTTAGGATCATTGTACTCACTGTTGTCTATGTAAAGTTTATACGACCCATTTGTTTGGCCCTCACCAGAAAGAAAGCCAAGAAAAATATTGTTGCTTCCATTTGTTAAATCTTGTCCAGGACTTCGACCAATACCAATATTCCGAATCCCTTGAGTCAAATTATAAAGAGCATTAGGCCCAATTCCCACGTTATCGGTTCCTGATTCATTGTTAATTAATGCGCTATATCCTATCGCTGTGTTGAAATTTCCACCTCCATATGAAAAACCATTCCATGTCAAACCCAAGGTATTGTTCATTAGAGAATATGCACCTAAACTTGTATTTCCAGCACCTCTAGAATTTTCCTGTGAACGAAAACCTATAGCTACATTTTCTCTATTGTTAGTATTACCGCTTGGGGTTTGCCCCACTAATTGGTTTAATGTGTTATAACCTAAAGCTGTATTGTTGTATCCTGTTTGTACATTTTCACCCGAACCTAGCCCAACAAAAACATTTTTATCGTTGGGTGTTGCAAAACTTTGATCAACACCTTCCGTGCTCGCATCGCTCAAGTCATTTAAAGATAAATTCTGATTTGAATAATCTCCTAAATAAATTTGTCCACCATTACTTAAATACAAGGTGTCATTCGAAAAGGATAAAATCTGAATCTCATTAGTTGGATCATTGTCAGCATCATCTACTCCGTCTTGTAATGGTGAAAGATCAACGATTTCGCTCGCCCCGTTTTCAATTCCGATCTTAAGTATCGTTCCAGTTAAACTTGAACCCGATATGTTTTGATCATCAGTACCGCTATTATCTAAAGCACTCAAATCTACTGAAACAGCTCCACCAGCGTCTTGTATTTCAAGGATATTGTTGTTTAGGGCAGCTCCCGTATTTAATTCATTCGTAGGATCATTATCCGCATCAATTACTCCATCTTGTAATGGGGAAAGATCTACTGAAACTCCGTTACCATCTTCAATCAATAAATCCAAGGTTGTACCATTCAATATGGCCCCTGTCAAATCTTGATCGTCCGTACCGCTATCATCTAAAGTACTCAAATCTACTGTAACAACTCCCCCATCATCTTGAATTTCAAGGATATTGTTGTTTAAGGCAGCTCCCGTATTTAATTCATTCGTAGGATCATTATCCGCATCAATTACTCCATCTTGTAACGGGGAAAGATCTACTGAAACTCCGTTACCGTCTTCAATGGATAAATCCAAGGTTGTCCCATTCAATACAGCTTCTGTCAAATCTTGATCGTCCGTTCCTGTTCCATCTTGAAGAGTGGATAGGTCTACGGTTGCAGAATTCCCATTGTCTATATCTATTTGCAGCTCAGTACCATTTAAGTTGGCACCTGTTAGGTTTTGATCATCGGTCGCATTTATTACATAAGGATCAGATTGAACTCCTGAACCTGTGATTGTTACATTTGTTCCCGCAGAGGTTACACCTCCTTGTCCATCTGCTCCATCTTGTCCGTCTTGTCCGTCTTGTCCGTCTGCTCCCGGTAATCCTGGTGCTCCATCTTGTCCATCTTCACCAGGAGGACCTTGAGGACCTTCTAAACCTGAACTACCGCCCGCGATACTATCAGCAACTTTGGCATGCAAGGCATATGGTACACTCAATATTTGCTGAACTCCAAAGTCTATAAATTCCTCTAACTCGAGATCCTCTATATAAATAGACATAAAATACGGGCCAAATGACCAATCAATTGCACTAAAATCATCAGTAGTGAATCCATTACCAACAACAATATTGAATAGACCTTGCCCATTTGTTTTTGATTTGTGTCTTTCTTCATAAACCGTAAGCCCATCGGACGAACCTTGATTAATAAAAATAGTTACATTTATCTTTCTGTTAGGTAATGCAGTACCTTGACTATTTCTATACATAGCCTGATAATTTACCCCTTCAGATACCTGTGCAATAATTGAAAATGGGGACAGGCATAGAATTAAAATATAGAGCTTAAAAATCATTTTCATGTTAATATGATTTGATTAAAGATTTCATGGATTTCATTTGAGAATTTTGTTCGATGAATTCAAAGATGTATTTACCTGGTGATAAATGATTCAGATTTAGTTCATTATGATTGTCATAAACCGAGATAGAATATATTAATCGACTGTCGGAGGAATATATATTAACAATGATACCTCCTTCACTGATAGATTTTGTGTCAAGCACTAGGTCCCCTGAAAATGGATTGGGATAAACATCTATTTCAAGTTCATCCACTAATATCTGATTTTCAGTCGGATAAGACCATTGATCAGGTTGCTGAAAACCTTCATTTAAGATAAAAGTATTTGAAGGGGACACCGATTGCAATTCGGTATTTGTTTTAGTTTCTCCGAATGTATTTGTTAAAATAAACTCGTTGGCACCCGCTTCACCAATTAATGTTCCGCCCGAACTAGAAAAAACAGATCTACCCAAAGTTTCTGGTTTAAATAAAGGAAAAATAGTTTTAAGACTGCATGAAGAACCAAACGAACCGAAACCCTGTCCCAAATCTATCGATACCGAAATCAATAAATTCGAATTATACCTGCACACAGGAGATTCAGCAAAAGAGGTATTGAATTCATTGAGGTTAAATGAATTTACAAGCTTTATAATGCTATCAACCTCATCGTAGGTTTCATTCACTATTTTAAAACAATATTGCGTAGCGTCATCTACAGGATCTGCGATGAGATAATCACTGAACGTTATTTCGTCAAGCTCACAAAAAAAATTCTGTATTTGGGATGTTTGGGCTGAAACTTTTATATAAAAAATCACAGCACTCAGAAGAATAAATAATCGCATCTTATATTTTTGAATAATGTAACATATACTTAAGACTTTAATTTTCTCCATGAACAAACCCCAACAATTATTGAGTATATTTATGTATTAAATGATTACACACAAAAAGTAAGCAATAAATTTTAGGATTCTGAAGAGTCAAAATCAACCAAATATTAGTTATGGACTAAAAAGATATATTTTTCCTTTATTTGACTTTTACTTAATTCATCATACCAAGACCTTTATTATGAGAAACTTAATACCATTAATCCTTTTGTTGTTGTTGAGTTCCTTTTCCGCAATAGGCCAAAACACAATTTGCTTTGAATTCAGCGCACCTCCTTCTGGTCCTGGACTGAATGTATTTACAAAATATATCGAAGTATTTGGATGCGGAATCTATGCAGAAGCGATTGTTCCTGATGAAAAAGTACTTCATGCTGCAGCTATTTTTGCTGAGCTATTAGACAATGATGAGGATGGCGTGGTTGATGACCCTGATTTGCTCACTGAGCTCCAAAACAAGCAGGCACTTATGCCGATATTTGCCTCAGATGGTAGCCTAGGAATGAATACGTTTTTTAATAACTACGATGGAGAAGGTGCTGGAGCTGTATTATGGCAACAAGAAATAGACCCATCTCAACCAGGATATTGGGGAGCCGATGCGAGTGTTGAAGAAATCATGCATACCATTAATTCAGTGGGACATGTCAATATATATCCTGAAGCATTTTCATTAGAACCAAACTCTTCTTTGTTATCGGCAGCAATGGATGTCGCACGTGGCGGTCAATTTCTGAGTGTGCCAAATAATTATCCCGCAGAAGCATGGTATCATTATGATGATTTCACCTGTGATTACGAATGTATGGCAATTGAATACCTGTATTGGATGCAAGTCGCAAATATGGAAATCCTCAATGATCCACAAACGTGCAATGGTATTGCAAATGAATGGGAACCTTGTTCGCAAGCGCTGCTTGAATCTATGGATGTTTTAGGTTATGCACTCATTACAGATCCTCAATATAAGCTACCTCAAAATGCTCCTGATGGTAATTATTGTCCCAATGGCTCGTCCATAGATGCATTAGATAAAGGCGCCATAGACCTTAAACTCGTGCCTAACCCAGTAATTGAAAAAAGCGTTCAATTATTTGGTGCAGAGCACGATTACTTGACTGTTGAGCTCTTTTCTTTAGAAGGACGGAGGGCCTACAATGGTATTCATTTAGGGCAAGAAGAAATCGATCTTTCAACATTAAATTCAGGAATATATACTTACATCATCAAATATCAAGATAAGATGGGTAAGGGAAAGCTTATTTTACCATAAATGGGGTACATTGAAGTAATAAATTATTGCCGACACATTAGTATTTAAATACACCTACTAAGTGAATAGTCCTTAAGATTCGTTAAAATTCAAAATTTTGGACGTTACGTCCAATGTGAACAAATTATTAATATTGCCCTGCAATATTATTTTCTCGCAACTTAATTACGTATACTTACGTCTCAAATAAAGTGAGGGAAACGACACCTTCAATCGTCTTACAAATTATCATGTGCAAGTGAATAATTCCGTAGTATGAGCAATACAACACTATGGACTAAATGAAAAAAAAAACATTAAGTAATCTAGAGGAATATTCAACCTACCTAGATCTCTTTTCAAACCTATCCTTACTAAATAAGGATAGTGACAATGTGCTCGACGCAGAAAATAAAACAAAATACCAAGTAGAAAATCTGAAACACCTTCTCGAGGTGCTAAAGAGCAATGAAATTGAAACAGAAAATGAAATTATAGAAAATCAAAGCAAGAGATATTCATTTATTTTTGACAAGGAAGGAAACAAAATAGAGCTTTGGGAATCAGTTGAAATGAGCTAGTTATATTTATATAATAATTTTAGGTGGGCTTATTGCAGCTTATTGAATAGAACTAACCAAGAGATACATCTAAAATCATCATTACCAAAAAACCGCCAATAAAGCCAAGAACAGCAATGTCGGTATACTTATCACGTTGGGTTTCTGGAATCACCTCCTCAACCACCACAAAAATCATTGCCCCCGCAGCAAAAGCCAAAGCGAAAGGAAGAATGGGTTCCATATAGATAACTGCCAAGGCACCGAAAACTCCGGCAATAGGTTCTACAATGGCAGAGAGCTGACCATACCAAAAGCTCTTAAATCTCGTAGCTCCTGCCCTACGCAACGGCATCGCAACTGCAAAACCTTCAGGGAAATTTTGGATCCCGATACCTATAGCCAAGGTTACAGCTCCAGCAATTGAGGCGCCTTCAATACCGTGAGCGCATGCACCAAACAATACACCAACAGCGAGACCTTCAGGTATATTATGCAGGGTGATTGCCAATACAAGAAGCGTAGTTTTATGAAATTGGGTTTTTACTCCTTCTTTTTCGGATTCCTTAAAGTTAATATGAAGATGAGGAAGGCTCTTGTCCAAGAAGAAAAGAAATAACGCACCACTCAAAAAACCAACGGCCGCCGGCATCCAAATCATATCCGGATACATACGTTCTGACATCTCTATTGAAGGATTCAGCAGTGACCAAAAACTGGCAGCAACCATCACACCTCCAGTAAAGCCGAGCATACCATCCAAAACCCCTCTGTGCATTGATTTAAAAAAGAAAACCAAGGAGGCACCAAGTGCGGTCACAAGCCAAGTAAAAGTGGTGGCAATAAGGGCTGCGTAGACAGGATCAATACTTTCAAAATATAGAATAACATCTTCCATACTGCGAAAGTAACACAAATACCATTAACTCTTATTCCGGCTTATCGAATCCTAGACTAATCGCCTTATTTAAGATACTATTGTTAATTGCAGTGCCCAAATCATCTTCCTCATTGGAATTCATCTCTTTCTTCTTTTTTTGAATAAACGCCTCTCTTTTTAGCGTTAATTCAGCAATTTCGTTTTGAATCTCCTTTCTTTCCTTAAGCTTTAGTTTTACATAAAGGTGTATCTCTTTATCCGTCTTTTCTTTGAGCACTTCCGGTAAATATTTATGGTCTAACTCATTTATAACCGTTGAGTCTGCAAGATAAGCATCGATGAGATCCCATTGGCTATTATTGTAATTCATAGATATTTTTGCTTTGGCTCTCTTAGCAGCAACAGAAGAATTTATACGCCCGGCATTTACATCTTGACTTTCCTGTAATTGCATTCTACCCATTCCCATGCTATTATACTGAACATAAGTCTGATTAATTCTCATACTACAATCATTAATTTGGTCATCATAGGGCGTGGGTATAAATACAACTTCCCTATTGGCGTCAATATTAAAATAATCTCCCTTGGTGCCAGTTGCACCATCCTTCCATAGTTCCCTTATTCCCTGTAAATGATCCCCGCAATAAATTGTATTTACCAGCACCTCTTTTTTCTTGGCTATTGCACAAACCTCTTGATAGTTCACTGGTCCTTGATTAAAGGGTTCATTTCCTGCAATGTAAATCATCTTGAGGTCTCTTGCGTCCGCAGACCACTGCAATTTATTTAATGCATCACTGATGACGGCACCACAATATTCATTACCTCCATTTGTCTTTAGGGCAAAAAGTTTTTGAGAGACCACATCTAAATCAGATGTGAATTCTAGCTGCTTGCGCACAAATAAACTGTTCTGAATACCGGAATTACCGTAATCGTACATGGCTATTTCCAATGAAGGAATGTCACCATGATAACGGAGTGCACCTGATTCATTTACAATTTCCCACAATCTAGACTTTGCCTGATTCAGTAATCCATCCATACTACTTGAAGTATCAAATAAAATGACCAGCTGAATTTTGCGTTTGGACTTTACCTCATTTGAAGAGGTTTTGTTTTGATGAACAGGCTGAACCTGATCAATAATAGGGGTGCACAAAGCCGAACCAAGTAAGGTGCAAAGAAGAAAGCTTTTCATGTTGTTTTTTCTTCCTGTACACCGATTCTTTTAAAAGGTTCATTTATTCAAAAAGAAACGAATAGCTAGAGAATAACCTTCTAAACCAAGACCGATAATACTTCCTTTACAAACGGGAGCCAATAATGATTCATTTCGAAAGGTTTCTCGAGCATGTATGTTTGATATGTGAACTTCCACAACAGGTATTGAAATCGCTGCAATACAATCTCGGATAGCAACACTAGTATGGGTATATCCTCCAGCATTCAGAATGAATCCATCATAACCTGATCGTTGTAATTCATTTATGAGTTCGCCTTCGACATTGGATTGAAAATAAGTCAATTCTGCCTCGAACTGGGCAGAAATACGATTAAAAAAATCATCAAAACTTTCTGCTCCATAAATAGAAGGTTCACGAGAACCCAATAGATTTAAATTGGGACCATTAATTATTGCTAATTTCATCAAGTGTCAAATTGGAGTCGCTATATTACAGAATTTGTTTCATTCCTTAAAATTGAAAAGGGACTATCTTCCAATTCAATTATTGCCTATCAAAATGATGTTGATAAGCTTGCAAGCTATTGTACAGATAAGAAAATTAACTTAAAAGAGGTTGAATACACGCACCTCAAATCATTTGTGACTGAGCTTTATGACCTAGGTCTAAGTGCCCGTAGCCAAGCAAGAATTATATCAGGAATAAAACAATTTTTCAATTATCTAATGCTTGAAAATATTATCAATAAAGATCCAAGCTCATTATTAGAACAACCCAAGCTAGGACGTAAACTCCCTGAAGTACTATCAATTGAAGAAGTTGACAAACTCATTGCAGCAGTCAATCTAAATTCAAATGAAGGCCCAAGAAACCGAGCAATGCTAGAAGTATTATATAGCTGTGGCTTACGGGTAAGTGAATTAGTCAACTTAAAATTTACAGACCTATTTTACGATGAAGGCTTTGTTCGTGTTATTGGAAAAGGAAATAAAGAAAGGCTCGTACCCTTAAGTAAAAGTGTAGAATTAGAAATTTCGACCTATCAGGAAAAAATGCGATCAAACCTTAATATTAAGGATGGGCATGAAAACTTCATCTTTTTAAACCGAAGAGGAAAACAACTCACTAGGGTCATGGTGTTTATCATCATAAAGGATTTAGCTGCAAAAATAGATTTGAAAAAATCTATCTCACCTCATACCTTTAGACATAGCTTCGCTACACATCTCATCGAGGGCGGTGCAAACCTAAGAGCTATTCAAGAAATGCTTGGGCATGAATCAATTATAACCACTGAAATATACACCCATCTAGATCAAAGTTTTTTAAAAGAAGCGATATTGAGCTACCACCCAAGGAATTCAAGAGAATAATGACTCAAAAAAGTTAAAAAAAACTATCATAATTTCTTTTATAAATTTGCTTTATTACCAAATAAAGTGTTTCTTTGCACCCGCTTTTTACATTAATAACGTCTTTAAACGTCAAGCATATGTCAAGGATTTGTCAACTTACAGGAAAATCAGTAATGGTTGGGAACAACGTCTCTCATTCGAAGAGAAGAACAAAACGTCGTTTTTACCCAAATTTAGTTACTAAGAAATTTTATCTTCCCGAAGAAGATTCTTTTATTACGTTGAAAGTGGCTACATCGGCTTTGAGAACAATCAATAAGAAAGGCATTTCAGCTTGTGTTAAAGAAGCACGTTTGAAAGGATATTTAAAATAAGCATTAAAGTCAAAATCAACAGAGATGGCAAAGAGCAAAGGAAATAGAGTTCAAGTAATTTTAGAGTGCACGGAGCACAAAAACTCAGGTTTAGCAGGTACCTCTAGATATATTACAACGAAAAATAGAAAAAATACTCCTGATCGAATGGAAATAAAAAAATTCAACCCGATCATGAAGAAATATACAATTCATAAAGAAATCAAATAATTTGTCATGGCAAAGAAAGTAGTTGCAAGTTTACAGAAAGGTGGAGGTAAAGCCCACACCAAGGTAATTAAGATGGTAAAGTCAGATAA
>MDSY01118334.1_pt1 | contig 10871 bp, 4 predicted proteins | sample 811131 | NCBI WGS metagenome assembly MDSY01 (sample SAMN05326643, study PRJNA326480) | marine metagenome | isolation source: seawater | place: Atlantic Ocean: South West | collected 2010
CATAGTTACTTTGTTTAAGTAGCCATACTGCTTTAGTGTTTCCAGTTGTCACTGCAAATGGAGTAACAGCATCAAGCATCCTTAGTAGTGGAAATCTACTGCCTGCTGGATTACCATTAAGAATATTGTATTTCTTAGGTAGTGGATCTTTAGCTAGGTATTCAGAAGATAAGTTTCTATTTCTAACTGTATGTCTGATATCACTATTTAGTTCCCTCATATAAGGGTTAATAGTTCTGCCTAATGCATTTCTAGCACCAGCTAAAGGTACAAAATCATTTGCAATACCACCTACGATCTTCTCAAGTTGTCCTGGTCTCATCTTAAAGACATCAACCATCTGGTTAAGACCAGTCATCATTGACTTGTTAGTAATTGAACCAGCTACGATTAATGGAATTGTTTGTAGTCTTTGATCAGCCCACTCTGGACCCATTAGATACATGTTATCGCCTATATCAGCAATAGCCTTACCTAATGTATTAAAAGGCTCAAGTAGATCTACATTGACTCCTAAATCTCCAAACCACATCTTATTACGTTGCCATCCTGCATCTTCCCATGACTTTCTGATAGTTGTATCAGCAGGACCATCACCAGATAGTTCACCTGCTAAGTATTTATCAATAAAGAATTTAGTAAATACAGTTCCTGTAATAATTCTACCTTGCCACATCTGTTGAGCATTGCGTAATTCATCAACATTCGTAATACCGTATTTACTTAGATGTTTAATATTATCTGGTTTAGCAAAAATGACATCTCTTAACTCTGAATGAACTGCTTGAACTAATGGGTTTCTTTTAGCATCAAGTAAAAAGTCATTAATACTTGGTCTGATGAAGTTAAAGAATGGTACTAATTGAGGAAATCTATTGAATGCCTGTTGTAGAGCTTCCATTCTGTCTCCTAAACCATTCATCAAAGTTGATTCTCTGAATTGATAGTCAAGGAAAGCATCTTTAGTGGTGTCTATATCACCATTTTCATCAAGTAATTTGCTGTAGTAATGGTTCTCAGCTTTCTGTAGAACCTCTGGTGTGATCTCAGAGATCTCATTTCTAGCTTCTTTCTCTAGTGCATCAATGAAGGCTAACTCTCTTGCTCTTGCTCTTGATTGAATAACAGCATGTGCATCGTCAGCTGCAGCTAAAGTTCTACTACTCCAACCTGCAATATTACTCTTTTGAATCTTATCTAATATGTGAGCAAATCCCGAAGCTAGTTTGTCAGAAAAAGAACCTCTCTGTTCAGTCCATGCATCATAGACTTTCCAATCAAAGTCTTTATGATTCCTAGTGCTATATCTATTTTTTATTGTTGTTACATCACTAGAGAAGTAAGAATCCATCTTACTCATCATGGTATCCCAAGCCTCTGGTAATACCTCAGCCATACGTTTGAACTTTGCAAGTTGGATTCTTGCAGCTTTAGTATCACCTGTTCTACCAGCTCTTATACCAGCACCTAATAAGGTTTCAAACTGTGTTAGATAAGCATTAAATCCAGTACCCCATAGAGCACGTTGTGGTGTTTTTGGACTAGATAATCTTGAATGAATCAAGATACCTTGCATATCTCTAATGATCTGTCCAGTTCTAGTCTTTCCTTTGATCTCTCCACCACGTAATAACTTACGCATGTAAGAGTCTAAGTCCATCCATGTTTGGATCTCATCAGCTTGAGAGAAGATCTCTAGTATTCCATTAGCTAATTCTTTAGATTCACTTTCTTTCATGAACTTATTCATTAGCTCAACACTAGCCTTAGTTTCATCATGGATATCAGCTAATCTCTTAGCTACATCAGCATCAGAAACAGTCATACCTTTTCTCATCTTCCGACCCATGACACCCCATAGGTATCGGCTCTTCTTGACGTTTCCTAATCCAATAACTAACTTATCTGCTATCTTTTTCATAGGACCATCAACTGCAAAGACATCTCCAAAGTTGTTGATCTCTCTAGCAGCTAATGCATGATCTCTTAGGTTTTTAAATAAAGCACTGTTAACTAAATCAGCAGCTAATAGGTTTTCACCTGCAGCCCATATCTCATGACCACTTAGCTTATCCTTACTTAATTCTTCTAGTGGACCCCAGAACTCATCAGCACTCATTTCTTGCCAATTCCTACCCATCATTTCTTTGTAACGTTGGTAGGCTGGTTCAAAGTATTCTCTGAATGATTTGTTAGCTGCTTTAGCTTCAGCTTTTATCTCTTGAAGTCTTGCATCAGTAAATAACTCCTTACCCATCTTCTCTAGCTCTTCAATTGGCATCCCATTTTCCGTAGACATGCGATGTAATTGAGCAGCTGTTAATGGTGAGTCAGTTGAACCTCCCTTAGCACTTGGATCAGTATCAATTTGATTTAACTGTCTATGTATATCAGCTGGTGGAGCTGTTGAAGTAGGACTACCTTGCCATGGATCTGAGAATGGTTTGTTCTTATGTCCTCTGAATTGAGTAGTAGGTTGCTTAGGTTTTGGAGTTGTACCCTCTGGTAAAGCTCCAGCTGTTGTTGTTCCTGTTATATCTGGTTTATCAGGTACAACATCAACATCAACTGTTTCACCACCTAGCTGTCTATCAATACTTAAGATACGCTCTTCAACAAGTTCTTGTTGTCCAGCTTCTTTTATCTGAGCATCAACATTAGCTTTCCTTGCAGCTGCTATCTCATCTCCTTTTGGTAAGTTACCAGCTCTATTCCAGATAACTCCAATCAATGTATCCAGACCTTTCTCTAGATACATCTCTTCTAAGATATTCTTGAATTTCTTAAATAAAGGGTGATCTGTATCTTTAGTAGCGAATGGTCCAAGAATCACATCCATAAATGGAGCTTTCTCTACGATCTCTGCAGATAAACTATCTCCATCAGTGTAGGTAGATGTTGCAGCTACCAGACCAGTTGTTGCTAATCCTCCAGCTGCAGGTACACCAGCCACGCCAGCAACTGCTGCTGCAGGTACACCAAGTGTTCCATAATGAACTACACCTTCAGTGAATTTACCCCACCAAGTTTTAACGATTGGATCTTCTACATTCTTGAGAGGATCCCAATCAGGTGTGTAACCTTTAGATGGATCAATATCTTGTCCACGAGCTGCATCATATAGACGTTCAGGTAAAGTTAAGATTGAATCAACAGCACCAATAGCACCTTTTTGAATGGCTGCACCGTATTCTTCACCTGCATCTGCGAGGTTGTAATCCTTTGGATCTTTCTCTAGACGTGTTTTGGTGATCTCCTTTCTTTCTTCTTTAGTGCCGAACTTGTTGAGAGTTTCATCTATGTCAGCAACCATATCACCAGCTTCAGTAATCATGTTCTGTAAGCTGGCTTGTTGCTCTACCTGTTCTGCACTTTCTTCAGCTGCTACTTGTTGCTCTATATAGTTGGCACGCTCCATTGCGCCCAAGTTTGGACCCGTGGGTTCCGTGTTTGTAGGCATAATTCTATTTAGTTAGTATTCAATACCTGGAGTGAGGAACTCTGGGTTACTCCAATCCATTTGGTACCCATTTTCATCTTCACCTTTTAGGCGTTGCACCTCGACATAACATCTAGCTAACCCAGTTTGTGTTGGTTGACATCGTAATGTCCTTAGTAGATTGTCTGGTGCTTTATCTATATCTTGTTCTATTTGTGGCTTATCTACTGGCTTAAGACCAGCTGCTTTAAGCTGACCATTCATGATATCGAATGCTTCTAGAGTAGGAAACTCTTTAGCTATCATGCTATAGATTTGAGGTACAGGATCACCTTCTTGAGCTGTGTCCCTATACTTCTCAGCTTGATCTAAATGTTCTTTATCTACTACTACCAACTTATCGTATTGAGATGGGTTATAAGCTAAAGCATTCATAGCTTTTGCTAAGTCTTTTCTAAACTCTCTTGTAGTTCCTTTATCAAAGGTAGTTTTGATTGCTCGTTTAGCTTCTTCTAAATATAGATTCTTACCATCAGTATTCATCTTAGCTCTAACATGATCTTTGATCTGTTGGTAAGCTTGTTCAGGTGTGTACTGAGTAAGGAGATCTCGTGTCATGCTTGCTATATCTGCCTCCATAATATCTTTCATCTCAAGCTCTAAATCACCACCTTTGTTAAACCAATTCAATCCTTGTGATTCAGTAATAGATGTATCAATAAAGTTTTCTATCTTTTCAGTATACTTATCATCAAACTTTCTAAGGTCTTCTCCTTTCTTGACTTGATCTAAGAACTCAGTTCGTATGGTATCTGAATATGGAAGTAGATCCTCTTTAGTTAAATAACCTCTACGAAATTCAAGATCTCGTAAGTCATCTCTAGCTTTGTCATCGCTTATATCTTGTCTGGTTTCATAGTCCTTTAAGAAATCTGCGTTCCGACCAGTAGCCTTTAAGACTTGATCATTGAAGTCCTTTTTATCTGCTTCAGTAATTTCATTTTCTGCTGCAAAGTCTTCCCATTCGTTTTCAAAGGAACCATAAACTTGATCTCGTTGTGTATTTTTTCGATCCTCGATCTTTGTCCATGCATCCTCATTCATGTCATATAGACCACCAATCCATTGCGAATCAAACTCACTATATTTCTTCTTCATATGAGGGGCTACTTCGTCGGCTATTCTATCGACAAGATCTTCAAAATCTCCAAAAGAAAAATCTTCATCATCAGCTAATGCCTGTAATGTTTTATCTGCTATTTTTCTAGCATCACCATAGTTCCTATCTTTACCTTTATCGTCATAGGTAGCAGCTAAAGCATTTAAATAATCAACATACTTACCACCGTTTTTAAAAGCTACTGTAGCCTTATCCGTATCAACGAATCCTTGTTTAATCCTATCGTCTGTTTCCTTAGCTTTAATTAATGCACCTTCTGCTTTCTTGATATTCTCCCAAGCGTTATCATCAACAATAATAGGATTAATTTCATTAAGACCACTAAATAAATAGTAATCTTCTCTTAAGTCAGCTAAGGCTGCTTTTAACTCAGCAGCTGATTCAATCTCATTAAGTTTAAATTTCCTACCACCTTCGCTTGTTAAATCAATTTCTAATGTTTCATTATTATTTAATTGATTTTCTAGCCAACTACCATACATCTCACCTGATAATTTAGCAGATTCTTTAGCAGCTCCAAATTGCTCCCAGGGAGACATTTTTCTTATCTCGTCAATGACGTTATAACGAACACCTTGCTTTCTTAGCTTTACAGCCTCTGCATTTATCTCACTATGTGCTTTACTAAACTTCTCTTCATTTGTTCTTAGTTCCTTGTATTGCTCTGGAGTAAATTTCTGAAGCTCATGTATCTTCATTTTACCTCGGACTTCAGCTCTTTCCTGTCCTCTTTTACCAGCGTCAAAAGCAATGTTAGAAGCAGTTTTAGATAGATTTACCCAAGGCTGCACAACGTTAGAAAGGTTAGAATCAATGGCGTTTAATTCTTGCTGCTGTCTGTTGTTTATGTTTTGAATGTAGGTGTTATAAAATGATGTATCTCTCATTTCGATGGTCCTGTTGGTACTTTTTTATTCAACACTTTTGGTGGTTTATTTGCTTCATATGCATCCCATGTTTTACCTGCAGCTCCTAAGAACGTAGGTAATAGACTTGGAGCACGTTTGGGTATTGGATCAGATTCAAGTATTAGTGGACTGCCTGTTCTTATGTTGGCATTATACTGAGATGATAAAGCTTCTTTCTTAAGTTCAGTCTGTTCAAGCCCACGTGAAAACGCTGCAGCTGCATTAGACATAGCCTTACCTTCAATCTGCCAAGATTTATTTCTAAGTCTAGATGCAGTATTTCCAAAACTTTCCATGCCTCCAGCATTGCTCATTATTTTCATTAATGAGTTGACGTTTCGTTGAGATAGTTCAGATGCTAATTGATAAGCTTGTAAATCCTGTCCACCAATTGCAGCCATTACACTGGCTTTATTAGCATCCTGAATTTTAGATTGATTAGCTTTATCTTCATTATGCTTTGCAATCTTAATTGTATTTCTATTATTTGTAGCTATTTGATTAGCTCGGTTTTCAGCAGCAACAGCTTTACGCTGTTCCATCGCTCCATAAATGGAACCAACTCCGCTAATTACTGCTCCTGCTATTGGATGACACACGGCAAAATTCTATAAAGGATAAATTGTTTGGTCCGTAAGTGACCTCACGGAGAAATTTAAAACCTAAGAATCTCAAAAGTTTTAAATGTACTGTGTTTCTTTTATCAACAATGTTCCAAAGTAATGGCTCATCTCTTGATTCAATGAAACGTTTTGCTTCTCTAGCAAATGTTATTGGGTAGTCGTGGATAGCTGATGTGGTTAACATCCACACAAGCCCACCATCCTGAATACCTACCAATCCAGCAGTCCTGCCGTTTGGTACGGTAAATGACTTACAGAAGCCCACCAGAGACATGAAAGGTATCGACAACATAGGATCTAGCCCATGACCTTCTACGACTTCTCTGAGATCATCTGGACGTAAATTAGAGGCTACTTCTAATGCAGCCTCTGGTGTTACGTCATGGATATATTCAGACTTTTTTATAATATCTTTGATTGTAATCTCCCTCCCAAAAGGATGAATATAATGTGCAAGGTGATGGATGATTAGACTCTAAAGACAATTTAAAATCTCCATTCCTTGCATAAATTGGAATAGTTGTTTTAAAACTATCTAAGAAGAGATAACGATTCTCTTCAAAACCATAATTTAAACTTGCTTCATGGTTTTGTATCCAATCATTACGTCTCTTTCTTTTTAGTCTTGTCTGGTGATAACCAGTTGGACCTAAGTTTAAATCTACTCTATGTATAATTGTTGATGCTCTTGTATCAGCTCTTACTGAATCGCCTTCTGATTGCTTAAGATAAGGTACTGGAAACTCAACCTTCATATCATAGGTATAACCTGCATATACAGTAGATGTAGACCAATCTCTTTTAACTGTAAAATCACTACCTTCACTTAATATTGGATAATCAGCTTGTCCCTTCATTGGACCTGCTGTAGCAAAGATAGTAAACTTCTTATTACCTGCTACAACAAAGTTCTCAGGTTGACTAAAGGTTGTTAGCTTAGTAGATGAACTATAAGTCTGTCCTGTTAGTGGTAATAAGTTATCCATATGAAGAGGATAATCAACTAATTGAGAATCTAACTTTGGTTGATTCTTTAGATCAATCTTTTGTAGTTGTATATCTTGGTTATCAACTCTAATAACTGCATAATAAATTCCATCAACAAGAGCATGGAATATTGTATTACCATGCATCTTCCATCTAAACCAAGAAGCTAGTAGTCTCTTCTCTCCAGTATTAAACCATTTATAACCATAGATATCTTCATTAGTATCACTAGTAGCAAATAGAACTAGTCCATCTTCTTTTGACTCAGCTACTGAATTAATAGTAGTAGGTAGCAAAGAGGATACAAGTTTACTTTGTTCTATAACTTCTGTTTGTGATGGGTTTGAGATGTTTGTCATCTCCATAAACTTAGTATGGCTTCCTACGTTATTAACAAAACCTATTGTCGTACCTAATGAAAATGGTTCAACTAGAGGATTATAATTAAATGTAGAGATACTTTGAATCTTAGCTGTTTCAGGTGATAAGACATCATTATCTGTAGTCAGTAAGAATTGCTTCTCTTTACTAAATAGAAGTAATCCTTTTTGTGTAGATATACTATGTACTAAAGTAGCTGGTTTTGTATCTCCTACTGATATATCAATGGAATCAGCTGGACTTATAGTCATTGCTGTTTTAGCCCAGAAATTAAAGTCATCTCCAGGTTGAGAAAGGATAATACTATCGTTAGACAATAAGGCTAATCTATTTCTATAAAAAGCCATGTTTTGTATTGTATGACCTACTATATAGTCATAAGATTTTGTCACTGTATTATACTTGGAAGCATTAGGATCAAAACTAAAACTAGGATTAGGATTCGTATTTTCATCACCAACAATCTTACCTTGCCAATCAATTGGTGTTAGTTCAAAACGAGTAGGTGTAGTTCCCCTAGCACTATACTTAATTAATTGATGAGGCATTGTATCAGCTGCAAACTCTGTACGAATACCTGGTTTTGTACATTCTTCCCAAACCCCTGGACCATCGTCAGGTGCAGAGTTTGATTTAAACTGTAGGTAATAATCATCTTTATCAGATGTACTATTCACCACCTTCACTACATAGCCATGTCTACAATGAGTAGGTAGATCACCTACATCATTAACTTCATCAGTAAGTACATTAATTAATTTAGAATCTGATGCTGTTACAGTCCAATCTAACTCTGTATCGTAAGCACCATCTGCTACTCCATCTATTTTATCACTGGTATACATCCTAAAATAAATACCATTACCTATTCTTCTAGCAGCCCATGGCCAACCTTCACCTGTTCTTGGATTACCAGTTGCTCCACTACCATAATGATAGTTTGAATTCATATCTTTAGGATTCATTTTCCTATCGAATTCAGCCATAATGGTTTCTAAAATACCATCAGCAGTTACCGTCTCATCAGCTGAAGCTGAAGTAGGTTCAGGTCTTATTAAACCAAGACTCGCTTCATAACCTATTACTTCATGATCAACAACCGTTATCTTATAATTAGTTGCAGATTGGTCTACATACAATGGATCATCAGAAGGTTTTACATCTGCACCACCCATAACAACAAAGAATTGATCACCTTTCTGCCAACCTTCTCCACCATGTAAAAGCTTAACCTCTACATTGTAGTCGCAATGATATTCGTCCCCTACTGCTTTAGGAGTACCAGTATTCTTTAGTTCAAATCTTAAGTTTAACTTGTCTTTATATGGTTGTACAACTCCTGAATTATCTTTTGTTGCGTATGACATAGGGTAAGGTTTGCATAAACTACCACTAGTATCAGCTATGTCTGAAGGAAGTATAACTACTGTACCATCATCATCATCATCTTTTTTTTTCAATGGTCCGTACTTATTCCTATCTGAGTCGTCTTTAGATAAGTAAGACTTTCCAGTTGGGTTAATAGTGAATATTTCTCTAGCAGTATATCTACAAGCACCATCTTTTGTTTCATTAGGTGGGTTTGCTGTGAATCTAGCCGTAACTGATCCATCTTTATTAGCAGCTACTGCACCACCCGTACTTCTATCTTGAAGCTCATCTTGTGGTCCGAATGTAAGAGTCGGAAAAGTTGTTCCAGTAACTGGTGTTCCCCACCATTGCACACTTAATTTTGTAGCTCTGGTTATACTTCTTTGTGAACCACCTTTCTCATGAAAGTTAAGACCATACTGTTTATTATATGCTATTTGCTTTAACTCTATATAAGCTTCTTTTGGTCGTACGTTAGACATAAAAGGTATGTCTTTTGTTCCAGGTAGACTTCTAGCTTGCACCTCCCATCCTCCATCATCCACACCAGAACCTATCCTGCTATCATCTCCACAGGTATCAGCAGTTAAATTAGATAATTCAGTTCTCCTTTCTCTATTCGTTATAAATGTATAATCATTTATATTTAATACCTGAATAGAGTCCTCTCCAGTATGTTCTAAGTAAGGTTTATATAAAGATGCAGTAGCAGTTGCTGTAGTACCAGATGAAGGTGCAGCTATAGTAACTGTCGCACCTCCTGTATATCCCTTACCTTTATTAGTTATCTCAATACTAGTAACTTTTCCATCAACTACTGTTGCTGTTGCTGTTGCTTGTATACCGCCTGATGTTGGTGCAGATATAGTTACAGAAGGTGCAGATGTATATCCTGATCCAGCGTTCGTTATGTTGATTTGCTGTATAGTGAAATCAAGGTAGGTTGACGATACATAACAATGTTTAACAGTTCCAAATGGTTTATTAGGATCTTGTTTGATATAGGTTGGAGCTTTTAAATCTTTTGTAGGATCTTCAGGATCAAAATGTATAGTCCTATCTTCTTGTCGAACTTCATACTCATTACCTTGTAAATCCCAAATCTGTATTACACCTGATTTATCAATACGTCCTATGAACTTCTCTTCTTGATCAATAATAAAATACTTCCCTGAAGTTAATTGATCTCCATGTATATCTAAAGTTGAAAGAAACTCAGACCCAGGTCTCTTCTCTAATCCTTTAGTTATATTAGGTAGAACGTTTAAAGCATCATTAACTTGTCCTGGTATTTTTAATTCGTCAGGTTGTTGTGAGATGCCTTGTATATAGTTTGGTATTGTCTGAGTTACTCCAGCCATTAGATTCTAGATAGTGCTTGATAAGGTTGATATGTTTTATATGAATTGTTATGACCCATACCTAAGTAGTTATGATCACCTTGATTACATTCATACTCCATACAAATTGACCTAGCTAATGCTTCTTGTTGAGCAAGAACTTGTGCTAAGTCTGGGTTAGTTATTAGTTGTGTTGCAGCTCTGGTACTAGCTTTAGCAATTATGTATCTTTTAAAAACTGCTGGTATTGAATGACCTACTTCAGCTTTATTAGAAAGGTCAAGATCAAAACCAAATTGCCATACTACATCTATCTCTACTGAGCTTGTAAAGACATCTGTATGTTCTACTTTATCGTAAAGCCTACCATTCTTAATGGTAACGTCTTTCGTTCTTAGTGATTGACCATCACTGATATCATAATGTAATGCGTTAGCAGGTATCTCTATAAAACCATTTGCATCTGGTACAACTGTTATATGCTCTTCTCTATTAAATGACCATCCCTCACTTTGTACATCTAATGATGCATCTTGAAGAATGTTATAGATAAGATTAACTTCTGGGTTTTCTAGATCAATACCTTGAATAGGGGCTTGACCAATAGTCCCTAAGATTGTATTTATTGCGGATAGTTCTGTA
>MDSY01117051.1_pt1 | contig 10870 bp, 11 predicted proteins | sample 811131 | NCBI WGS metagenome assembly MDSY01 (sample SAMN05326643, study PRJNA326480) | marine metagenome | isolation source: seawater | place: Atlantic Ocean: South West | collected 2010
TCATCTTTTATTTCCTTAAAAAATTCTTCAACATCTTTGGGTTTTAAGTTGGATACGCTCGTTGGTGCTTGATTTTTACTTTTATAATCTTTGATTTCATCATCACTCATAGTTGTATACCATGTTTCGTATTCACCATATTTGACTTCATTAAATCCAGGAGTAGTCATTTTTTCATCTTGGAAAAATCTTCCATCGCCAATTACAATAAATTCATTTTCATCTTCGTGAACTTCAAGATCATAGTTTCTAGAAAATTCTTGTACGTCAATTGCATGGGTATTAATTACATGTACCTTAAATACACAACATTTACCTTCTGTTGAAAATCTCTCTTTAACCATAAATTCATTTTCACTTAACGAAAACCATTCACTATTCTCAATTATTTTTTTTGTTACTGGTTGTCCACGATATAATGTTTTAGTAATTTGCGGTTGTTTTCTAGTATAATTTTCAATCAATTCTATTTCATTTTTGGATAATTGATCTCTCCTGTCATATACATTTATATAGTTATTCAACACTTTGACTATTTTATTAATGTCACTAGTCATATATATTTTATTAATAAAATATAGTATATATGACTTGTTTTTATATCATGTAATAAATTTTTTTTTCAATTACCATTATTTAACTCCATATATTATTTATATGAAACATTAAAGTAATTTTATTTATATATAATATATTTATACTTATTGGGTTATTTGATTTATAAAAAATAAATATATTACTTTTTTTCATTTTTTAATGGTTCCATATTCTGAATTATTATTAAACTATGGAACTAAATGAACAAAAAGCAAAATAAAAACTAAGTAAATATTAAGTTCTTAAATAAATAAATGTATGAATGTGTAAATTGTAACTACAAAACAAACCGTAAGTTTAACCTGGATAAGCATTTCAATAGCGAAAAACACAAGAAAACTTTGATTGAAAAGAAGATTTATTCGTGTAGCAATTGTGGTAAGATCTACAAATACTATCGGGCGTATACAAATCATAACTGCATGAATGATGCAAGATATCGAAAATGTGAAATGGGCGGTTATCCTGACACAAGTGCGAATACTAGTACAATTCCTGTAAGTAAAACAAGTGAAAGCACACCAGACCCAGGTATAATAAATCATAATATTGATGATAGTTCAGACATGAAAGAGCTGTTGAATAAGGTTTTACAGGAAAATCAACAAATCAAGAAGGATCTAGAATTAGCCAAAAAAGTCAAATGCCAATACAATTTCAACATTAATATATTTCTTCAAAACGAATGTGATGACGCAATAAACTGGTTTGATTTTATAGAATCAATTAACATCGGCGAGCATGAAATAAATGATGTCATGAAAACAAACCTAACGTCTAGTATGATAAATGTATTAACGGACGAAATGAATAAACTAGGAAAATACCGGCGACCAATTCACTGTCTAGACTTAAAGCGAAAAAAACTGTGTATTAAAAACAACAATAGATGGATAAAAGACCAGCTTCAAAATCAGAACACAATAAACAAAGGCGAAAAAATATTGCAGCACAAATACATAAAAGCCGTAAGCGATTGGGATAAAATAAAACCACAGGAATATGGTTGCAATAAAAAAAATCATTGGAATAATCCAAACAGTGATATTTATGTGGATCTTTGCAACAAAGTTTACAATGACGTAAACGCCAACAAAATTAAGAGAAGTATATCCAACACCACGTATACAAAACCTACAGTGTAACCTACATTGTAGATTGCATGAATGAAATAATGTTAATTACTTTAACAATACATATATTTGGATTCATATAATTTGGATTCATATAATGTATATTATTCATATAATAAATAAGAGTTAAAGATTTTTAAAAATATCTAATATATGTGTGAATATGTTGATGCGAATAGGGTAAACAACACAAATGTAAATGCAGATAATTTGAACAATTTCACCAAAATGAATAAAGATAACAGCAATGTGAATGATGGAAATATATTAACAATAAAAACCGTACAAATAGCACCATTTAGGACGTTGATGACAGCCTTAAAAGATATATTGATTGAAACCAATATATCATTTCAGAAAGATGGTATGCGAATAATAAACATGGACAAGTCTCATACTATTTTGGCACATTTGCATTTAAAAGCGGAAAATTTTGAATATTTTGATTGTCAATGTGAAAAAATCATAATTGGGGTAAACATGTTTCATTTGTTTAAATTAATAAACACGATAGACAATGATGATACGTTAACCATTTATATAGAAAAGGCTGACTACAACGATGGTATAACAACCTATTTAGGATTAAAATTTGAAAACGGTGACATAAAACAGTGCAAAACACAAAAGCTACGATTGATTGAACCTGATTGTGAAGAGCTGGCCATACCATCGATACAGTTTTCTTCGGTTATTAATTTGCCTTCGTCTGATTTCCAAAAGATAATCCGTGATTTAAGTCCACTCAGTGACAAATTAGAAATACGCTCGGTAGACAACGAACTTATTTTTAAGTGTTCAGGTGCGTTTGCCCAGGTAGAAATATCCCGCGCAGCATCACAAGGAAACATGGAATTCAAGAAACAAAGTGACAGCCAAAAGATCATTCAAGGTGTTTTTTCTCTCAAAAATCTTTCTTATTTCATCAAATGCACCAATCTTTGCAACATATTAGAAATCTATTTAGAAAACGATCTTCCCTTAATTGTTAAATACTATGTCGCCTCATTAGGAGAAATAAAACTATGCTTGGCTCAATTACCGACATAGTTTCTTTGTTATTTGTGCTAACAATATACTGAACTAGCACAAATTTAACTAAATACACATGAAAAACACAAATTTAAAACATAATATACATATAAATATATATATATAATCATGGCTGCACAGTTGAAATCAACGAGTGAGTTTGCTTTAGATATGCAAGCAAAATTAAGTACACTACAGGCAGAAAACAAAAAACTAAGAGCGAAATTAGATAATCTAGAGAAAACCAAAACAGATGCAGTATTAAGAATAGATAATTTTGTCGAAGAATGGTACAATGAAAACAAGGATTTGGTTGATATAGGAGAAGTACAAATATGTGGAAGATACAAGGTGGACTTAATACCCGACGAACTGGAAAAGCGACTTTATGCCAAAATGTTAAAAATTGTCTATGCATTTTTAGCCAGGGGGATGATATAAATCTTCAATGTTTAGTAAATATTTGGCTAATAGACATTAACACGATTTTTGATGTCGCTGGAAAAAGCATATAGACCAACATGCTGTAAATTGTGATGTCTGCTTAACCACACCTCCCCACCTATATCTCGAACTCTTTCACAAAAGCTGTAATCTTCTGACAAATGTTCCTTGTTTTTGATCATACAATTGAATAAATAGCAATGTTCGCCGGGTGTTTCTCCATTACTAACGGTTAGTTCAGGATGATGCGGACACAATCGCTCGATTATGTCTCGTTTTATCAACATAAAACCTGTTCCTACATGTCGTGTTTGAACAAAATTTCCGTCTACCAGTGCATTTTGGGATGAGTCATAATACATGTTAAAAACAAAATCAAGAAACCTGGATTCCAGTTTTTCTTTAGAATTTGGTTCTAGTTTTAAAGAAGTAAGAAATCGGTTTGTGTTAATTTCTTTTTTGGGATATGCACACCCAACCACATCTTTGTCAAACGCCAACAAATCCAATATAGCCTCTGGCTCAAATGATATGTCCGAGTCTATAAACAACAAATGTGTGCAACTGCTTGCTAAAAATTTCTCTAATGCACGGTTTCTAGCTCTTGAAATCAAGCTTTCATTACCTAAAAAATCAATGGTATAGTTAATGTTGTTTCTGTGAAACACCGAAATTGTATTCAATAAACTTATAGTGTAGTAACAAAGCATTTGGGCATTATAGCAGGGAGTAGATATATAAATATGTGTCATAGCAAAAAATGTTCTTGATGTTTTTAATATAGATGTTAAAAATATAATTTAAACACAAAATTGAAAATAATTAAACAGCTTTGAAAATCATATAATTAAACATGAATGATGATGAGGTAAGTGCAACCTTGAAAAAACTCTATGTAGACCCCGTTTTAACTATAAATGACAAAGCCCAAATGTTGCATTACGTTCTAGAAGATATGCACGCTTACATTACGTCAAATATCGCATTATTTGCGGAGGAGAATTTTCATAATATTCTGCATGGTTGGTTGTTAGAAAAAACCTTGATTGGTTTTGAAAACATTCACTCATTCTTATTAGAAGAAGAAATAATTGATGTAATAAATGAAGCGGAAAAAATATACTTCTTGACAATGATACCACGGCGTTCATACCGCCATTTGTGTAAACCGGTCAATGCAGCCAAAATGCTAAGACTTGAACTCCAAATAAATCTTCTACGAAACAAACCGCAACCGGAGCAACGCACACCAGAATGGTATGAATTTAGAAACAACCTGATTACAGCTAGTTCTGCTTGGAAAACGTTTGGATCGCAAGCCTTGCAAAACAGTTTGATTTATGAGAAATGTAGATCGGTTGTTCATGAAAAGCAAATGAATTGTAACACTGATTCGCCGCTTCATTGGGGGCAAAAATATGAGCCATTATCTGTCATGCTATATGAGAAGAAATTCAAAACCAAAGTAGAAGATTTCGGTTGTATTAGAGACGACAATTTCCACTTTATTGGTGCATCACCCGATGGAATCAATGTTGATAAAACGTCGCATCTTTATGGTAGAATGTTGGAAATCAAAAACATAGTAAATCGTGATATTACTGGGATACCGAAAAAAGAATATTGGATACAGATGCAGTTACAAATGAACGTATGTAAACTCAATGAATGTGATTTCTTAGAAACACGGTTTCATGAATACGAAAGCTATAATGAATTCATTGAAGATTCTCTCGGATCAACAATCTTACTAACCAAAAAAGGAAAACCAAAAGGAATGTTTATGTGCTTCAGCAAAAACCAGCAACCATTTTATGTGTACCCACCATTAAATATGCAATATGACGAGCTTGAAGTATGGGAAGAAACACAACACCAGACTCAACCACATACGTGGATAAGAAACATATATTGGAGTTTAGATGAGCTCAGTTGTGTCTTGGTTTGCAGGAATAAACCATGGTTTAACTATGCAGTCCAAGAAATAGGAAACCTGTGGAAAATAATAGAACATGAAAGAATAAATGGATGTGAACATCGCGCTCCCAATCGGAAACGGAAAACACCCGAAATTTTAAAAAACTCCAACTCCAACTCCAACTCCAACTCCAACTATTCAAACATAAAAAACAAATGCTTGATTGATATTAAGGTGACAAAACTCATGATTTAATCGTCATAAAACATTTTTCTGTTTATTGTTTTTCTTTTCTTTTCTAACTAGTATACATATTTTTTTGCTTATATTATATATAAGCAAAAACAAATGGGCCGACGTTCTGGTTCTCGGTCTTCATCTAGCAATTTTGGTTTTGGTTCAGGTTCAGGTTATGCTGGAAATGGCATAATGAATAGCGGAATTTATGGTCATGTTGGTTCTGGTGTAGTCTTTAAATGCGAAAAAGACGATGATTCAATGTTTTGCCAAGTCAACAGATTTTCTCATATGATAAGTCAGATTATTTCCACTCTTTTCCTGGTAATTTTTATATTATACATGGTAATTGTAGCATATACGTTTGTCACTTCTAAAAATTTTAACCTAAAAAACTTTTTTTAGGTGTTTTTGTTTAAACTAAATTTGAACTAAGTTTACATTGGCAATTTCGGCAAATTCTGCAACCTTGTCGTCTTTTTTATACACATTTATGTAACATATTTTCTTGATTCCTGCAGCTATTAGTTGTTTGGTGCAAGAAAAGCACGGATAATGTGTTATATATGCTGTGCAACCATCGCAACTTACCCCTCTTTTTGCGCAGTCAATAATAGTGTTTTGTTCTGCGTGAATAGTTGCTATTTCATGATTGTTTTCAATAATAGATTTATGTGGAAAACCAGGTAAAAACCCGTTATAGCCTTGCGAAACAATTCTGTTATCTTTCACTAGTAAACACCCAACTTTCAGGCGGGTGCATGGAGAACGTTCTGCTGTAATTAAGCAAATCTTTTTGAAATATTCTATCCAATCAATTCTTTGATGCACCGGTAATGTTTGAGATGTTTTCATTTTTGATTCAACATCTGCTTTTGCGTCTTCATATGATTTTTGCATTAAATATTGTGCATAATAATCTGTCATTTCTGTTAAAATGTTTTAATACAAATGTTTTATATTAAAATTATTATGTTAAATTTATTGTTTTTCATAAACATTCAATTTTGTCTCCATCACGGATTTTTAATCATCAATCATCAATCATCAATCATCAATCATATTAATTCAACAATATAGATTCAACAATATTAATTAAACGTAATTTCAATCTCAATGTTTTCTTTTTTAATTGTTTTTACAGCAGAAAATGATAGTTCTTGTCTCTTTTTGCGATCAGTTGCACATGTGTTTTCCAGACTATACCTTTCTTTTAGGTCTTTGTTTTCTTTTAGGTCTTTGTTTTCTTTGCTTTCTTTGTTTTCTTTTAGGTCTTTGTTTTCTTTGCTTTCTTTGCTTTCTTTGCTTTCTTTGGGGTCTTTGCTTTCTTTTGATTCTTTTACTTGTTTTGTGCGACTTTGACTATTCCGACTGTTCATGTCAATTTCTATTTCCGTGTAATGATTTTTTATATATTCTATAATGTCGTATTCTAATGCCCATTTAAAAAAATTTAACTGACCTAGCGTTGTTTGTATGTATGTGCCATTTTTGTATGGAAATGACAAACGGTCCCATCTGCAAAACGGATCAAATCTTTTTTTAGAAAATGCCTTTAGTTTTAGCTTGTAATCGTTAAAAACGTTAAATCTAATTTCTTCACCATTTTTACTAACATTATAAATGACACAATGTTTCTTTGAATAATTTGTCGCAAACCAGTCAACAATTCGCAGCGAAATCGAGGATTGACCATTAATAATGCTTATCATTTTTTCCATGTTGTTTGGATCATTATAGTATTTGAGCAAATTTCTCATTAATAAATCGTTTTGGGTTGTATATAACTCTACCGTATTTTGATTTGTTGATTTGCCTGTTGAATAACAAGCGACAGCCATTAAAGAAATATTACGTATTGGTTTTAATATCTTTATTAATGGGATATCAATAAATTACAATATTGGATCTTGATTTTTGGATTATCATCCAAAAAATAATTCTTTTTAAATGGGCGGAGGGTTAGTAATGAATAAAATAATATCTTTGGTATATTAACGTAAAGATATGATTTCAACCGGATTTGCAAATTTGAATACATCAGCTACCAAAAAAATATACATTCAAACATCTGAAGAAAAAAACAAAAAACCTCAAAACATCCGAATATCAAGCTCATTTAATTTTAAAGAAAACTGTTTAATACCCACAGAAATTATTACACCTGATAACACCGATAACACCGATAACACCGATAACACCGATAACATTGATCTGATAAATAACAAACATAATGACATTGATGCTGGTGACTATAGTTGCACCCATCAATTAAAAATGTTAGGACAAATTCACAATAATTCTGGTTGCGATTTTGCTGAAAAGCAAAAATTAACAAAAGATATTAAGACCAAAATATCGTCATATATGCAACAAGATAAACTAAAATCTATTTATGATGAAACCGAATTTATATCTTTTGCACAGGTTATTGAAAAGTTGTTTGTGTGTTCTTTAAAGTGTCACTATTGCAACAAAAACATGCAAGTAATCTATAAGTATAAACGCTGCCCCAGACAATGGACATTGGATCGTGTGTCGAACAACATCGGTCATAATCATGACAATGTTGTAATGTCCTGTTTAAGCTGTAACCTAACCCGTCGCTGCTTAAACAGTGAAAAATTTTTATTTACCAGAAAACTGAACATTATTAAAACTCTGCCGAACAGCAATCCATTGTAGAAAACTAAAAAGTACCATATCAAACCATTAGCCAATCACTTAAAAACATGTCACTTGTGTTTTTGTGTATTTCTGCTGGTCCAAACCATGTCTCCGGATAAAACACTTTATTGTTATTCGTATTCATGTAAGCCCCCCACCAACTGAATGAACTATTAGCTATAATATTATGCCTACACAGTGACATTGTTAACAAATGCTCCCAATCACACATTTCTTCACTAGCCGGTTCAAACAGCAATCCAGGATATGTATTTTGTAAAACTGCAATGTTGTTTTTTACATAATCTTTGTTTTGTGTTTCGTAAAAATACAAAATTGTCCAATCGGCTCTTTTTGTGGTTTGTATTAACTGGTCGATAGCTTTTTTATAAAAATTTAGTGACAAAACAGGATGATGCGCTGGCAGTTTTACGTAATCTCCTATTCTGAAATGTAATGAAACCACATTTTCAAATTGTTCTTTGTTCAATTTGTATTTGTCAATCAACCCTTGCTTGTGTTCTTCAAGATGTATTAATTTGAACAGGGTGTCTTTGTATTCATCAAAGTATTTATAGCTCTGAAAATAACCAAACAGTTTTATGTTTATATCTTCGTTAGAGTTGCGATCTGCTTGTGGTAGTTCTATGGCATTATACGAGTGCGATTTTTCTCTGTACATCGTATGAACCACATTGTTTCTCCGAAAAATTGCCAAATTTGCCAAAAAGTTTTCCCAATAAAACGGGCGATCATTCCGCAGTTGCACCATATCATCAAGGAAAAAAAATGATGTTTTATGTTTTATAGATGTGGCAATGAGTGTAAATACTTGGAATAACTGATTACCCAAACCTCCCATTAGATGAATTGTCAACATTTGATATAATTATTTCTACAAATAGTTTTCATATTGTTTTTATACATTGCGTTTACATATTACAATATATATTTGAAGAAATACAGGATCAGCACATCTTGATCAATATTTATGTTTTGATAAACATGAGAAGCATGTAGCAAAAAATCGCAATCAATGGTATTTGTATTCTTTTTGTTCAAAAATATATGATTTATTATATTTCGCAGCAAGTCACTGGCATTTTGCAGGTTGTCGTTAGCGAACTCTTTTAAAAACTGTATTTTGTTTGTGTGACTGCTTTTGCTATTTTTAAGAAAACTATCATCATTGATGTTTTTAAGAATTATGTATTGTTCGTCGATTGATTTCCTGCAACTCTCCAATGTTTGACGATTTAGTTGGATGTAGTTTATCATACTTCGTAAATCAGAGTTGTATGTATCTATTATGTTATCTATGTGTTTCGCTGATACATTAATCTTTTCTTTGATTAGTATATTGTTTATAAAAGAAAAAACTTCGTTCTTGGGATGTGAATTAAAACGAAACATTACAAAATTCTGAGAAAGTGCACTGTCAATCTTACTTATATAGTTACATATCAAACAAAATCTTACATTCAAATGTGTAGTATGTTCTATTAAATATTTAAGTGCCAATTGTGCAGTTCTAGTCATATAATCTATTTCATCCAATATTATAAATTTAACTCCTTCTTGAAATAAACCTTTTGAGGTGACAAATTGCGAAATATGTGTGCGAATTATGTCAATACCACGTTCATCGGAAGCATTCAAATGAATAATTAGCGGAGCATTAATGTATGAATGATACGCATTTATTACATTAATAATTGTTGTGGTTTTGCCTGTTCCGGGCGGTCCAAAAAATATCAAATTCGGAAAATATGTTTTGTTGTTTATTATATTTTCAAATATGTGCCTTTTCTCAGCATCTAATACAATATTGTTGAAACAGTTTGGACGGTATTTTTCGACCCAAGGTATCGAATTAATCATTTATGTATATAACATTTTTGTCTATATAACATTTTTGTTTAATATCATTTTAACATATAACAATTGATTTGTACTTTACTGATTGCAAAAAACTGAGAGTGTTGTTATAAATTAATTAAAAGTATTTAAATTAATATACTCTAAAAGAAAATGGATGAGAATCATCATGGCAACACTAATAGCAACACTAATAGCACCACTAATAGCACTTTGCCAAAAAGACGTGGCAGAAAACCGAAGGGAGGCAAGGTTGTTTCTACCAGTAATATAAAAAGTGACGCTATTTTTAAAAAGAGTGCCGTTATAGTACATGTAAAATGCACTAAACATGATATTGAAACAGAAACTAAAGAGTATTTATACAACCCGTTGATTGAGGACGTTAAGCCATATTCTGATATATTAATAGATAGCAAATATGAAGAGGTTATGTTTGATTCTAAACCAAGCGCGGACACGGAAACTACAAATTCAGAGTGTATCTTGGGAGATAAACATGATAGCTTGGATTCAAAAAACATTGTCAATTCATCCGAGGACCAACTGAAACCCAAACATTTTGACTATTCGCATAAGATCAAAGCAAAATTTGGCAGCACGATTACTTTGCACGAAGATAAATTAGATTTGTTAACAGAAAAACTAACAAATATTAATTCGCTAGAGTTAAAAGCTAGTTGTTTTTGGTGTACTTGTGAATTTGATACAAATCCGTGTTACATACCTAAACATTTTGATAGCAATAACTTGTTTGTTTATGGTAACTTTTGCACTCCAGAATGCGCATTGGGCTACTTATTAAATGAACTTTTGGACGATACCACCAAACATGAAAGATGTCATCTACTAAATTATATATATAGTGATAATGTTACAAATATTAAACCCGCACTGGATCCACGATATATATTAAGCAAATTCTACGGGAACCTTTCCATCGATGAATATCGTAATTTATCAA
>MDSY01030633.1_pt1 | contig 10869 bp, 6 predicted proteins | sample 811131 | NCBI WGS metagenome assembly MDSY01 (sample SAMN05326643, study PRJNA326480) | marine metagenome | isolation source: seawater | place: Atlantic Ocean: South West | collected 2010
ATATTCCATTCTGATGAACTTCCGGCTTACGGAATCGAACAGAATTTTGTTGATGCAACTAGGGAGAAACTAGGCGGAGTGGATGCATTTGTACTGTGTCTTGCTCCAAAGTGGCAAGCAGAACTTGCTCTTGAAAGTGTACTTAACAGGGCAAGGATGGCCTTTGATAGAATTTCACAAGAAGTTCGAAACGTGGCTATTAAGAAAGGCTCGCCCGAGGATGGAACTACAACTCCAATGAGACCACTTCCCGGCGGAGCTAGAATGTATCCTGAAACAGATATTCCGCCATTTTCTATAACTGCAGAAAGATGGAAAGACATCATTGCAGACTTACCAATGACTCAAATCGAGAGACTTGCAAGACTTCAGGAATACGAGATCAGTGCAGACCAAAGCAAGCAACTTCTCTCCCGGGAATTAGATGACCATTTTGTAGCGCATAATTCAGGACTACCTCCAAAAGCATGGGCTACAATGCTCCTAGAAAACGATGGAGACATCGGATTGATGGCTTTGGTACTTGCTGCTAAAGAAGAAGGCCATGTAACCCGTGAAGGAATGTCTGCCCTGATTGAAGCGTTTAGTGGAGGGAATCCTAGTATGGAGCAACTTTCTAACAAAGCGGATGAACTAGGAATCAAACCAGCAGATTCTGGCGATCTGCTAACCATTGTCGAGAAAGTAGTTGCTGGAAGAATCGATTTCGTGAAAGAACGTGGAATGGGCGCTTTAGGTCCCCTTATGGGATTGGTGATGAAAGAGTGCGGCGGAGCCGCCGACGGGAAGCAGGTTAGCGCATTATTGCGGGAAGTAATCATGAGGCATTCTTGATGAAACGTAGTCTGATATTAGTTGGTCTTCTAATTTGTTTGCTAGTCCCCCTACCCACTGGGGCTACAGAGGAATCAAGTTCTTGGGAAGTCGATTTACAAAACGGTTACATTTCAACCAAACCAATCATTGTCGATGAACAAGTAATCGTTAGAACTTCAGGGTTTTGGACTGGGGAAGATAGGCCCCACGTCTATGCTTTCGACCTATCATCTTCAGAAGAGAATTGGAAATATCGAAGTTCCAGTTCAACAAATCATGACATGGCACCTCTACTGCACGTTGAACCGGGCCAAGGGGCGTGTGGTTCATGGAGTGAAATGGTAATAGTGGCGTGGAGCGATGGCAAGGTTACAGCCTTGGATATCGAAGATGGGAGTTTGATTTGGTCATCTCAAACCGAAGTAGTAACTTGGGGGATTACAGGTTCTATGGCAATCGATAGTGACAATGTTGTAGTTCCAACTCGTCAAGGTTTGTCCCGATTCTGCCTTAGTGATGGAGTTGAAAACCTTAGAGTGGATTTACCACAGTTGGGTTGGAGAAATGGAGTAACAGTAACTGAAGAGAACTATCTGATTGGCAACGAAGAAGGAGTTCTCAACATGATTTCTAAGCAAGGGGAGGTAAGTAATATCTCAATAGGGGATGGTAAAATTAGACACCCTCCAGTTGAAACTGATGCTGGAATTTTAATTCATCTTCAAACAGCAACAGGTTCAGAAATCTATGTCGATAATCAATTATTGTCGACAGAAGGATATTCTCCCGCTATACCCTTGAAGTCAAATTCACAGGTTTATCTAGCAACTAGTTCACACATTATTTTGTTAAACTGTGAATTAAATTGTACGATCGATGGCCGTACAGAGTTCCATACCAACGGGGAGATAATCAAACAGGAAGATGGTAAGTTTTGGTTCCCGCACAACTCGCCAGAAGGCGGTTGGGGTGTAGGGATGCCCGGTTCTGAAGTTACTACATTCCACACCAAACATGACACATATACAACTGCGGGTCCAGCGTTTAGCACTAATGGCGATGTAGTGCTTGGAAACGATAACGGAGTGCTGATGGCATTCCTAACAGACTCTCCAACAGTTTCCGTTGAAAAAGAAGAACAGAAGTCCGAAGACACTGATTCATCCATTCAGCAATCTTTGATATTCGGATTATGCATGGTCATGTTTTACTTTCAAATAAAAAAGAATAACAAAATGGCAACTAAGGTTGGATTACTCATACTTCTAATGGTCATGATTCTAATTTTACCCGATGTTTCTAACACATGGTCAAAAGAAATCGGCACACTTGAAGAATCTCCTGGAGATTGGGATGACTCTTGGCCTGAGGATTGGCGAGACACGCAGGTAATGGTATTCGAATTACCTGATGGGGAATTAGTTGTTGGCGGCTTTTCGGACTTTGATACAGTTGAGGAGTTTACCGATGTGGCTGCCGCTGAATTAGACATCACTCTGACTAAGGAATCGTATGATTTCGGAGCATGGATAACCGAATTTAATGGGTATGAAGGTGAGGGTTGGGAGTTTACAATCGATGGCCAAAGGTCCTCTGTTGGGATATCAGAAGCTGAACTGGTTGAAGATAGCGTTGTACGATGGTCACCAGCGTGAAGTTCAAGGCGTGGACACTCCACCGCTGTGCATGGTACTGACAGACGGAGTCCACGGTCCTGCCCTCGCTCCAGTCGAATTATTAGCAATCAATATGCTTTTGATTACAATTTCTTTCTTCCTTTTATGTAGGCCTACACATTCTGCTAAGAGGGAAATTTTAGTTCTAACAAGCATTACTGCAGCAGCAGCAGCAAGTCGGATTTTACTGGAACCATTTCCTAATGTCCAGCCTCTGACCATGATGTGCTTAGTGATGGGCGCAACACTGGGTGCTCGAAGAGGAATGGCGTTTGCAGTAATTGCTACCATGCTCTCTAATCTCGTATTATCTCATGGCTGGTGGACGTTATTCCAAGCTACTGGATGGGCAGCAATTGCATTTGCAGGCTCTCGTCTCGGCCTTGTAATCGGAAACGTGGTAGAAATGAAGCGTCTAGCAATAACAGCAGTCATAGTCTCAGTTCTATTCGACTGGTGGGTTTCACTATCCATACTCACAAGTGGAATGACCATCTCTGAATTTGGAATCTACATTCTGAATGGTTTACCATTCGATGCATTACATGCGACTGCTAGTTTGGTAAGTGCGGTGTGGATTGCTCCTTGGCTTGCGAATTTGGTATTCGAAGAGACTGTACAATCCGAGGAGCCTCAAGTAAGTGGTGAGGCAGATGTCATCGCCGCTTAATGAAGTTACAATGGTCCTAGTGACCCGTGACGATCTAAAACTTTCCAAAGGTAAGTTAGCAGCTCAGTGCGCTCATGCGGCTGTTGATTGTGTTATGATTGCTAAGAAGAAAGCAGCCCGGCTATATGAGAGATGGAACTTAGTTGGAGCGCGTAAAATAGTCCTCCGTGCAGATGACGAAACTCATCTTCGACAACTCTATGCCAAAGCCCTAGAAGGCGGCTTAATTTGTTCACTGATCAAAGATGCAGGTCACACAGAAATACCACCAGGAACTGTTACAGTTCTAGGTATTGGGCCTTCACCACGTTCTGCAGTTGATGCAATCACTGGCGACCTGAAACTGCTTTGAGTGAAAGCGGTGTGGACCAACCATGCGCGAGTACCCTTCCGACCGTGTAGATGTGCGTAGTGACACAGTAACCAAGCCTACTGCGGCTATGCGTGCAGTAATGGAGAATGCAGAAGTTGGGGACGATGTTCTCGGTGATGACCCAACGGTCAACGAACTTCAGAATCGTCTAGCCAAGATGTTTGGTAAGGAAGCAGCATTATTCGTTGCAAGCGGCACTATGTCAAACGCTATCGCTTTACGAACTCATACAGTTCCCGGCGATGAAATCGTATGCGATAAGACAGCTCACATCTACAAGTACGAAGGTGGCGGCTATGCTGCCCTTTGTGGTGCATCAATCTCTCTGGTAGATGGCCAAGGCGGTTTAATGACTGCAGCTCAGGTGAAATCTGCAATTCGTAAGGCAGAGGGTTCGGGCTCACATTATCCGGATGGAACACTTGTTTGTGTGGAGAACACTTCCAACCTCGGTGGAGGTGCTTGTTATACTCAAGATGCACTAGACGAGATCGCAGCAGTTGCGAAAGAGAACGGCTGTGCAACACACATTGACGGTGCTAGAATATTCAATGCGGCCATCACAACAGGCGTAGATGTGGCACGAATGTGTCGTGATTATGATTCCGTCTCAATCTGCCTTTCCAAAGGTCTTGGCGCCCCGGTAGGGTCTGTCCTCGTAGGTTCTCGAGAATTCATCAACAAAGCGCATCGCTGGCGCAAAATGTTCGGTGGCGGATGGAGGCAAGCGGGAATACTTGCTGCGGCCGGATTGTATACTCTGGATCACAATATCGATAGGTTGGAAGAAGATCATATTCGGGCAAGAAAAGTAGCCGAAGCGATTAACTCGATGGACAATTTCAGTGTTGATATGGATGCGGTTCAATCGAATTTAGTCTACGTCAATTGTAATATTCCTGCCGCGGATGTAGTGGCATCATTGGCAGAATACGGAATCGATATGTTTGACTTACCTTACAATCGAGTTCGAGTAGCAATTCATCTGCACATAACAGATGAAGATGTAGATCGCATCATTGCTGCTTTCGCTGCACAGTGAATGCTGCAACCATTATTGCAGATAGTGCTGCTATTAGGCTGATACTTGGAAGACCACTGTCTTCATCATCCTCTTCTTCAACAGGGTCTGCCGGAGTCACAGGATCTTCTGCAGCAGATTCTGGCAATACGACTTCATGGATCAGATGTACTTCCAAATCATCATCATCGTAAGCAGTAGGCAATACTACTTCCATACTACCTGACATAGTATCCCCGAGTTCAATAATCGCTCTTACACTCTCATGGTAGTATTCCTCACCATTACCCCCATCTGGGAAGTAAGCTAGTTGTTCAACAACCCAGATTGAACTATTGATAGTTGCACCTTCTGGAATTGCGTCGGTCCCAATTACCAAGTTCCATGTTGCAATAGCACTGGATTCATTAGTAGATGCAACCCATCCAAGTGTGGAAGTACCTTGTCCCAGGCTCAAAGGATTTTGCAAGTTAGCATTGTAATCGTCCTGCAATGAATCTCCAGAAGGAACACTTCCAATTTGCCTAATTGTTCCGTTGAATACAGCAGTGGGGGGTAATCTTTGTTGGTATCGCTCTATCCACCGGTCATCTCCCTCTTGCGAGCCGAGTGGGTCTTCATTTTCTCCAATGAATCTGTGGAAGTGATACTGTTGCATGTTGTTAGTTTCTTCAACGTCGTTCAATGCATGTTCTACCTTAACACAATTTGTACACCAAGTGGCAGTGTAATCTTCTACAATTGCCGGCAACTCAGCAAGAGCCATAGTTGCATTTCCGGAATTATTGGCACCGATGTGAACTCCGCCAAATACAAATCCTACTTCCTCCAAATCTTCAGGCGCACCCGCATTACTAGAGGGAATAATCGAAATTAGCAAAATCAAAATTATACACGTTGCTCTTACTCGCATACATATCGCAACAGCGCATATATTTTCAATGATTGCCCTACAAGTTCAAGGCGTGGGTTCAATAACCCCCACAGCCGAGTATATCTGTCCCGTGGTGAGAATTAATGATATCTGCTAATGAATCCAGCCACTCCATGTTGTCGATGGAGGCAATAGAGGCTGGTGTTGGCACTCCAGACTGGTTGCTGGAGGCGATTGTGTCGGGTCAACGGCTGATGATTATTCATCCGACCGAAGCATCGAGAAAACAAGCCATTAGTAAATTACATTCGATGATGGATGGAGGTATTGTAGACTCATCTCATCATCTTACAATTCAACGATTCATGTCGATGCTACATATCGATTTGCGATTACCTGCTGTAATGGAAGAAGACGGAGTAACCTTCGAATTGACTCATCGAGCTCTAGTTTCTCATGCAGAGAATTATGGTTTTCCTCTTATTCAACCAAACCCTCAACACAAATGGACCCGTTCGAGGTCAAACCGGATTTTATCTTTACACAGAGAGATCATATCTCTGAGAAACCCACAGCATTGGGAGGAAGACCCTGGGGCCATGGCTTGTGATAAAGTATTGAAAAGATTAGAATCCAAAACAGGAATGACCCACCCTTCTCGACGAATAAGAGTTGTTTTTGAGGCACTGAAAGAATCTGAAACAATACCATTTACTCTTCGCGATATTGATGGAATAATTATGTTGGACCACGCTAGTAGTTTGAACGAGGTTGAGATCGCTATAATGAGCACTATTAGCCAACAAGTAAAACTCCACCAGTTGGTTAATCCAGGTTCTCACCGTTTAGGTTTTCATGGAGAATATATCGAGGATATCCACCCCGTTAGAAAACAATCCGAACTCCCTAATTGGGTTCCAGAGCATACAGTTTGGATTCCAAAAGCCGGACAGGGCTGGAAGTCATCCTCATCGGATAGCAAAATTTACCACTTGATGGTAGAATCCGAAAATCAGAATGTTTCCGCACTTGGAGATCTACTGTCCAGAGTGGAAGGAGATGTGATGATAGTCGATGGAGACTCAGCCACTCTCCAAAAGAAATTATCATCTCATTTAGATAATCATGGAATTCGTTTACGCGGCGTTTCATCGCCAATTTCCTCAAGCCCAGCCGTCTCTCGAATCCTTTCGATTATTGGTATTTCACGCGGAGAAGAAGCTTGGTCTCTTTCTCGCCTTACAGACTTGGTCGAACAGATTGGACTCCCGTTATCCTGGAGCGTGCTTGACCTCGAACACCCCTCTAAACTAGATTGGAATCCCAAATTAAACTCCGAGACGCTTGTAGAAATCGCTAGAGGTTTTCACGTCTTAGGGGGCCGGGGATCTTTACGCAGATGGCTTTCAACATTATCTCAAGCAACCCCGAGGTTCTCAGGGGATGAGGCTCAGTCCAAGGCACTGGAACAGAGCCAGTGGTGGCTTTCTTCAATAGCGAGATGGATGATGCCTATTCTTTCAAAGCAGGACCAAGAAATCGCAATGCAGAAATGCATTGGATGTATTTCGGGGGAAGAATTGCCATTACCAGAACCATTGGATAATCCGATTGAATGGTTCAATTCTCTGCTAGACCAAATCGATTGGAGATTACTATCTTCAAGAGATTCGGTGGAGTCCAATTCAATTCCCGGCCTGCAATACCTCATCGAATCAATAACTAGGCTAACTCAAGAGATTGGAACTGATATCGAAGCCGATGAGTTTTATGAGATGCTTTCGAACTTATCAAGCAATACCAAACTTCCAGCTCGGCGAGGCACAGACACTGGCCTTAGAATCTTTAATCCAAAACAGGCATTGGGTACTACTTGTGATATTCTTATTTTGAGCGGGCTGAACTCTAACACTTGGTCAATGAAATCTCCATCGATTCCTTGGCTAGATGAAGTTTCAAGAATGCGACTTGGAATTAATCGCCCAGACGATGGGTTAAGGAAGGGGCGGCATTATCTTCGTCATCTTCTCAATTGCTCAAAGATAGTAATAATTCTAGACTCAAGTCTCCAAGATGGAATCGAGCCAGCAGGTCCTTTGGAAGAATGGTTCAGCATCATATCGGCAAATGATGATTCGATAAATTTAGAAAACCCTCCTCCAATGTTTAAATCCGAGGATTGGAAGGCGGAAACTCCTGACCGTGCTTGGGTTTGGCGAACGATAAAAAACGTAGGATTGCGTTTAGTCCACAAGGTAAGTTCGATGGAGATGCTAAGCCACGGAGTTAGGACTCATCGCAGCGGAAATCTTCCTAGGGATGAAGTTCAAAGGGCAGGATTAGCATCGATTGAAAATAGAGAAATCACAAGTATACCACTCAACCCCAATTCGATAATTGAAGCAGTTAAGATTGATTTACTGCCCGATCAATATGAACGACGCAGTAACGTTTCTTCGTTAAACACAGGAGAAACCTTTTCATTCCAAGATTCAGGTAAAATGATTAGAACTAAGGATTACAGATTGATTCCAAATCGGAATTATATTGCGAACGCTAGAGGTTCGGCCCAATGGCCACATCTTGGTGAAATGACCGAAAAGAAAACCATTCTCGGAATAGACCCTAGACCGATTATTCCTACATCAACAGGAATCAAACCTCTCGATGAAAGGATTGGTATCGCCGGAGTTGATTTGAAACTTCCAAAAGTTTGGTCACAAAGCCGTTTACAAGCGTGGCTCAATTGCCCTAGAAAGGCATGGTTTGACCGTCATTTGAGATTGGGCCGGGAGGAAAGTGTGCCAGAAGACCTTGCTGCAAATGCTAGGGGAAACATTGTCCACTTTGTTGAGGAGGCGGTACTACGAGCCCATGGCCTGAATGAAGATCAAGTTCCTACTCAGGCAATAAAACTCAACAGTGGCCCGATTAAAAACATCGATGATGCATGGGCTGTCGCACTGAAAACTCTGGTTGAAAAGGCACCTTGGATGAAACGCGCAGACGGGGTTTCGGCGCATCGCTGCAGGGATTTAATTGGCGTCTCCCCTGCGAAGTGGAACTCTTGGCTAGAAGGGGAGGAACCGATTCCAATCGGTGGTCGTTTAGGTAGGATGATTCAATCAGACTTTGAATTGAGAGATTGTGCCCCGTTAGCCAGTGAATGGGAAGTTAAGGGTAATGGCGAAAGCAGTACAACAATCGTCTTGCCCCCTTCTCCCGAACAAGAAGGCGAAGAAAAGAGCTTCAAACTGACTGGTTTTGTCGACAAAGTAGATTCTGTAATTACTGATTATGATTTACAAGAAGATGCAGAAACCATACCTTTAGATTTAGATTTAAATCAAGAAGTTGCAATTAGTAAATTGGTGATAATTAGGGATATTAAATCTATGGATGGCCCCAACGATAATGGTAAAGATTTACGCCACATGAAAGGATTGTTTGATGAGATTCAACTCGCCGTATATGCAAGAGCCTGGGAAGTAAGCAATCCGGGTCACAGAGTAATTGGAGTAGGCGTCACACAGGTAGGCATCGAGACTCAACCATATGTTGAAATCGATCCCGAGTTTGTTGATTTATTGAGCGACTCTTCGGTTGGTATTATCACTCAGTATCTGGTAAATCAGTACCGCCGACCAGGCGAAGAAACACCTGCCGTTTCAAATCCATTTAGGGCCTGGATGCGAGAGCGAATAACTACTGCTAACCGAGTAATCGAGAATGCTGAAGCAGGTAAAATCCCCTGCAATTGTCCAAATATCGAATCTTGTAGAAGTACTAAGAGGGGTGGTTGGTGATGGAGCTAAATCACTCTCAAAAACTGGGACTTGATATCGATAGGCACATCGCATTAGATGCCGGTGCCGGTACGGGTAAGACCACAGTAATGGCTCATCGATATGTTCAGCATATTTTATCCTTCAACCAAAGAGCCACTAGAGTGCTCCCTCCTGCTCCGCGAGTACCACTCAAAGGCATGGGGGCAATAAGATGTCCAGCAATAGAAAGAACTTCCTTGAAAGACTGGCAAGGCCTTCTTCCAACCGAAACTGTAGCGATAACTTTCACTCGTAAAGCGGCGGCAGAGTTGAAGGGCAGAATTCGAAGACTGATCGCTTCTCTAAAGGCAGACTCTCATTCCGCTGATGGCACAAACGGCGTACATGACTCAAGACTTTCAGACCAAGGCGACGTTGAAATGCTTCTATCGCTGATGGAAGATGCTCCAATTTCAACAATCGACTCCTTCCTTTCCTCAATAGTATCACCATGGATCGGTTTAGTTTGTGAAAATCCAGGGGATGAACAAGTCGACGAAGAGGGCTCAATTTTGCTTCGAGAAGAAGCGATACGAACCGCATGGCGCCTTCAGAAAGGAATTGATGCAATCGAAGTTGGAATGAGCGGAGACATTGAGGAGTTTTTGGAAGCAAGGGACCGATTGTCGATTAGATTAGGCGGGCAAAGTGCATCATCTACAGTAATTAGGGGATTGATGAAACGCTCGTTATTCGTTGAAGAAGCCGCTAGATCGATGGGCGATAAAGGCAAGAATATCTTGGTTGAAGATCTCGACCACTTGTTCTTGAATCCCACAATTGATATTTTGGATACATGGTATTTGGAGTTCCGTACACTGATTGAGGAATGGGTCGACAGTTGGCTAGAAGGAGGGGCTCACTTCGTTACTGGCGCAGACCGATTAGATGGAATGACTCGTTTCAGGTATGTTCAGAATTTGTGTAGCCTCAATTCGGATGAACAAATTTGGAAATTACAATGGATTTGGCTTGTCTCACATGCTATTACTCCAGCGGCAAATATCGACAAAATTCTTTGTAAGCCATTGTCAAGAGCCTCCCCCCCAACATCAGAAGGTTGGCCCTCAGGCGTACTTTCTAAGGCTGCAAATAAGTCTATGAGTGCGGATGTAAAGAATCTGATAGCAAGCAATTCCGAGGCTGTTTCGGTTCTAATACGTTCAATGATGAGGACTTCCAATGGCTTACTTCTAAGGAGTATAGGACGAGCCTCATTCCTCCTTAACCCATGTATTGCTGAACCTGAACCTATTGAAGGTCAATACGCCCATCCGCCGAGAATTGGTACAGATTTACCGCAACTACCGGTTGACAGGGCAATGCGATTGACAACTGATTTAGAACTCGAGGTGATTCAAGACCTATTCACAGTAAATAGTGGCGTCCAAGAAATCTTGACTCGCTTGAAATCCTTAGAAGGAGTAACAGACTATGATGACATGCACCGATTTGCTGAAGATTTACTATTGGCGAGATGCCCAGCGGTTTGCAGGACATGGTACCCAGCAAACGTAATCGATGCATTAGATTCTATTGGCACTAAACCATGGCAAGACGATCACCTAACTAGAGCGATTGTTGCATGCCAAGATAATTCAGAAGTGCATGA
>MDSY01142786.1_pt1 | contig 10869 bp, 11 predicted proteins | sample 811131 | NCBI WGS metagenome assembly MDSY01 (sample SAMN05326643, study PRJNA326480) | marine metagenome | isolation source: seawater | place: Atlantic Ocean: South West | collected 2010
TACTGCATATGCTCCTTGGCATCTTTTAAAAACTGTAGTTACTGCATCAAAAATAATACCAGAAGTTAATACGTTTTTTTGCGTTGCTTGCTCAATTGAATGGGCTAATACGTTTAACAGAACCTCTGAGTCAGAGTTAGTATTTATATGTCTAAGATCTTGCTTAAAAATATCTTCTTTTAATCGGTCAGCATTTGTTAAATTACCATTATGGCCAAGAACAATTCCGTAAGGAGAATTTACATAAAGAGGTTGTGATTCAGCATTCGATGAAGAACCAGCGGTTGGATATCTTACATGTCCAATTCCAGCATTTCCAATAAGATTCCTCATATGTCTGGTATGAAAAACATCTTTTACGTATCCATTATTCTTCCGCATATAGAAACGGCCTTGATCAGAGGTAACAATGCCTGCTGCATCTTGGCCGCGATGTTGAAGGACTAATAAGCCGTCATAGAGCATCTGATTGACTGGTTTATTAGCTACAATACCTATAATTCCACACATAAGGCTCTCTTAAAAAGTTAGGACAGCATACTGTCGTATTTTACATTGATACGCCAATCAAAAGGTAAATATGGCAAAGTTTTTTCCATAGTTTCCTTGAGCAACAAAACTACTGATGATGTATACCATGATTCTGATAATGAAAATTCACTTTTTTCCGCTAAATAAATAATAAGTATAGATATTAGTAAACCTCTGATGAATCCAAAAAAGCCACCCATAAAAATATTAATAAAACTCAATCCTGCTGATTTAATGAATTTATTAATTAATTTTATAATTAAAGCAGAAATTATTAAAACTAAAATAAAAATAACAAGATAGGTGATAATTTTATTAATAGAATCATCAAAACCAAATGGAACATATGAAATAAAAAGGTCACTATATTTATTTGCGCAATAAAATGCTAGTACAAGACCAATCAAGGCTAAAAGCTCTCTTATAAAGCCCCTATAAAAACCAAAAAACAGTGATATTAAAATAATGAATGCTAAGAAATAATCAATAAATACCATGTTTGTTATTCTCGTTTAATAATGCCAGAAAGATTAGCGCTCTTAAGGACTCTTAATGCTGCCTGTGCTTCTGTTTTTGAATTAAATGTCGTAGTTGAGAGTCTTAGTTTATCTTTACCAGACAGCCTAATAGTCTCTAGCCGAGCGTCATAACCCTTAGACTTAATTATAGCAAGCAATTTACTTGCATTAATTTCGTCTGAAAAAATTCCTAACTGTATAAAGTAAGGCCCTTCATCGCCATTAAAATTTCGCGCTTCTTTAATTTTTACTACGTGTGCTATTTCTCTTCTTTGTGTTGTGGGTAAATTGCTAGATTTAAAAATATTATCTTCAATAGTAATCTCATTATTTTTTCCTAAGAATGAAATATTTATTGGGACCTTTAGATTGATATTTGTTCTATCTTTAAGAAAAAAGATGGATAGAGTAAATAATAAGATCAGAATGATAATAGCGCCAAACAAACGTATTTTTGCACGCTTTATCATTAAACTTTCTTGAAAAGATTCTTTATTGTTAGTCATTAGGAGTTATTTTATTAAACACTCAGAAACAGTATAAAAGGAACCAAATACCACTATATTATCATTAAGTGATGTTTTTTCGTAGGCATTCATATATGCACCATGTAAATTATCACTACTATAAATTAATGCGTCACTCCTATAAGACTTTATTGCATTAATAATTTCAATAGTAGGCATCGCTCTTGCTGAATTAATCTTAGAAATATGCCATTCATCAACTATGTCAACAAATAATCTAATAACGTCTTTAATCGATTTATCTTTTAAAATTGAAAAAACTGCACGAAGCTTTCCTTTATTTCTTGATTTCGATATAACATTATATAAGCTTAAGGCAGCTTCTGGATTATGAGCAACATCCACTACTATAAAAGGATTTTGAGAGATAATTTCAGCTCTCCCTCTTAAGTTCACATCTATTAGCCCATCTATAATGGCTTCTTTTTTAATTTCTAAATTTACTCTCAATAATTCAATACACCTTAGAACCCCTGTAATATTTCTTAGTTGATGCAAGCCATGAATCTTTGGATAAGGCAAATCAACTATACTTTCCTCTCCACCAATATAATCAAAAGTTTTATGCTTACAGTTAATTTTATAATTTGTGTCGATAATTGAAACATTTGCACTAATTTTTTTTGCATATTCCAAAACTGAATTAGGTGGGGCATCAAAATTTATTATTGCGTCTTTATTTTTCCTAAGTACCCCTGCTTTTTCATAACCTATCTCCTCAACAGTATTACCAAGATAATCTTGATGGTCTAAGCTAATTGAGGTAATTAATGATATTTCAGGCTCAAATACATTAACTGCATCATGCCGCCCACCAAGCCCTACCTCTAAAATAGCAATATCTACATTAGCCTTTATCATTATATCCATTGCAGATAATGTAGTTATCTCAAAATATGTAAGTAATTCATTATCCCTTCGACTGTCTATAGATTTGATTGAATCGACAATTAAATCATCACTTATTGATTTTTTATTTATACTAATTCGCTCATTAAAATTAAAAAGATGGGGGGACGTATAGCAACCAACCTTAAAACCAGCATAATATAAGATTGATTCAAGAAATTTACAGGACGAACCTTTGCCATTTGTTCCTGCAACAATAATAACTGGGAAATCTGGATTTAAATTACATATTTCCTTAACCTTCTTAACTCGTTCAAGTCCTAGAGAAATACTCTTTGAATTGATTGAATCTATGTATTCGAGCCAATCATTTAGCGAGTTAGATAAAGGTGAGTCTATAGGCACTAATTGGTACTTAACTTAGATATTAAATTTGCTAATGATTTTCTCAGCTGCCTTCTGTCAATAATCATGTCAATTGCACCGTGTTCTAGAAGAAATTCAGATGTTTGAAAGCCTTCTGGTAACTTTTCCCTTACTGTTTGCTCAATGACTCGAGGCCCTGCAAATCCAATTAAGGCTCTTGGTTCAGCAATTATTACGTCTCCAAGCATAGCAAAACTTGCTGAAACTCCTCCCATAGTTGGATCAGTTAACAAAGATATGAATGGGAGTTTAGATTTACTTAGCTTAGTTAAAGATGCGCTTGTTTTTGCCATTTGCATTAGTGACAAGAGGCCTTCTTGCATCCTTGCTCCCCCACTAGATGAAGCACATATAAACGGGCATTTATTCTTAATTGCTGCATTAACAGCAAGAATAAACTTTTCGCCAACAACCGATCCCATTGATCCACCCATAAACTTAAACTCAAATACTGCAATTACAACTGGCATTGATTCAACTAAGCCTTGAAATACAACTAGCGCATCATTTTCATTGGTTTTCTTTTGTGCCAACGATAATCTTTCTTTGTAACTAGTGGTATCCTTAAATTTTAAAGTGTCTGTAGGTGATATTTTATTAAAAAGTTCGAGTTGAGCGGGTGTATCTAAAAGCAACTTAATTCTCTGTCGAGCTGAGATTCGATTATGAAAATTACAGTTTGGGCAAACTTCCATATTTTTTTCAAGATCAGATCGATATAAAACTGATTGGCAGGATGAGCATTTATGCCATAATCCCTCAGGTATATTTTTCTTAAGTCTTCCAACAATCTTCTTAATTTTTGGTGGGACTACACTTTTCAACCAACTCATACAGTTTTAACTCTCATTTAAATTTTAAGAAATAGCATTTTTCATTTCAGTCATTAAGGTTCGGATATTTTCCAAGAGATCTTCTTGGTTTGAATTTTCAACCTCGTTAATAATTCGACTTCCAATTACAACAGCATCTGATATTAATGCAACTTGCTTTGCAGTTTCTGCATCCCTAACACCAAAACCAACAGCAATAGGTAAGTCACTATATTTACTAATATTACTAACTCGTTCAGAGACTTGATTTATATCAATATTTGCTGACCCTGTTACACCTTTTAGCGAAACATAATATAAAAATCCAGTTGCTTGCTCAGTAATAAGTTCGATTCTATTATCATCAGTTGTGGGAGATAGAAGAAAAATACTATCTATATCTTGTTTTTTTAATAATTTTACAAAATCTTTTGATTCTTCTGGTGGGTAATCAACCGTAATAACACCATCAACTTCAGCATCCTTAATTAAGCTAACAAAATTTTTAATCCCAATAGCCTCTATTGGATTTGCATAACCCATTAGAATGATTGGGGTATTAATATCTTTTTTTCTAAATTCTTTTACTAATTTAATCGTTTTTTTTATTCCAACATTATTTGCTATCGCTCTTTCACTTGCTCTTTGAATAACTGGACCATCTGCCATAGGATCTGAAAAAGGTATTCCTAACTCAATCATATCTGCCCCTGATTCAACCAGAGTATGAAGCATCTTTACAGTCATATTCGGATGGGGATCACCTGAGGTAACAAAAGGAATTAACGCTTTTTTATTTTCACTTTTTAAACGTAGGAAGGTAGTTTGAATTTTTGACATTTTTATAAAGTAAGTCCTGCAATTCCTGCAACTGTATTGATATCCTTATCACCTCTACCCGATAAATTAACTAAAATAACCTTGTCCTTGGACATTGTTGCTGCAAGTTTTTCTGCATATGCTAAGGCATGACTTGTTTCTAGGGCAGGAATAATTCCCTCAATCAAACATAAATTATGAAATGCTTTTAATGCATCATCATCAGTTACGGCTACATATTCTGCTCTCCCAGAGTCTTTAAGCCATGCATGTTCAGGTCCTACGCCAGGATAATCTAAGCCAGCAGAAACTGAATGAGTATCTATAATTTGTCCTTCATCATTTTGCATCAAATATGTTCTGTTTCCATGTAAAACTCCTATAGGGCTATTTGATGTTAAGGGTGCTGCATGCTTCCCTGTTTCAACTCCTTCACCCGCAGCCTCTACTCCTATTAATCGTACATTTTTATCATCGATATACGGATAAAATATTCCCATAGCATTTGAACCTCCTCCAACACAAGCTAAAATAGCATCTGGTTGGCACCCGGCTATATCTGGCATCTGTGTTTTACATTCCTTTCCTACAACTGAATTAAAGTCTCTTACCATCATTGGATAGGGGTGCGGTCCAGCAACAGTTCCAATAATATAAAATGTGTCTGATACATTAGTTACCCAATCTCTTAATGCCTCATTCAATGCATCTTTTAATGTTTTAGAGCCACTTTCAACTGGTACAACTTTAGCGCCTAATAGCTTCATCCTATAAACGTTTGGTGACTGTCTCTTTATATCCTCTGAACCCATGTACACGACACATTCAAGACCTAATCTTGCAGCTATAGTGGCAGTTGCAACACCATGCTGTCCAGCCCCAGTTTCTGCAATCACTCTTGGTTTTCCCATTCTTTTTGCTAATAACGCCTGACCTACTGTGTTATTTACTTTATGTGCCCCAGTATGATTTAAATCTTCTCTTTTCAAAAAAATCTTTGCACCACCAATTTGCTTGGTCAGTCTCTCAGCATAATATATTGGGCTCGGTCTTCCAACAAAGTGCTTTAAATCATGATGAAACTCATTTAAGAACTCAGGATCATCCTTGACCTTGTCATACATATCTCTTAGTTCGTCTAATGCTTCGACTAGCGTCTCAGCTACAAAAGTTCCTCCAAACTGGCCAAAATGACCAAAAGCATCGGGTAAATCATACGCCTGCATTTGTAACTCCTAAAATAAACTTCTTCATTAACTTGTAATCCTTTAAACCCTTATTAATCTCTATTCCACTGCTAACATCAACACCATATGGACTTATTACTTCCAATAAGGTTTCTACATTGTCAGGGGTTAAGCCCCCAGCAACAATGATAGGTTTTAAGGTGCTTGGTGGAATCATCTTCCAATCAAAAACTTCACCACTGCCGCCCCTTGTAAACTTTGAGAAGGTGTCAAGCAAAAGAGCTTTAGCAGAATTATATTCCTGTATACATTTTAACAAATCTACGTCAGTTTTCATGGAAATTGCTTTTATATATGGCAAATTATACTGTTTACAAAATGATTCATTCTCATCGCCATGAAACTGAAGTAAATTTAATGGACAACCTTTAATCACTTCATCTACCTCTGATTTACTTTGATTAACAAATAGGCCAACCATTGAAATAAATGGAGGCAGTTTTTTAATAATTTCTTTTGCATTTTTTGGGCTTATGAATCTAGGGCTTTTGGGGTAAAAAACGAACCCTAATGCATCTGCACCTAATTCTGCTGCACTAATTGCATCCTGCAAATTAGTAATACCACAAAATTTAACCTTAGTTATCAATCTAATCTTCCAAAAAATTTAAGTTTATTACTTGCTTTAGGTAAACCCCATTTATCATCATACTTTATATTCGTTAGATATAAACCATTTGGCATAAAGGTGGGTGGCGCTTTTTTCCTATCTTTTTCGGTTAATAATAAAGAAATAAAATCAGGGGCTTTTAATTCACGACCAACTAATATTATTGCCCCAATCATATTTCTTATTTGATGGTGAAGGAAACCATTAGCTCTAATAGTAAAAATATAATCGTCACCAAACTGAATGACATCAAAAAAATAAATTTCTCTTACCGGAGAAGCTGCTTGACACTCTGATGATCTAAATGAGCTGAAGTCGTGTTTACCAATAAATTTAATACAAGCTTGATGAACCATATTAAAATTTAACGAATAAAAATTCCATCCAGCATATGCATTCCATAATGCAGATTTTATTGAATTATTTATAAGAAGGTACTGGTATTCTCTTGTCACTACCGAATATCTTGAATGAAACTCATCTGCAACTTCTTGAGCCCAGATAACCCTTATTGATTCAGGTAATAAAGAATTAACACCTTTTACCCATGCACTAATTGGCCTAATAACTTCAGTATCAAAATGAATAATTTGGCCTAGTGCATGAACTCCAGAGTCAGTTCTTCCTGCTGCAGAAATAGTAATTTTTGATTGTGAAATCGATGATAAAGCTTGTTCAATTAATATCTGAATATTGGGTACATCGTTTTGCTTTTGCCAGCCACAAAAAGATTGTCCGTCATATTCAATTGAAGCAGCAATTCTCATAATATTAATTGTTGAATAAATATAATTGAAATAACAAAAATTATTACCCAGATGTAATCAATTACTTCGGGTCTAATAATACTAATTTTATTATTTAATTTATTAATATTTTTACTTTCTAATTGCTTTATTATGTCCACACTAATTCTAGACAATGTAAATTTATACTTTTTAAAAATTTCTAAATATTCAAAAGTAAGATAAATACGAGAAGAAAGTCGCTCGATGTTAACGCCTATAAGTGTGAATGGGTAACAAATTTTTATTAAAAATCTTATAAAAAAATCTCTGGGCAATATATTCATCAATATCATCACAAGCATAAAAATATTAATCAGACGGAATAAATTTTCTATTGCCATAAATATACCCTCATATGAAACTGATAAAAATGAATAATAAAATAGCAGCTCACCAGGGGTTGTTAATGGATAAATTATAATTAATGCAAACAAAAAATATTTAATTTTTTTTATAAGTGCAAATGTAGAGAGCTTTCTCATGCTAGCTAAGAAAAAAAGAAGAATAAAAATAAAAACGTGAGCGAAAAAAGATACTTTTCCAATGATAAAAAGTAACAGCAAGCCTAAAAATAATATAAATGAATTAATCATTTATATTATCATCTTGGATTATCATCCTTATTGATATCAGAATTAAGATCATTAGCTTCAGTGGATCCAGCACCATCAATATCATTCTGACGTCCAGCATCGTCTTTTATCACACCAGCATCGAAATTAGATTCATCTGTTTTAGGTTCGTCTTGTTGCATAACACTTGATAAGCTTGAAAAATGATCATTGCTAACTTGCTTCTTCTTCTTTCTAACAATAAACAACAAACCCAGTAACAAGGTTAAAAGAAATACAAGAGATAAAACAAAGATAGGCTTGATAGGTTTATTAATTTCCTCATCGTCAATAATAATCTCTTGAATAATATCCTCATCCTGATCAGTAATAGAAGATATAAATGTATTGGAAGTATCTTCACTAGATTCTTTTTCTGTTACTTTATTAAGGTCATTAAGAGCTTCATCTTTTAATTTATTTAAACTATTGACAGAATCAGGAATAGTTTCTGTAGCTTTGATTTCCGTCTCTTGTGGTTTGATTAATTTTTGATTGCTCTTCTCTATTTTTTTAATTGTCTGTTCTTTTTCTGCTAATTTTTTATTTGCAATCTCAAGTTCTTTTTTGAGTCTGGATAACTCATCTAAATCCTTTTTCTTTTTTATTATTTTATTTTTTGTCTGTTTTACTATTTTTGGTTTTTTTTGTTGTGAAATATTTTTCCAAGCGATATTTTCTTGCTTAAGAATTTTTCTAGCATCGAGATGAGATAATTTTTTATAGTATTCACGTAGAGGTAATATTAATCGCTTTCCCTTTAATAGTCCGTTAAGATTACCATCGAAAGAATTTGGATTTGTTTGATATATTGCAATTACAATCTGTTCTGTAGTAATTCCAGCAAAAGAATTTTCTCTTGCTATCTGAAATAGTGTTTTTCCTGGTTTTGATATAACTATTTTTTTCTTTTTGTTAGCTTTTTTGCTTATTTTCTTTTTAGCTATTTTTTTTGTCTCAACTTTTTTTATTTTAGCTAAATCTTTCTTTACAAGAACTTCTTTTTTAACTTCTTTTTTAACTTCTTTTTTTTCTGGAATTTTCTTTCTAGGGGAAATATTTGATGGCGGATCTAGCAGGACAGTATATTCTTTTAAAATTTTTCCACTTGGTGATTCAATTTGAATTAATAAATCAAGATATGATTCAGTAACTGGTATTTTACTTGTTAATCTTAATGAGGCCGTGTTAGATTTTTTAGAAATTAATGATAGTGAAATATCATCATGAATTTTTGTTCTCTCAATGCCTTGAGAGTCGTAATTTTCTTTTGTTGCAATGGATGGATTTAATAAGTCAATTTTATCTTCACCCGAAAGATTTACCTGAATTAATACATCTAATGGAGAGTTTTGATTTGATTTAAAAATAATTTCACCTAACTGGAGTGAATGCGTATTTAATGAAAATAAAGTAACCCCAAAGACCAGTAAAAACTTTATATACTTCGTAATCAATTTATTTATCCCTATTTAATTAAAATTTGTAACATTCTTCTTAGGGGCTCAGCTGCACCCCATAACAATTGATCTCCTACAGTAAATGCCGAGATTATATTATCATCAAGAGCTAGCCTCCTTACTCTTCCAATAGCAATATCGAGGCCACCTGATACAGCTGCTGGAGTTAGGTTATTTATGCTTGCTTCTTTCTCGTTTGGTACTAATTTTACCCAGTTGTTAGCAGATTTAATTAAATCATTAATTTCTGTTAACTCATAATGTTTTTTAAGTTTTATAGTTAATGCCTGACTATGAGATCGCATTGACCCAATTCGGGTGCAGAGTCCATCTACATTAATTTTTTCATAATCATTCATTAGGATCTTATTTGTTTCAAATTGTCCCTTCCATTCTTCCCTACTTAATCCCTTACCAAGGTCCTGGTCAATCCATGGTATTAAATTTCCTGCTAGTGGTACTTGAAAATTCTCTTTACTAAAATCAGATGAACGCATTTTATTTAATGCCATTTTATCAACATCAAGTATATTAAAATTTATTTTTTTCATTTCTGACTCAGTTGATGAATGAAGTTGTCCCATTTGAACTAATAATTCTTTCATATTTTTAGCCCCAGCCCCACTAGCAGCCTGATAGGTCATGCTTGAAACCCATTCTATTGCGCCCTCTTTAATTAATCCATGTATTGCAAGAAGCATAAGTGATACTGTGCAATTTCCACCTACCCAAGTTCTAAGCCCTTTTTTCAAGGCAGTATTTATTGATGACTCATTAATTGGATCAAGAACAATAATGGATTCATCAGCCATCCTTAGGGTCGAGGCAGCATCAATCCAATGACCATCCCAGTTATATTTTTTTAGCTTTGCATAAACTTTTTCAGTGTAATCACCACCTTGACACGAAAGAATAATATCCATCTCTGAAAGTTCTTTAATTGAGTGAGCATCTAATAGGATTTTTTCTCCATTAATAGTCTCTGGGGCTTTCATTCCAACTTGTGATGTTGTAAAAAAGAAGGCGTTAATATTACTAAAATTATTTTCTTCTTTCATCCTGTCAAGTAAAACAGAACCAACCATTCCTCTCCAACCAACAAAGCCAACTTTTTTCATTTTTATCCCTTTAGTCTTTCAACAACAGCATCGCCCATCTCTTCACATCCCAATAGCTTTGTTCCATTTGAATGGATATCTGCTGTTCTGTAACCGTCATAAAGTACTTTTCTAACAGCATCCTCAATTTGATCAAACTTAATCTGATCATTAAATGTATATTTAAACATCATCGCTAATGACAGAATTGTTGCAAGAGGATTAGCCTGATTTTTTCCTGCGATATCTGGTGCTGAGCCATGGCTAGGCTCATACATTCCTTTATTATTTTCATCTAATGAAGCTGAGGGTAGCATACCTATTGAACCTGTAAGCATTGATGCCTGATCGGATAATATATCGCCAAAAATATTTCCAGTTACAATAACATCGAATTGTTTTGGATTCCGTACTAGCTGCATCGCGGCATTGTCAACATACATATGACTAAGTTCAACATTAGGATAGTCAATTGCAGTTTCTGTAACAATGTTTCTCCATAATTCTGTGGCCTCAAGAACGTTTGCTTTATCAACAGAACATAGTTTTTTAGTTCTCTTATCAGCTATTTTAA
>MDSY01098532.1_pt1 | contig 10868 bp, 11 predicted proteins | sample 811131 | NCBI WGS metagenome assembly MDSY01 (sample SAMN05326643, study PRJNA326480) | marine metagenome | isolation source: seawater | place: Atlantic Ocean: South West | collected 2010
ATTTTTTCTGCTGGAAATTTTTCTCCAATAACTCCAGTTGATGCAAATAATATATTTTTAATTTTAGTTTTTTCATACCCGTTTTCATTTTCAAACTTTTTTAAACAATCTATTAAAGTTTTAGCTACTTCATCAAGACTTCTTAACCCCTGTTCGCCAGTAAATGTATTGGCATTCTTTGTGTTAACAACTAATGCTTTAATGTTGGTTTTTGCATTTTCTCTATTCCAGATTATAGATTCTGATACAATTGAGTTTTGAGTGTAGGCAATAGCATAATTCGATCCCTCCGGAAAATAAAATAATGAAAGGTCGTCTCTTTTATTGCTATAAAGACCAGCAGAAACTGATGACACCTGAAGGCCCTCGATATTTTTAAGCTCCTGAAAGTCGCCCATTTTTGAGGGTCTTTTAATCAAGTCTAAAAAGGAATTAAAATTTGTTTTCATAATTATTGTTTAATTTAAATTATAAATACATATATAGAGTATTAATAATATTATTATTAACCTGCTAATATGGACTTTTTCACAAAAACATTAAATAAAATTTTTAAAACTGGCAACCAAAAAGAGTTAGAGAGTGTAAAGCCTTTGGTTGATGAAATTAACGCGCAAGAGCCTAATTTTAAGAATTTAAAGGATGAAGATCTAAAAGCTAAAACTTTTCTTTTGAAAAAAAACCTCAAAGACGGTAGGCGTCTTGACTTGATCATTCCTGAAAGTTTTGCACTAGTTAGAGAAGCTGCAAGTCGAGTTTTAAATGAAAGACACTATGATGCACAATTAATTGGGGGAATTTTTTTAAATCAAGGAAAGATTGCGGAAATGAAAACTGGTGAAGGCAAAACATTAGTATCTACATTGCCTGCATATTTAAATGCATTAACGGAAAAGGGAGTTCATATTGTAACTGTTAATGACTATTTAGCTAAAAGAGACTCTCAGTGGATGGGGGAAGTATTTAACTTCTTGGGCCTTTCAACGGGCTGCATTACTAACGAATTAGATGATGTTGAGAGAAAGAAAAATTACAATTACGATATTACTTATGCCACTAACAATGAGTTAGGATTTGATTATTTAAGAGATAACATGAAGTATGATCTTTCTGAGATGGTGCAGAGAGAACATAACTATTGTATCGTAGATGAAGTGGACAGTATTCTAATAGACGAATCTAGAACTCCACTAATTATATCTGGACGTAGTGAAGATAAAAGTAATTATTATTTACTTGCTAATAAATTTATAAATAAACTTAAAAAGCTAGATTATGAAATAGATGAAAAAAATAAAAATTCAATTTTAACAGATGTTGGAATAGATAAAATTGAAAAACTTGCTTTACAGGAGGGTGTTTTAAAAAATAATAATTTTTATGATCCGCAAAATTTAAACCTTGTTCATCATGTTAATCAAGCATTAAAAGCTAATTTTTTATTTTTTAAAGATGTTGACTATATTACGAGAGAAAATAAAGTTCAGATCATTGATGAATTTACAGGTAGAGTTTTAGAGGGAAGAAGATTTTCTGATGGACTTCATCAGGCGATAGAGGCAAAAGAGAATGTAGAAATACAAGAAGAAAATCAAACACTTGCATCAATTACATATCAAAACTATTTTCGTTTATATCAAAAATTATCTGGAATGACTGGAACAGCATTAACAGAAGCTGAGGAATTTTTTGATATTTATAAATTAAATGTAGTTTCAGTCCCGACAAACCGCCCAATGATTAGAAAAGATTTAAATGATCAAATTTTTCGGACTGAAAAAGAAAAATATTTAGCTATTACAAATAAAATTATTGAAGCCCACAATAAAGGACAGCCTGTTTTAGTGGGTACCACTAGTATAGAAAAATCTGAAAAAATTTCAAAAAATTTATTAGAAAAAAATATTAATCATAATATTTTAAATGCTAAGCAACACGAAAAGGAAGCAAAAATAATTGCGGAAGCTGGAAAAATTGGATCAATAACAATAGCAACAAATATGGCTGGTAGAGGAACCGATATTCAGCTTGGTGGAAATAAAGATTTTAGAGATGAAGATAATCAAAAAGAATTGGCTCAAATTAGAGAAGATAAGGAAAAAGTAATATTACTTGGTGGCCTCCATATTATCGGTACGGAAAGACATGAAAGCAGAAGAATAGATAATCAATTAAGAGGAAGGTCTGGTAGGCAGGGAGATCCTGGAAATTCAGTTTTTTATATTAGTCTTGAAGATGAACTAATGAGAATTTTTGGAGCGAACTCTATAGATGGAATGTTAAAAAAATTAGGACTTAAAGAAAATGAGTCTATAGATCATCCTTGGATAAATAAGGCAATGGAAAGAGCACAACAAAAAGTTGAAGGTAGAAACTTTGACATAAGAAAAACATTAATAAAATTTGACGATGTAATGAATGACCAAAGACAAGTAATTTTTGGTCAAAGACTTAAAATACTAAAAAGTAAAAATATTTCTGAAACACTTCACTCTTTTCTTGATGAGGTAATGCTAAGCTTAGTTAAAGTAAAAAATGAATATGAAAACTCAAATAATAAAACCATATATTTAAATGCGGTTAAGAATATTACTGGAAATATATTAAATGATGATGAGTTAGTAGATTTAACCAACCTTTCAAACAGTGAGTATAATAAAAAATTAAATGATATTTTTAAATTAAAACAGGAAGAAAGAATTAAATTAATCGGAATTACTGAAAATAATGATATCGAAAAAAGAATTTTTTTGCAAATTATAGATTTTTCATGGCGATCACACTTGCAATACCTTGAACAGCTTAGGCAAGTCATTGGATTAAGAAGTTATGGACAAAAAGACCCTCTATCTGAATTTAAAAAAGAATCTTTCATTCTTTTTGAAGGCCTGCTAGAAAAAATAAAAATTGATGTTATAAAGTTTTTATTGAACTTGAAAGTTGTTGTTAAGAATCAAGAAGAAAAAGAAGAGGAAAATAAAGTTTCACCCCTTGTTCAAAGAAAAAAAATAGGTAGAAATGATAAATGTTTATGTGGTTCAGGTAAAAAATATAAACATTGTTGTGGATCTATTTAGATTTTTTGATTTTTTTAAAAGCCTCTAATGCAGCATTTCTTGCTTCTTCATGAATAACGATTGGTTTTGGATAAGATTTACCTAATTCAAAATCTTTAATATCTATATTTAGTTCCCAAGGTTTATGAATAAATTTATTAGGTATATTAGATAGTTCTGGTATCCATTTTTTTACATATTCACCCGTCGAGTCAAATCTTTCACCTTGAAGAATAGGATTAAAAATTCTGAAATAAGGGGCCGCATCTGCACCACAACCAGCAACCCATTGCCAGCCGGCAATATTATTTGCTTCATTAAAGTCTAATAGGCAATCTCTAAAATGCTTTTCGCCTTCTTGCCAGTGTATTCTAAGATGCTTTACCAAAAAAGAAGCGGTGATCATTCTTACTCGATTGTGCATCCATCCAGTTTTGTGTAATTCTCTCATCCCAGCATCAACAATTGGATATCCTGTCATTCCTTCTTTCCAGGCATTCAAGTATTTTTCATTTTCTTGCCACGGAAAATGATCAAAATCTTTTCTTAAATTTCCTTTTAACATCTCCGGAAAATAATTAATTAAACTGTGACTAAATTCTCTCCAACCGAGTTCGTTAACATATTTTCTATATCCATTCCCTTTATTTTTAATTTTTTGACATTCTTCCCAAATTGTTTCCACGTGTATTTGGCCAAAAACAAGATAAGGAGAAATTTTAGATGTACCTTTAATTCCTGGAATATCTCTGTTTTCACCATAATTAAATAATTCATTTTTAACAAAATATTTTATACTTTTTATGGCAGCATCTTCTGAGGGATCCCAAAAAATTTCGAACTTTTTAACCCAATTTTTTTTTGGTAATATAGTTTCAGGTTCTGCTAACTTATCTAAAAATTTAATTTTTTTATTTTTTACCTTAATATTTTCAGATTTCTGAAAAACTTTTTCTAAAAAAAACTTTTCTGAGGTCCTCCAAAAAGGAGTAAAAACTTTAAAGGGGGTCTTGTCACTTTTTTTAATTTCATCAGTTTCGTTTAAAATATTACCTTTGAAAATTTTGTACGGGACATTATTAGAAGTTAAAATTTTAGAGATTTTTAAATCAAATTTTAAATAATCTGGTTCATATACTTTATTCCAATAGATAGAAAAATTTTTTTGTTTTAATAATTTTGTGAATGCTTGTTGATAGGTTTCACATTCGATAATTTCAAGATTAATATTTTTTTTATCAAGATCATTTCTAAAATTTATTAATGATTTAGAAAGCCACCATTTTTGCGCTTGCCTATTTTTTAAAAAATTTTTTTTATAAAAATAAACTACACATATTTTTTCATGGTTCTGGGAGGCATAAAAAAGACCGTCATTTCTTGTTAGCCTAAAATCATGTCTTAGCCAAAAAATACCTATATTTTTTTTTATTTTACTTTGTTTCATTTTAACTGTAAGTATGCATTATTTATAATCTAATCTAAACTTAAGTATGTCTCTAACAAATTATCAGATTAAATTTTTAAATTTATTAGAAAAACATAATAAATCTCAAAAAAACCCACTTTATAAGCCTGGTCCATACTGGGATTATAAAACAAAAAAAATACTTTATTGGTTAAAAAAAGAGGGTTTAAATGATTTTAGAGGTTTAGATTCAGGTGTTGGCACAAGCTATACTGATAATATGGTTGTAAATATAAGAAAAGAAATAGGTAGTAAAGGGAGAATGGTTGGATCTTTTTTTTCATTACCTTTTTTTAAAAAAATTTTTAATGAGCAATTAAGCATAACTAAAGGTCTTGCCTTAGATAATCTAGAACTTAAAGATAAAAGTTTTAATAAATTAGAAAAAGTAATATCTTTAGTTAATAAATATAAAATTGAGAATTCAGTTTCACATGGATGTGTACAAAAAACTAAAATTAACAACAAAGAATATTCTATACTTTATCTGCAGTTAATAGAAAGAATTGAAAATCTCTCGTCTATTTATAATTTTAATCAAATCAACAGTATTATTGAAATTGGTGGAGGATTTGGAGTAAATATTCATTTATTAATACAAAATTTTAAAAACATAAAAAAAATAATTTACACTGATATCTTTCCAAATATTTTTGTTGGTACTGAGTATTTAAGGAGCTTATATAAAGATTCTGTTAGGGATTATTCTTCATTCTCTGAATTAAAAGAAATAAAATTTGCCAATAATGATGATTTAGAGATTATATGCATCCCTAGCTGGAGCTTAGAAAAAATCACAAGTAAAGTTGATAAATTTCATAACGCTTCATCATTCCAAGAAATGACCGTTGCTCAGGTTACTAACTATAAATTTTTACTAGATAAAATTTTAAATAAAGATTTGATTAGTTTGCTAATATATAAGGGGTGGGAAAAAAACAATTCATTAAGTGCTGATCAAATTAACAAGGTCTATAATAATAAACTTAAAAAAATTGAATTTTCTATAATAAATCAAAGCGAAAAACTCATTTATTTATATGCTTAATTCTTAATTTAATTTTTGGTGGTGGCCTTGGTAAGAATCGCACTTACGACACATACCTTTTCAGGGTACTGCTCTACTACTGAGCTACAAGGCCTTTTTAATTTACAAACAAAAAGGATTAATTATAACAAATAATTATCTTTTTTATAAGATAATTAAAAATAACTTAAAAGATTTTTTGTTAGTCTGCTTAAAGAATTAGAATCTAAAAGTGATTCTACCTTTGGTTAAATCGTAAGGTGTCATTTCCACCTGAACATTATCTCCTGCTAAAACTCTTATTCTATTCTTTCTTAATTTTCCAGCTGTATGAGCTAAAATCTCATGATTGTTTTCTAATTTAACTCGAAACATAGCATTGGGTAAAAGCTCTGTAACTTTACCTTTGAATTCTAATGTTTCTTGCTTAGCCAATTAATTTTCCTTTTTTAGTCTTATTTTAATAGAATTTGCATGCCCTTCAAGATTCTCATATTTGGCTAGATTTATAACTGATGTACCCAATCTTTCAATACCTGATTTCGTTATTTTTATAACGGAATATCTTTTTAAAAAATCATAAACTGAAAGGCCAGATGAAAATCTAGCAGAGCCAGAAGTTGGTAAAACATGGTTGGGGCCTGCTAAATAATCACCAATAGCTTCTGGAGAATATTTTCCAATAAATATTGACCCTGCATTTCGAACATTTGTTAAAATTTTTTCTGCATTTTTTGTAAATACTTCTAAATGCTCTGGTGCAATCAAATTTATAGTGTCAGTTAATAAATTTTTATTTTTTATCAAGATTGATAAACCAAAATTTTTTAAACTTTTGTATGCAATATTCTTTTTTGGAAGAGTTTTTAATTGTTGAAATAAAAAATAATTAATTCGCTTAATGATTTTAATGTCATCAGATAGCACGATTGACTGTGAGCTTTCGTCATGTTCCGCTTGCGCTATTAAATCAGCTGCAATCCAATCTGGTTGTGACCATTTATCAGCAACGATTGTTACCTCCGAAGGCCCAGCAATCATATCAATACCAACTTCTCCGAATACTTGTTTTTTTGCACTAGCTACAAAAGCATTGCCTGGTCCTACAATTTTATCTACTTTCTGGATAGCTTTAGTTCCGTATGTCAGTGCAGCAATTGCTTGGGCTCCACCGATTTTATATATCTCCTTCACTCTACATTTTTGCGCAGCATAAATTACAGCAGAATTATAAGACTTACCCATAGATGGTGTAGCCATATATATTTCTTTTACTCCAGCCACTAACGCAGGAATACAATTCATTAAAACTGAACTTGGATAACTAGCCAAACCACCCGGGACATATACTCCTACCCTATTTATAGCATTTAATTTATATGAGAATGAGTTTTTAAATTTATCAGTAAAAGAATAAGAAGATAGTTTTTGTCTTTTATGAAAATTTAGAATTCGATCAAAAGCTAAATCAATTGAATTTTTTGTTTTTTTATCTAATTTTTTTATTATTTTTCTTTTTTCCGAAATTGAAAATTTAATATTTTTTAATGAAATATTTTTTATGTTTGAATATTTTTTTTCATATTTTATTAAAGCTAAATCTTTATTTTTTTTTACATCTTCTATTATATTTTTCACTTTTGAATCAATACTAGGGTCTTTAAGTTTTCTTTTTTGTAAAATAACATCTAATTTTTCTAAAAAATTCTTTTGATTCGAGTTAATTAATTTTAACATTACAAAAAATCATGTTTCGGTTGGTTTTTACTTTCCCATGGTGAGCCTTGATCGTCTAAAGTTACATCAATTACTTCTGCTTTTATTTTAATCACAGCATCTCCTGAAAAAATTAATTTAATTTCATAACTTTTATCAGGCAATAAATTGCTTTCAATAGTTAAAAAGTCTAAAAAACTTTTATTTTCTATCGTATTAATATTTTTAGATAAAACACCTATAACATTGTCAAATTTTAATACTGTCCTTATTCTTTTGTTTTTTCTAAAGACACCTTTTTCAATATCTTCCCACATAAATCTATTTAATTGAATTAGAAAAATCCTATTTTTTTTTAAGCTTGCTATGTCTTCTGTTAAAACAATCGCATCCTGTAAGTGGGCAGCTACAATTCTTAAATCCTCATCTGAGGTTGCTAATAATTTTAAATTTGTAACTTTCATCTTAAATTCTATTGATATTTGCTTTGCATTTTTTCAATTTTTTTTCTAAATTTTCATATCCGCGATCTAAGTGATAAACTCTATTAATTGTCGTCTTCTTGTCTGCGCTTAATGCCGCTAACACTAAACTGACAGAAGCCCTTAAATCTGTTGCCATGACTTCTGCGCCTGATAAACTAGTCGGGCCCTCAACAAATGCTGTATTGTTTTTTATTAAAATTCTTGCACCCATTCTTTTAAGTTCTGGCACATGCATAAATCTATTCTCAAATATATTTTCAGTTATTTTTGATATACCCGATGCTTTTAACATTAAAACCATTATTTGTGCCTGTAAATCTGTTGGAAACCCAGGGTAAGGTTCTGTTTTAATATTAACATTATTAATGTTGACTGATTCAAAGACAGTAATTTTATTTTTTTCTATTTTCATCTTTACACCCATTTTTTTCAATAACTTGATCTCCGTCTTTATAATTTTTGGTTTTATCTTTAATAAAATAATTTTTTTTCCAACTAATGCTGCAGCGATTAAAAATGTACCTAATTCAATTCTATCAAAAATTACTTCATGACTTGTTTCTTTAAATTTTTTTATACCGATTATTAAAATTTTTCTTTTACCAATAAAATTAATATTACATCCAATTTTTTTTAAAAAAATTATCATATCTTGTATTTCTGGCTCGATAGCACAATTAGATATTATTGTTTTTCCTTTAGCGCTCACTGCAGCAAGTATGGCATTTTCTGTGGCTCCAACTGAAATAGATGGAAATTTTATTATATTTCCTTTTAGACCGTTTTTAGCAGAAGCATATACATATCCATCTTTTATTTTAATTTTAGCTCCAAGTTTTTCTAGGGCAAATAAATGCAAGTTAATCGGTCTTGTGCCAATAGCGCATCCCCCAGGAAGTGAAACTTTTGCTTTTTTATATTTTGCTAATAATGGCCCTAAAACTAGAACACCTGCTCTCATAGTTTTAAGGAGATTATAAGGTGCTGTTGTCTTTAATTTTTTATTATTTAAAATTTTTAAAGTATTTTTTTTTTTTGAACTTCTATATTTAATCCAATAAATTTTAATAAATTTATCATTGTATAAATATCTTGAACTAATGGAACGTTTCCTAAAGTAATAGCTTTGTCGGTAAGTAGTGTAGCTGCTAAAATAGGTAACGTAGCATTCTTAGATCCTGAAATTTTTATAGAACCTGATAATTTTTTTTTTCCTTTGATGATAAGTTTTTGCATCAATAAAATTGAACTTAAACCTTGGGTAAGGTGACACCTTTTTGCTTCATATATTTACCTTTTCTATTTGCGTATGTTACTTTAGGCTTTTCATTACCTTTAATAAAAATAAATTGAGCAATGCCTTCGTTAGCATATATTTTAGCTGGTAAAGGAGTTGTGTTAGAAAACTCCAAGGTGACGTGTCCTTCCCAACCAGGTTCTAGTGGTGTAACATTTACGATTATCCCACATCTCGCATATGTTGACTTACCAAGGCATATAACAAGGACATCATCGGGTATTTTAAAGTATTCTATGGTTCTAGCTAGAGCAAAAGAATTCGGAGGTATAATGCATTCTTTACCAATTTTGGTAACAAAACTATCTTTTTTAAAAATTTTAGGATCAACTATACCTGAGTTTACATTTGTAAAAATTTTGAACTCACTTGAAACTCTTGCGTCGTAACCATAGGATGACAATCCAAAAGATATTTTTCCTTTCCTTATTTGTTTTGAAATAAACGGTCTAATCATAGCTTTTTCCTTGGCCATTTTTTTAATCCATCTATCTGATAGTACTGTCATTTTTCTTAATTTTTTCTTTGAATTTTTTTCTTTTTTTTAAATTTTTTTTTAAAGCTGTTTCACGCTTGATAAGCCGAGCGTCTTTTTGAACCGGCACTCTACTCATTGTTTTAATTAGTCTTTATCAGGATTTGTTAAATCTTCAAGGGTGATAGGCTTGTCTATATCGTGCATTATTTTTTCATCATTCTTTAAAGAATCAACGCCTTTTCTCGCTCTTTTTTCCTCAATGCGAGCTTTTCTTTTAGCTTCTTTTTTCATGGCTTTTTCGTTTCTAGTAGATTTATAATCGTAATGAATACCCATTTTAGCTCCTGCATTTTTTTTCAATTTACTTTGTTGATTGAAATTATGCAAGTCTCTAAAATAGTAATTCTAATTTTACGAGAAACTCAAATAGTCGGTAAGAGGTCTATTTTAATGGTAAGGTAAAATCGGCTTTTAAAATTGGTTCTAAAAGCAATATTTATTTTGTTTTTTTAATTAAAATAAATACGACCGATAGTAGAACGGCTGCTAGGGTGTCGTAGATTGGTTCGGCTTCTGGATAGCTAAAATTCCATAAAATTATTAAAATTAACCAAACTATCCAATGTAGAATATCATGATTTATTTTTTTCATTTTAGTTCAAATTATACATCCATTCTCTGTACAATTTTTATTAGATTCTATCATATTAAAATAATCGATTGATTTTAAGCTACTAACCATTAATGATTTATAAATATTTAAATATCCATTTAAACTGTTGGACAATTCTTTAGCTTCACTTTTCATTCCTAATCTAGAAAAATTTAATAGCATAATAGAATTACCATTAGGAATATTATTATCACTTATATCTATTGGCCTATGGAAAAGATCATTGTTAAAAATGATGTTTTTTTGAAATATAGATTTTTCTTTTACATAAAAAAATTCTATAGTTTGTTGACATAGTTCTTTAGCTTTAAATAGATAATTAGGTTTTAAAGTTTGATCTGAAAGATCTAGAAGCATTGCTATAGCATATGCATAATCCTCTAAAAATACAGAAGTTTTTGAGTTAGTGTGGTAAAGTCTATCTTCCTTGAAAAATGTTTTTTCTAAATTATAGTAAAAGGTTTCTGCTGTTTGTAGATAGTTATTTTTTGGTAATATTTTTTCTGCAGAAATTAAGGCGCTTATCCAGAGGCAGTTTAAATCAAGTTGGATTTTATTGTCAAAAAATGGCTTAGTTTTCTTTGCTCTTAAATCTTTTAATTTCATAATTATAGAATCTGGTGGAGTTTTAATTTCTCTTAAGATTATTTTATTTTCCCAATTTCCAC
>MDSY01157961.1_pt1 | contig 10868 bp, 12 predicted proteins | sample 811131 | NCBI WGS metagenome assembly MDSY01 (sample SAMN05326643, study PRJNA326480) | marine metagenome | isolation source: seawater | place: Atlantic Ocean: South West | collected 2010
AATGGCCGGTTTGGCCGCTTCTGTGGGATCTTCTGAAGGTGGTCCAAAACTGTTGACAGGCACCGGATCTGATCAAACCCAATTGCTCGTAGTCATGACAGCAGAGCGGGGTTTGTGCGGTGGCTTTAACTCAAATATTGTCAAACTGGCACGTATTGCTGCAAAACAGCTGCTAGCCGAAGGCAAAACCGTTAAAATCTTGACCGTTGGTAAAAAAGGCCGTGAATCGCTGAAGCGCGAATTTGGTGCTTTTTTAGTGGATCATGTGGATTTGTCGGATGTGAAGCGCGTGGGCTATGATAATGCTTCTGAAATTGCGCAAAATGTGCTCCACCGGTTTGATGCCGATGAATTCGATGTGGCTAAGATCTTTTACTCAGAATTTGGCAGTATCGTAAATCAAATCCCGACCGAGCTGCAGGTGATTCCTGCTAAGTTTGAAGCGGCTACAGATGAAGGCACAGTTTACGATTACGAGCCAAGCGAAGAAGGCATTCTTGCCGATCTGCTGCCGCGCTCGGTTGCGACGCAAATCTTCACGGCTTTGCTGGAAAATGCAGCTTCCGAACAAGGGGCTCGCATGTCAGCTATGGACAATGCCACACGTAACGCTGGTGAAATGATCGACAAGTTGACCATTCAATACAATAGGTCACGTCAAGCCAAGATCACCAACGAGCTTATTGAAATTATTTCGGGCGCTGAAGCGCTCTAAAACCCGGAGAAACAACATGGCAAATGCAAAAGGCAAAATCACTCAAGTGATCGGCGCCGTTGTTGACGTTCAATTTGATGGCGAACTACCGCAAATTTTGAACGCTTTGACAACAGACAATGGCGGCAAGACGTTGGTGCTCGAAGTTGCTCAGCACTTGGGCGAGGGTACAGTGCGTGCCATCGCTATGGACGCGACTGAAGGTTTGGTGCGTGGTCAAGAGGTGATCGACACCGCAGGTCCAATCACCGTTCCCGTGGGCCGTGCCACATTGGGCCGGATCTTGAACGTGGTCGGTGAGCCAGTGGATGAAGGCAAACCTCTCGGCAAGACAGCAAAGCGCAGCATACACCAAGACGCTCCAGCGTTTTCTGAGCAAGCAACCGAATCTGTGATCTTGGAAACAGGCATCAAAGTGATCGACCTGCTCGCCCCCTATACCAAAGGTGGAAAAATTGGTCTGTTCGGCGGTGCCGGCGTTGGTAAAACTGTTTTGATCATGGAACTGATCAACAACATCGCGAAGGTGCACTCTGGTGTGTCCGTTTTTGCTGGTGTGGGTGAGCGGACCCGTGAGGGTAACGATTTGTACCATGAGATGATCGAGGGCGGTGTTATCGTTCCAGACAATCTTGAAGACTCAAAAATTGCGCTGGTTTATGGCCAAATGAACGAGCCTCCAGGTGCTCGTATGCGGATCGCATTGACAGGTTTGACTTTGGCCGAGCAGTTCCGTGATGAGACCGGATCTGATGTTTTGTTCTTTGTTGACAATATCTTCCGGTTTACGCAGGCTGGCTCCGAGGTGTCCGCACTTTTGGGTCGTATTCCGTCCGCGGTGGGCTACCAGCCCACATTGGCGACCGATATGGGCTCTATGCAAGAGCGGATCACATCGACCAAATCTGGTTCGATTACGTCTGTTCAAGCGGTTTACGTTCCTGCGGATGACTTGACCGACCCTGCGCCGGCCACCTCATTTGCGCATTTGGATGCGACAACTGTTTTGGATCGTTCGATCTCTGAAAAGGGCATCTACCCTGCGGTGGATCCACTCGGCTCCACCTCGCGTTTGCTAGATCCGCTGATCATTGGCGATGAGCACTACAAAGTGGCAACTGATGTTCAGAAGGTCCTACAGCGTTACAAATCTTTGCAGGATATTATTGCAATTTTGGGCATGGACGAGCTGTCTGAAGACGACAAAGTGGCCGTTGCCCGTGCACGGAAGCTGGAGCGTTTCTTGTCCCAGCCGTTTGACGTGGCAAAAGTGTTCACTGGGTCCGACGGTGTCCAGGTGCCTTTGGAAAAAACAATCGCATCTTTTAAAGCAGTTGTTTCTGGTGACTACGATCATCTGCCAGAGGGCGCATTCTACATGGTTGGCGACATCGATGAAGTCATCGCGAAAGCCGAACGCATGGCAGCGGAAGCGGCCTAATGGCAGATACATTGAACTTTGATCTGGTGAGCCCTGAAAGAAGCCTCGCTTCTTTCGAGGCGACTGCGGTTCAAATTCCTGGATCAGAAGGGGATATGACAGTCATGGCGAACCATGAGCCTGTTTTGACCACTTTGCGGCCTGGCGTCGTGTCGGTCAGCGCCTCCGGCGGTGTCAGCGAGTACGTTGTCACCGGTGGTTTTTCTGAGGTCACAGCGCAGGGCGTTACCGTGATTGCAGAGCGTGCGATGGCAAAAGCGGATGTCACCCAGGAAGACATGGACGGCATCATTGCTGGCGCAGCTGAAGCGGTTGAAAAAGCCAGTGAAGAGGCCCAAGAGGCAGCCCGTAAGGTGCAGTCTGATTTGGCTGTTCTGGCCGCGGCCTTGGGCCTCAACGCCGTTTAAGCGTTCTAATAATATTGGAAATGGGCCCCGCGTGGGCCTTTTTTCGTTTTGATTTATTATATTTAATTTTATGAACTTAGCCTGTGCCGCATCAAACGCATATCATCACATACTATTGGGATAGATCAAGGAACGCTTGATTTTTAAGACTTTTAAGACGGTGGAGAAATGTGAACAGGTTCCGCTCCTCGCAACGTTTCGCGGGCGGTTGAATTTTCTGAAGCCTTTACTGCGCAAACGATGGTCCAGGTGGGCCTCACCACGTGGGACATGGGCAATCACAGCAATGCCCGTGCTGACATTCGGGCGGAAAACGTGACCGAGACAGGAATTGACCTGGTGGTTCGCACCTGCTCTGACACACGCATTGTCCGGGTGAGTGTCAGTTGGCTGGAGATTGGGTGCGTGGCAGATCCAGACCAATAGGAAATCTACTAATGCGCCGATATTAGCTGCAGTCGTAAATGCCCTCATAAATCGCTGATAAGGATTTGGTTGAGAAAAGCGAGGAAACCGACGTGCCGCTCCATGTGTTCAAAATGGCCTGCGCGAATATGGGAGCAGTTTGAACGATCCGGATATTGGGTGCATTAGCGACCGCTTCTGTGGCCTCGATTGTGTCAGTAATGATCAGGTTTTTCATTACAGATTTGGTAATCCGATCCACCGCAGGACCCGATAGAACCCCATGGGTGATGTAGGAATGTACTTCTTTCGCACCATTCTCCATCAAGACATCAGCCGCTTTGCACAGCGTGCCGGCGGTATCGACGATATCATCCACAATCAAGCAGGTGCGGCCTTCGACATTGCCAATCACCGTCATTTCTGCCACTTCACCAGCCTTCTCTCGGCGTTTGTCGACAATCGACAGTGGCGCATCGATGCGTTGTGCCAAATCTCGTGCGCGAGCCACGCCGCCCACATCGGGGGAGACCACCATCAGATTGTCCATTTGGTCTTTGAAATGATGTTTGACGTCCAGGGCAAAGATGGGGGAGGCATAAAGATTGTCGACCGGAATATCGAAAAATCCCTGAATTTGTGTCGCATGAAGATCAAGGGTAAGAACCCGCTCAATGCCGGCCTTTTCGAGCATATTGGCCACCAGTTTGGCGGTGATCGGCGTGCGTGCCTTGCTGCGACGGTCTTGACGCGCGTAGCCGAAGTAAGGGATCACAGCCGTGACGCGGCTGGCGGAAGAGCGTTTCAGAGCATCAGCGATAATCAAAAGCTCCATCAACGCGTCATTGGCGGGGCGTGAGGTGGGTTGAATGATGAACATATCCTCATCGCGGACGTTTTCGAACACCTCGACGAAAATTTCACCATCGTTGAAGCGTTCAACCCGCGCATCCACAAGATCCACATTCATGCCCCGATGCAGAGACATGCGCCGCGCCATCGAGCGAGCTAGCTTTAAGTTGGAATTCCCGGCGATTAGTTTAGGACCATGAACAGTAGCCATTCGTATTACCCTCTACGATACCCGCGAGCCTGAGTCGCATATTGTTGACATCGCTTACCATGCGGTTACTGCTCATCACAGGTTTGATACATAAAAAGGTGACGTCCGTGGCACATATTGACTATTTTTTTGCAACAATTTCTCCCTTTACCTATTTGGCAGGCACCGAGCTCGAAGAGATTGTGCAAAAACATGGGGCAACGATTGCCTATAAGCCCATGGATTTGATGACCGTCTTTAGCCGTACGGGCGGCGTACCACCGAAGAATCGTCACATCAGCCGTTTTGAAATGCGCGCACAAGAGCTGCCGAGGCAGGCGAAAAAGCGCAAACTGCCGCTCAATCTGCAACCGGCCTTCTTTCCAGTGAATATGGCGCCATCTTCCTATGCTGTTATCGCCGCATTGAATTATGGAGATGGAAATTTGGGAGCCTTGGTGCATGGATTTACGCGTGCAGTTTGGGCCGAAGAGAAAGATATTTCACAGTCTGAGGTCATCGCAGACTGTCTCAAAGCTGCCGGTTTTGATCCAAGCCTTGCCGATAAAGATATGATCGGTTCTGCGGAGCAATATGCCAAAAATACCGAAGATGCGGTCGCCGCGGGCGTCTTTGGTGCGCCGTTCTATATTACAGATAAAGATCAGCGCTTTTGGGGGCAAGATCGTCTGGAAGATCTTGATCTCGTGCTTTCAGGCGCGCTCTGAGCTCTGAAAAAACAATTGGGCGGCGCAGAATGGCGCCCGGTTATGCGCATTTTATCCACGTAAGATCTCTAGGAAGCGGTCAACATTATCTGGGCTTGCAGACCAATCTGTAACCAAACGGGCGGGCAAAAGCTCATCAGCCGGTCCGGTGGTATGATCGCCTGCCATGACGTAATATTTGGCACCCGCGGCATGCAGCCGTTGATGCGCAGCTCGCGACCATTGTGCGAAGATGATATTGGCCTGTGGTTCAAAATCGAGCACAACGCCTGGTGTTTGCTTGAGCCCTTGCGCCAGTCTTGCGCAGGTGGCGTTAGATTTTTCCGCCATGTCGAGCCAAAGATCTCCGGCCAAATAGGCTTGCATTTGCGCAGCCAGAAACCGGTGCTTTGAAAATAGATGTGCGCCGCGTTTGCGCCGCAGCTCGAACTCCCAAGCGTGTTTTGGATCGAAGAACACAACCGCCTCCACCGCCATTAAACCATTTTTTGTCCCGCCAAACGTGACTGCATCAACGCCTGATTTCCAAGTCATTTCTGCCGCGCTGCATCCAATGGTTTGCAGGGCATTGGCGAAGCGCGCCCCGTCCATATGCAGAGGGAGGCCAAAGTCCTTAGCTGTGGCGGAGATGTCTTGAATTTCAGCCAGGCTATAGATCGTGCCGCGTTCTGTGGCTTGGGTGAGGGAAACCGGGCCGCGTTGCGGTCCATGCACGCCGCGGGTCTCTTCCGCTAAAATTGATTTGCGCAGGCTTTGCACGGTCATTTTCGCGTTATCACCGGGCACTAGTGTGAGCTTGGTCCCGCCGGTATAAAATTCGGGCGCGTTACATTCATCCTCATGGATATGCGCAACCGTATGACAAAACACCGTCTCCCAGGGTTGAGACAGCGTGGCAAGGATCAAGGAGTTAGCAGCCGTCCCAAGCGAGACCAGATAGACCGCGGCCTCTGGGGCTTCGAAAACATCTTGGATATCCTGCACAGCCTGTGCAGTGGCATCATCAGCGCCGTAGGGCAGGGCATAGCCCATATTTGCCGCATTGAGTGCTGCCATCACATTGGGGTGCACGGGGCCAGTGTTATCAGATGCAAAATTCATCGCTTAATCCTCAATTATGTGGTCTTCCCATTCCTCTTCAGGCACTTCAAATTCCGGTATCGTCCAGCCTTGCACAGATATGCCCGCATCATGCACCGATTGAACAGTCCCGCTGCGTAGTGGGTGCCAGTCTGGAATTTCTTTGCCTTCATACAATCGTTTATATGCGCAAGTATTTGGAAGCCAATAGGCATGTTGCTCAATGGTTTCAGAGGTCATTCGGATACATTCTGGCACGAAGTTCTGTCGGATGGTATATTGAGAGCATTGGCAGGTCTCATTGTCGAGCAGACGACAGGCAATGCGGGTGAGTGCAACGTGCCTGGTGTCGGGATCTTCAAGCTTGTTTAGGCAACAGCGACCACAGCCGTCACATAGCGCTTCCCATTCAGCTTCGGTCATCTTGGACAGCGGTACAGTCTCCCAAAATTTTGGGCGCATAGGCTTTAGGTTTGAGGTGGCGCTCATAGGCGGTCCAAAATGTGGCGGGCTTGGCAGCAATCGGCATCCATCTGCGCAATCAATGCCTCAAGTCCCCCAAACGTTTTTTCACTGCGCAAATAGGCGACCAAACCGACTGATAGTGTTTCTCCGTACAGATCCCCTTTGAAATCAAAAATAAATGTTTCACAATTCGGGCGATTGCCCCCAAACATCGGTCGCACACCAATAGAGGCAGCACCATGATAGCAGCCTTTATGGGGGCCGGTGATCACATCTACCAAAACCGCATAGACGCCAAAGGTCGGCGGTTGCAGCCCCTCAATGGACATATTGGCCGTGGGATACCCGAGTTCACGTCCGCGCTTCTCGCCATGTTCAACGGCACCTTCGAGCCGGTGCCAATGTCCCAGCATTGCGGCGGCGCGCTGCGGATCTGCGGCTGCAAGCGCTTTGCGAATATTAGTTGAGCTGACGATTTCTGCCTCATAATTTTTCAGATTGGCAATAGTCACTTCAAAACCAAGGCGTTGTCCATGATCTGTGAGTGTTTGCGCTGTTCCCGATCGGCCTTTGCCAAAGCGGAAATCAGCGCCAACCACCACATGAGTGAGACCGAACCCGTCGCTTAAAATTTCTTTGCAGAAGTCCCAGTCACTCAGGTCACAAAGTGCTTGATCGAAGGGTAGCTCCAGAAGGATCTCTACCCCCAGCTTCTCCAGTCGATGCGCGCGGGCCTCCGCATTCATCAAGCGAAAAGGTAGTAGGTCAGTACCATTTTTTTTAGCAAAAAAACTGCGGGGGTGTGGCTCAAAGGTGAGGATACCCAAGTGCGCACCGCTTTGGTCAGCAGCGGCACGGGCGACATCGATCACCGCTTGATGGCCCAAATGCACGCCATCAAAATTGCCGATTGCCGCGGCCGCACCACGGGCATCCTGTTCTACGAGATTGGTTTGAAAACGCCTCATGAATTCCCCCTATCGCGCGAGATTGTTCAGAGCAAGCTGTGGCGGATGAAACGGTGGCGTTTTAGTCGAATTTTCGAGAAGGGGCTAAGACGGTGGCCTCGCCAGCCAACACCTTTTTGCCATCAATTGAGCAATGGGTGTCCAGCTTGACTCGGCGGCGACCTAGATCGATATCGACCACTTTCACCTGAGCTGTGACCAGATCGCCGGGGCGTACAGGCGCCAGGAACTTTAGTGATTGTCCCAGATACACGGTGCCATGGCCAGGTAATTGCTCGCCAATCACTGCGGAAATTAAGCCTGCGGTTAACATGCCATGGGCAATTCGGCCCTCGAAAATTGTGTCATTGGCGTAATCATCATCAAGATGAACAGGGTTGTGATCGGTGGAGACCTCGGCAAACATTTCAATGTCCCGATCTGTCACAACTTTGCGCAGATGCCGGGTCATGCCGATTTCAATATCTTCTATACAAATTGTGCCGCGGGGCATGTTGTCGAGCATTTCGCACCTAAAGGTAATAATTGCAACCTTGTTATGTTGTATGCGCAACATTATTACCTTAACGGGGATAAATCAAGAGGCCGTCAGCGTAATTTTCCGATGGAATAGGTCGGTCGCCGCACTTCCTTGGCTAAATAGGCCATCAGAGCCGCCGGGTCGGGTTGATCCGTGGTTTGGGTTTCGCGGGCGGCCAAGCCACCAGTGATAAAGAGCGAATCAATATTTTCGCCCATCGCCCCAGCAATGTCGGTCAAAATTCCGTCACCGACGCACAGTATGCGGCTGTTGGGAATGTCTTTGCCCAAAGCCTGGAGCCGCCTGCGTGCCAAATCATATATGGGGGGATGCGGTTTGCCGAAGTAGAGGCTCTCGCCGCCCATCTCCGTGTAGAGTTTGCCCAAAGCTCCAGCGCACCATTCGCGTGTCTCGCCGCGGTCCACCACAATATCGGGGTTGGCGCAGAGCAATTTTAGGCCGCGGGTCTTAGCCTGCAAAAACTGCGCCCGCATCTCGTCTGGATTGGCCAGCGGGTCAAAAGGCCCGCAGCAGACTATCCCCTCGGCCTGCTCCAAGGGCACTTGCGAAATCATAATGGGGTTTTCAATCAGCTCCAGTGGTGCGAAAAAATCCTGATCATGCGGCCGGCCGATAAAATACACCTTCTCGCCCACCGCACCGCGCAACATCGCAGCGCGGGCGCTGTCACCGGAGGTCGCGATACCGTCATAGGCATCGATGGGAACGCCGAGCCGTTCCAATTGTCGGCGTACCGGCGCACGGGCGCGCGGGGCGTTGGTGACCAGCATCACCGTGCCGCCCCTTGCGCGGAAGGCCTGCATCGCCGCCACGGCCTCCTCAAAAGGCGCCAACCCATCATGAACGCAGCCCCAGAGGTCACAAAATAGTGCATCATAGCAGTCGGAAATGTCCGAAAGGGACGTGATAATTCGTGTCATGAAAGGCCTTCGGTTCAGTTAAAGTTTAAGGTTGGGGATGATCTGTTTTTTACGGCTCATTACCCCGGACAAGACCACGGTATCGCCCGTGACTGTGGCGCCAAAAGATTTTTCTGCCACAGTTTGCACGGTGGCATTGGGAATCAACATCGTTGCTTGTTCATTCAAGATGTCGACCACAAAGAGCAACACATGATCCACCGCATCTTCCTGTGCCACAGATGGCATCGTCGCCATGAGGCTTGCTTTGCGGTCTAGAACCATCTTTGGGGAGGTGGTTTCCAGAACAGAGACGCGGAATTTCGTGCCGTTAACGGTATATTCCTTGCTGTCCATGCGTAAAAGCTCTGAATCCGAGAAGGCAGAGACATCAGATTTCGCGGCGAACATCTCAGCGGCGTAATCCACAATGGATAGGTTCAAATCAGCGGCCAGACCTTCGGCCAGGGCTTTGTCCTGCGGCGTAGTTGTCGGGCTGCGGAACGCCAAGGTGTCAGACAAAATACAGGACAACATCACCCCCTTAATCGCCTCTGGCATCCGCGCCGCATCATCGCCCATGAGATCATGCATGATGGTCGCGGTGCAGGCTAAGGGGCGGATGGTAATTGAAATTGGTCCTTTGGTTTCTAGCCCGCCAACTAGCTTGTGATGATCAATGATTGCCAAAATATCGGCTTGATTGATACTGCTGGGTAGCTCGGCGGGATTGTTGGTGTCCACGATAACCACCGGCGCGTTGTCGCCCACGTCGGCGATAATTTCGGGCGTCTCAAAGCCCCAGCGCTGCGTCACGAAAGTAGCTTCTGTATTGGGCGCGCCGAGCAGAACCGCTTGGGCGACTTGGCCTTTCATCTCAGTGAGATACCAGGCCCAAATGATGGCGCTTCCGGTACTGTCTGTGTCGGGAGCTTTGTGGCCAAATACGTTGATCATAACATAATCCTTGGGCGGTCATTGAATTTGCGCCCTTATAGGCGGCGAAATTGTGATTGTCACCCGGCTAAGGTTGGACCTTTCCGCGCATTTGCTGCATGAAGGATCTATGAAGGAAAGCGACCTATACGCGCCCATAAAAGCGCATTTTGAAGCCCAGGGCTATGAGGTAAAGGGCGAGGTTGGTGCGGCAGACGTCATGGCTCGTCGCGGCGCCGAGCCAGCGGTGATCATTGAGTTGAAACTGGCCTTTTCTCTCACATTGTTTCACCAGGCTTTGGAGCGTTTAAAACTTGTGGATGATGTCTACATTGCCGTGCTGCGGCCCGAAGGAAAGGCCGGAATGAAGCGATTGAAGGCCAATCTGACGCTCTGCCGGCGACTGGGCCTTGGGCTCTTGACGCTGAGGCCACGCGATTTTTTTGTTGAGCAACATTGTGCGCCGGGACCCTACGCCCCGCGTAAGAATCTTCGCAAAGCCAAGCGGATCATCAAGGCCTTTGACCGGCTGGAGGGGGATCCGAACGAAGGCGGGGCCACGCGGCATGGGCTGGTGACGGGATATCGGCAAGATGCGCTAAAATGTGCGACTTATCTGGCTCATACAGGGCCGGAAAAAGGAGCCATTGTCGCGAGAGCCACTGGCGTGCCCTCTGCAACGGCCTTGATGCGCAATAATGTCTACGGATGGTTTGAGAAGGTCGAGACAGGGGTTTATGCTCTGACCCCTGCGGGCCGCAAAGGTCTTGAAGATTGGTCTTAAGGCCCCGCGCTGCGCTGATTTTCATCAAGCCGCCGAATGTTTGATTGCTAAAGTCGACGAACAGGTTGGCATAAAGCTTACGTCACTCGCCTGTGGTTGGCATTTGCAACGACAGGCGGTAGCTGCCTATGTGGGTGGCGGTGCCCGTTGCCGCTGCCACGGTTGTGTCCGCTGTCTCGTAGCCATAGATCGGCAGTACACAATAACCGGTGTAAGATGAATTGTGGCCTTTGATCTCAAGGCGGTCACAGGAGGCGACTCAAGAGTTGCCATGGCTCGTGTTTTTTGGCTTCAGGTAAATGTCCTTGCCATTAACGCGTCCAGAATAATGCCCCGCTTAGGCACCCCATTTTGCGATGACCTTTTTTCTAAAATTTCAACATCGAAAGTGAAAATTCTTCTATTTTTGGAGAGGGTAGCACTCAGTGGATTCGCCTTTACATTGATTACTTCATTC
>MDSY01113799.1_pt1 | contig 10863 bp, 9 predicted proteins | sample 811131 | NCBI WGS metagenome assembly MDSY01 (sample SAMN05326643, study PRJNA326480) | marine metagenome | isolation source: seawater | place: Atlantic Ocean: South West | collected 2010
ATCAGGTCTGGATGCTTTTCCAGGTTTATGAATCCATTTTACAGGTTTTGCTTGTTTAGGTGTTTTAGCCATTAGTAATACTTGCGTACAAGATCGATAGCAGTTTTCTTAGTTTTCTTATCTTCGAGATCACTGTTAGACTCGTAAGAAGTAATAGATTCAAAGTCTTTTACGAATTGTGGTAGGTATGAAGGTTTTAAAAGTTCAATTTCACGTTTAGCATCATTCAGTCTTTCTTCATGATGAAAGTTAGTTACAGATACACAATCAGTATCAACAGTTAGAGTTTGAAGTACAGTAGGAGAAGAGGATATTGTAACTTCTTGAGTCCAATAGTCATCTACTTGCAATCCTGCTCTCATAATAATATTGCCATAAGAATCCTTTCTTTCTAAAGTTTCATAATGATGATGACCATCTAAGAAGGGTTGTTGAGAACTTTCATCAATATTATCTAAAGAATATTTTTCCTCAGTGAATTTTTCAAGGACATCTCTATCCTTGGGCCACCCTTCATATACATCTACAACTTCATTGATCATTAAGATAACCCAATGAAAGTTAGGACTATTATAAATGTCCATTGCTACCATTTCTGGTGTACTTCCTTCTGGAATATTGTACTTATAGAATTGCACAGCATGACGCTTTGCATTATCACTAAGTTTATACATTCGGAAAAGATTTTTTATCCGAGTATAATCTCCAAAACCAGACTTAGTGATTTTGGATGCGTATAGTAAATCTGGTAATTTTTCGAAAAATGCCATTTTAGAAACCTATTCCTTGTGATTCTGAAATATCGTCTGCATAAAGTATCTTGATTTCTTTCAAACTTATAGTCAAACCATATGCAACTGGTGCTCCATCATCATGTACAACATATTGATTGTCTGGTGTAAAGTTAGTTTGTACATTTTCAACAACCATAGGTTTGAACTTATTCAAACGGTGATTTTCACCAGATTTATGCATATACCTCATTTGTACAGCTAATGGGTATTCAACAAATCTTCCACCAACGTCAGCAGCAGATGAAGAATTTTTTGATGGATGCATTGAAACTTTGAAAGTTTTGATTATCTTTTCAACTTCTTTTCTTTCTTGTCTATCCTTTGGAGCCATCAAGATGTTTACAGCTGTAGTTCTTTGACCACCATGACCAGACCAAAATAGTTCTACAACGTTGTTTATTCCTACTCCTTCTTGCATACCTATTAATGAATTAGCACTCATACCTGTAGAATTAGTATTTTTTAGTGCTTTAGCAAACATACCAGCAGCAGTTGTTTTAGCTGTACCTGCTAAAAGATTATCATTTAGATATTCACTAACTGTTTTTCTATCTGCTCCTTGTGCTGCTTGACTGATAGCATTCATAAGGACTCTTCCACTAGGACTTATTTTTGCACTACCCCAACTTTGTGAATATCCAGTAGAAACATTATTTGGCATGTATGTTTGTATAGTTCCTAGTTTTGGACCTTGTATACCATTTCCACTAGGATTTGCTAGGTAAGGACCAAACTCATAAAAATCAAATTGGAGAAAATCTGTGGTGCTTGTAAATAGATCTCTAGGATATCTTAGTGCTCCACCACCAGATTGACCAGAAACAAAGTTCTTTGACTTACCACTTTTTTCAGTTCTTATAGAATCTAGTAGTGATTGTCTTTCAGCAGCAGCTTCTGCTTTCGCTTCAGCAGCAGCTTCTGCTTTTAGCCTTTCTAGTTCGGCAGCTTTCTTTGCCTCTCGTTCTTCTGCGAGAGTTTTGAATAATTCTCTATCTCCTTCAGTAAGTCCAGCGATGCTCATTTATTTGATGCCTAGTTCTTTTTCTGTGAGTATTTTGAATTTCATTTGCCTATTGGCACAATAATTTTCAGCTGCTCTCCACTTAGCTTTATTTATGGCAAAAGTCCTTTGTTCTTCAAGATAACGCTTAGTCCTTTTGATTTTATCCTTTTTTGGACCAATTACCTGATATCTAGGTTTTATCTCTATAACATATCTGGTAATAGCACCTTGGTTATTCTTCAGTTTCATATAGAAATCTGGATAATAACGATGCGGTCTACCATCTTTAGGTGAAAGATAAGGAATAACAATTTCTTCAGAACCCCACTCAAGGACTTGTCGGTTCTTATCACACCAAATCATAAATTTCTTTTCCCATAGGGATCTATAAATTATATTGGTGGGATCACCTTTATACTTCCTATAATTTATAGGTTGGTATTTACCTTTATAAGCCACGCTAAATAATAATAACAATACCCTAAGTAGTATTTAGATGAGTATACACGAAAGCGTTACTAAATTATTAGCATCTGGGGTTGCGTCTGCCAATAGGTATGAAGCAATTTTTACTGGTAGACCTCTAGGTGGACGTGATACAAGAGCACTAAATGAACACTCGAAGTTTTTGATCTCCAGTGCGACAATGCCTGGTAGAAGTTTTACAACAGGTCAAACTCGTGGAGATCAGGGATTAGGTGTTGAAAGGAAATATGTAACAGGTGTGATGTTCAATGAATTTACATTGACATATACATTGACTGGTGATATGAGAGTTCATCAGATTTTTAATGAATGGGCAGAAATTTGTGCTCCTAGAGCTGCTGGACATCATAGTGCAAGAAGAGATATAAGAGTTGCATACTATAATGACTATATTGACCCTAAGATCACTCTAAAGAAGATGGAGAGAAATGGTCAGGTATCTATGGTGACTAACATATATAATGCATATCCTATTATGGTTGCTGATCTTTCATTAGGTTCAGGACAGAATAATTCTGCACTAGAATTTTCAGTACAATTTGCATACGAAACATTTGATAATATATACGGTGGTTTATCTAATGAACAAATATCTGGTGGATGGGGTGGATTCAGTAATGCTGTGACTGATATGTCATGGGCTATCGGAAAGAATCCTATTTCACTTTCTATGTTCAAAGATAAGCAAACTGCTGATAATGTAAAAACTAACTATGAGGAAACTTTAGGACCAACACAGGCTCAGGAACAAAGAGCTTCTATGGGTGGCAGTGGAGATGATGGTGGTTCTGACACTTATAGTGGTGGTGGCGGTGGTTCAGATGAAGTGATTGAGATCACAAATTCTCCTACTGTAACCAACTAAATAGAATTACATATCATATTAAATTATGGCTTTACCAAAAATTGCAGCTCCAACGTATGAGTTGAAATTACCGTCTAATGGAAAGACACTTCGTTATAGACCATTTCTTGTAAAAGAAGAGAAGGTTTTGATGCTTGCTTCAGAATCTGAGAATGAAAAAGATATTGCTCAGGCAATAAAAACTATAATCAATCAATGTATAGTAACTAAGAGTATAAAAATTCAAGAGTTACCTTCATTTGATATTGAATATATCTTTCTCAATATTAGGGGTAAGTCAGTTGGAGAGGTTATAGATTTAAAAGTCCCTTGTCCAGATAATACTGATATACTTGTTAGTACAACAGTCAATGTTGAAGAAATTGAAGTGACATTCCCAGAAGGTCATAACCCTGAGATTGATCTAGGAAAGGATGTTCATCTTTATATGAAGTATCCTAGTATGGATTCATTCATTGAAGCTAATTTCCAAGGAAAGGATCAGGATCCTTTTGATATTGTTGTTAAATGTATTGATAAGATTGTTAGTGGTGATGAAGTTCATGAGAGTTCTGATTGTACTCAAAAAGAACTAAAGGACTTTATTGATTCTATGACATCAGACCAGTTCAAGAATATTCAAACATTCTTTGAAACTATGCCGAAATTGCAACACACATTGCAGATCACAAATCCTGAAAATGAAAAAGTACATGATGTTACTTTACAAGGTTTAGGAGATTTTTTCGGGTCATAATGGGGTACATCTCCTTGGAATCATACTATGAGACTAATTTTTCTATGATACAGCATCATAAATGGTCACTTAGTGAGATTGAAAATTTGATTCCGTGGGAAAGAGATGTCTATGTGCAAATGTTATCTGATCACCTAAAGGAACAACATAAGAAAAACCAAGAAGCAGCGATGGGTGCAAAATAAATGGCAAAAACTATAGATCTTACTTCAGCAGTTATCAATATCACCCCTACTAAGGCGGTGAATTGGGGTGGTGGTACTGCCAATAAAGGTGTTGGAAAGGATTTTAGTGTTTCTTCTGCTGACGGTTATTTCAAGAAGAACGGTAAAGCATTTAATTCGGCTCTTGTTAGCATCAATAATATTGATACTAATATGAAAGCCATCAAGGTTGCTATTGCTAATGGAAGGAAATTTGAAATAGATAATCGTAAAGCTGATCTAAGAAGGCAAAGAGAAGAGAGGATAGAAAGAGCAAAGAATCTTGGTAAAAATGCTCTTCAAGGACTTGGTAAAGCCACAGGTGCAGCAGTAGGAAAAGCAAAAGGTCTTTTAGGTGCTTTAGGTATTCTTGGTACTGTTGCTAATATTGCTGGTGGATTTCTTGCGTTTGGGGTTCTAAAGAAACTACAGAATAGTAATTTTCTAGGAAGTATAATTAAAGGATTCATGGGTGCTGTCAAAGGTATCATGGATGCTGTTGCTGCTATTCCTACAAGTACCTTAGATAAGATTGGTAAGTTTGCTGGTAAGTTTATAAAGTTTATTGGAAATATTGTTGGATGGGGTATAAAGAATATTTCCCAAGGTTTAGATAAGATACTTGATAATAATGGTAATCTGAAAATGAGTATTGGAGGTATCTTCCAACTCTTTACAGGAATTGCAGGGTTAGGTCTAACTTATCGTTACCTAAAAAATCCTACTAAGATAATCACTGATTTCACTGATACTATTGGTGGTATTGCTGGTTTATTTGGTATAAGGATTCCTGGATTATCAGGTGGTAGAGGTGGTAGAGGTTGGCAGAAGTTGGGTACAAAGCAAAACCCAATGCATGTTTATGTCGTCAACCAAGGTGGTGGATTAGGTGACATGCTTAATAGGCGTACACCTGGATTGGGAATAAAACCAAGATTTGCTACTCCTAGAGGAAGTGGTATAAACTTCTCTAAGAATTTTGTAAGTCGTGGAGCAAATGGTGGTAATATCGCCAGAATGGGAAGTCTTATCAATGAAAGCACTGGTTCTGCAACCAGAATGCTTGGTGGTAATAAGGCAGTTGATGTAATGAAGAATTTGAAGGCAAATAACGTTTCTAAAGCAAATAGAGCACGTGTACTTGCTGGAGAATTATCACAGACACAAGCAATAAAAATTGCTCAAGAAGGTGGTCCTCAAGGGGTAAAAGGATTGTTATCAAAGGGTGGTAACTTGGGAAGAGGACTATGGAGTAGAGTGAAAGGAGTAGGTAGTTGGGGTAAGGGATTATTGAAAGGTGGTTTGAAAAACCTTCAGGCTTTTGGTACTACTTTATCTAATCTCAATCCAATGCAATTGTTTGAGAATTTGAAAGGTGCGATAGGTGGTAAAATTGATGATCTTATGACGAATAATCAGATTATCAAAAGTGTGAAGAATCTGAAAAATATGAAACCTAAAGATGTAGGTAAGGCAATAAAAGGATTAGTAACTAAGGCAGGTAAGAGTGCTAAACCTGCATTGAAGAGTATAAAGAGTGCAAGAAAGGCATTTCCAGTACCAGGATTAGATGCACTAATAGGTGCGTTGACTGCTGTTGGTGAGATTGCATTATTCAAAGCATCTCCAGGTAATGCTATTTTTGGTGCATTAGGTGGTGTTCTAGGTTCAGCAGCAGGTATGGCAGCAGGATCAGCAGCACTTCCTGGACCTGGTACATTCATAGGTTCAATGGCAGGAGGTATTGCTGGTGAACTTCTTGGACGTAAATTAGCAAGAATGACTGGAAATGCATTAGATCCAAAGATTAGGGATGCTGATGTATTTGGTACTGGTGCTCCAATGTTCGCTACTGAAGGTAACGGATATGGTAAACAACCTGCTGAAGGGATGCAAAGAGGTGGTCAAGTATTTGGTGGAACACCAAATGGTGATAGTGTTCCTGCATATCTAGAACGTGGAGAATATGTTGTTAATAGAAATGCAGTAGCAGCAATAGGACCACGTAATCTAAATGCTCTAAACTATGGTATACCTAGATTCCAAGAAGGTGGAATGTTAGCAAAATTTGGTGGATCCACTCAGAAAACAGGATATATTGGAACAGATCATAAGGCTAATAGATTCCCAGGACCAGGTGGTACTGAGAGTTTCTTACAAGTTGATAAGAAGACTGGTGATATAGAAATATGGCAAGAGAAATGGGGTTCTGATAAGTATGTTGGAACTTTGAAGAAAGGTACTACCACTATTGATTATAATAAAGCTATGTGGGGTGGTGCTAATAAAAAGGATAAAGCATGGTATAATGATAAGGGACAGCAGAAAATAATACAAGAAAAAGCGATTCAGTTAGTCAAAAATGCTAATAAATCAAAGCATTTGCCAACGGCACAAGCTAATGAATTATTGAAGAAACTTCCTGGTGGATTGCAGCATATGATTTTTGATGAATCAAATGATATGCAAGCATCTATTAATAGTGAGGGTGGAGTTATGACTAAAGCTAAGATTGAGGCATTGACAAATATGGTTATGGATACTGGTGCAGCAATGAGTGGTAATATAGAAGCAGCACAGAGACTTCAGGCTTCTCAAAATAGTGTTGATGTTGGTGGTGATGCTAATGGTACTCAGGACAGTTCACTATCTGCATCAAGTGTTACACATACAAGTACTAATGAAGCGTTGAGTGCTTTACAATCTATGGAGTTGAATAATATACGATGAGTGAAAAGGTAGGTGCTGGTGATTATACATTATCAGTCAAAATAAAAGATGTTGAACTTACTCAAGCAAAGATAGCTTCTATCATTTATAAGGAAGGTATATCATATCCTACTATAGAAGCTGATATTGCTATTGTTGATACAAGTTCTCAGAGTTTGTTATCAGATCTTCCCTTGAGGAATGGTGAGGCAGTAGAATTAAAATTTACTACTGACAAAGATGAAACCATGACTGCAAATATGGTTGTTTATGGTGTTGAAGGTGGTGGTGCTGCTAGTGAAGATAAGTCAGTAATGGTACTGAGATGTATGAGTAAGGAAGCAATGGCTAATCTTACTACTAGAGTTGAAAAATTATATAAGGAGATGTCTCCAACAGAGATTGTTCAGAATATTTTGAAAGATGGACTAAAAAGTGAACAGGAAGTAACAACAGGATTAGAGGCTGAATCATTGACTGTTACTGCTATGAGAGACAGACCATTAGATTTTATTTGTAAAATCGTTTGTCATAAAGCCATACCTTCATTGACAAATACTAAAGGTGAAGGTATAGGAACTGCTGGATATCTTTTCTGGCAAACTTCTGATGGATATAATTTCAAAGCAATGGATGAATTGATGGGTGCATCAAGTAAGGGTGGAGATGCTGCTCCTACTAATTCTAAAATTAAAGGTGAAGATGAAGTTGATACCTATCATTTCAATGTTGTAAAGGCTGCTGATGATGCAAGTGCTAAGGAAGAAAGTCGTATAGTTAGAAAACTAACGACAATAGCAAATAATAATATTGAAACTCAGTTGATAAGAGGAACTAGATCTAATTTAGTTGGATTTTTTGATGTATCTTCTTTGAGGTACAATGAAGCAGTCTATAAACTGGATGGTGGTAACTTCTCAGCAATGGGTCACTTAGGTGATTCTGACAAACCTTCTGCTGATGAAGAGACAGCAACACTATGGCAGGATAGACCGACTAGAATTATGACTCGTATTATCAACAATGAGATGTACGAATCAACAAAAGAGAAGGCAGAAGAGGATAGATATGATAAAATAAGACAGTCATTAGCTCAACAAGTTGTTCGTGCTGATTTGTTCAAAAACCAAAAAGTTGAGATAAATATACCAGGTAACGCTAAATTACGTGCAGGAGATAAAATTATTCTCCAGATATATAAATCACAAAGCGGAACCGATACAGCAGATAGTGATAGAATTGACAAAAAGCAAAGTGGTTTTTACCTAATTGCTAAGGTTGTTCATTCTATAGATAAGAACAATGCTATGACACACTTACTTCTCTTACGAGATCAAAACAACGAGGTATAAAATGTCTGAAATTAAGCACGATTTAGATCATGAGGTTTATATCGATCCAAAGGATCATAAGGAGCATGTTAATCATGGAATGTTGGAGTATTCTGAAGCAGATTTGAAAGATGTTCATGCAGAATATGATAAGTACCATGAAGGAGATGAGGTAAATAGTAATGATGGTGCAATAAATGACTATCACACACGTCATCAGGATCAGCACTTAGAAGTTTATTGTGATAATCATCCTGATGCATTCGAATGTAGGGTATATGACGAATAATGTCTGTATTAGCTAACTCACTGATCAAACCAAATTTTATTGGTAGAGAACAATTTATTTGGTGGATAGGTCAAGTAGAAAAATCTGTAGATACCGCTAAGAACTCCAATAGAGTCAAGGTAAGAATATGTGGATATCATTCCAATAGGACTGATGTTTCCTCTGATGATTTGCCTTGGGCTCAGATAATGACTCCTGCCACTATGGCTCAAGCAAGTGGACAGGGTACAAAATCTATGTTGGTTCCTGGTCAATGGGTAATAGGATTTTTCTTAGATGGTGAGGACGCACAGATACCTATTGTTCAAGGTTGTTTAGGAGCAGTTTCTAAGACTGATAATTTCGCAGCAGTACCTGGAAAAACATTTGCTGCTCCTGAGAATCTTTATAGTAAACCAAATTGGGTTTCACCTAAAACTATCCAAAAACAGGTATCACAGAAAACAGTAGATCCAACAAACGACCAACCACATCATTCAGTATTTCCTACTGGAACATTTGAGCAAGTTGAAGAGGAACAGGTAAAAGCAAAAGATATCAGCAAGGATGGAGCAGCTGCAAAAGCTGCTGTGAACCTTGTCAAGGAAGAAAGTTATGAAGTAGCAGAAGCTGATGGTGTTTGTTCAGCAGATGCTACTAAAGATCATATGTTGGTTCAAATGTCTGAGTTTGTTGCATCAATGGAGAATGCACAGCAGATAGGTGAGAAGTGGATCAATACCCAAACTGGGGGTATTATAAACATGACCAGTAAGATACAGAATTACTCACAGCAAATGAGTAATATCATGCAGTCTCCAATGACTGCTGTTAGTAGACTATTACAGGATGAAGTACAGAAAAAATTCCCTGATGTATACCAAGCAGTAACTACTGCAAACCCTTTTGAACTGGAAGCACTGAAGGAAAAGAACTCTGGAATACTTGGAGTATTGAAGTGTGCTTTTGAGGATGGCATTCTAAGCAAGTTGCAAGGAATGTTTAAAAATATCTTGAATGGTATGCTCAAGAATCTTTCTAAAGTCATAAACAATGCTGATTGTCTCTTATCTGCTATTACGGATAAGTTATTTGGTGGTATCTTAGATAAAATCAGTGGCATTATGGGTAAGATTCAAGGACTAATGAAGGGGATAGGTGGAGCGTTGGGAAGCATTACAGGAATTATGGGTAAGGTTGGTGGATTCCTGAAGAAAGTTCTTGGTATTGCTTCTTGTGTTAATCCTGAACTCAACAAATGTGTAAGAAGTAAGTTATTCAATACAAAATCTGGAAAGCAAAGACCAAAACCATTATTCCCTGATATAGGTAATCCTAATTTAGATGCAAAATTACAGAAGTTAGCAGGTGGTCCTTTACCAATATGTGATGATGCTACTACAGATAAAACTAATTCTATGGATGTGATTGCATCTTCATTTGGAATTGGTATTACTGATATGGATGGTATGAATCAGATTGGAGAGAAACTATGTGGGTTCCTTCCATCTGAAGTAATTACTGATTATAATGATGGAGTTCTTGATGTAGAAGCAGCATTGAAAGCAACTGGACTAACTGATCAGGTTGAGATAGATGCACAGATAACTAATCTTGCAGCCAATATGGCTTTAGTTGCAACTGATACTGAAGCAACGTATATTGCAACTAAAATACTGGGTGATATAGGTTTACTTACAACTTACATATCTGTATCTGGTACTGGACCTGAGTATAATATATCAGGAACACTAAAAGAATATTTCCCATTAGATAAAAAGCATAAGGTTCTTGATTTAGATGATCCATTTATAGGGTCATCATGGGTAAGAACTTGTGGTAATCCTGATTATTACTTCCAAGTAGCAGCAACAAGTACATACAAACCTAAGGCTAATGGTAAAGGTGGTGGTGCTTGGATTGTATTACCTATTGATGAGAATGGTTATCCACATCAAGATGCTATAGTATATGATGGTGGACAAGATTATGGTAATGGTTCTAATGGTAACTGTGCTCCTGATGCATTTGTATCAACACCAATGTATGATCCAGAGACTGATCTTGAAGTAGATGACCATTACTTGAAAGGAACTGCTTTTGTTGATGAAAATGGATCTATCACTGCTGTATCATTCCTCAATGAGGAAGGATATATTTTCAAAGAGACTCCAACAGTCAATCTAACACCTTGTGGTGGAGATGTTGGAGACCCAAGTAGCAATGAAGCAGTCAAAGATCCTAATACCTTGACTAATCAAACCGATACTACATTGATTATATCTACATCAAATAAGGGTATTGTTGGTGTTCTTCAGAATTTTGCTATAGAGAATGTTGGTCAAGGTTATGTAAACCCAGTAATAACTATTGAAGGTGGTGGTGGATCTGGTGCTACTGCTGAATGTATCACTACATTTGGTAGAATAACTGATATAAAGATTACTAATTCTGGTACTGGTTATACA